>JGI24159J19872_10005240_pt1 | contig 16724 bp, 7 predicted proteins | sample Ectturendosymbi4_FD_19872 | JGI IMG/M metagenome (IMG submission 19872) | reverse complement strand
TTACTGCAATTCATAATAATAGGCCAATAGCGTATGGGGGGCCCCACGTGAAATTTCGGGGGGGGCCTCACTTACCCTTGCCACGGCACTGGGTCTGGGGTGGCTATGGCACAGTGGCCTCCCCCTTCGTAAGCTAGTGTCTTCAGGATTATGCAATTGGACCCAACCAAAAAAAACACACGGGTGTTTTTTAAAAAGCCCACTTAATACAAACCAACAAAAATCCCACTCTTTTCTTTTCCTTTGAAAAATGCACTATGAAGTTGAAAGTAAAATACGCAGCACACTTGTACAGTTAACTGTACAATTTTCTAAGAAAACAAAACGAACAGCAACGAAATTTGAGGGACTTGAAAAAAGATAAGAATAATAATTCGAACAGTTTGAGTAAATTCTACTGGTTGTCTTCTTCAGCTCTGTAAAATAGGTAGATTTTAACCAACTTTTTTGCCTTCTCTGAATCCGAACTGTTTCTGATGTTGGACCATACAAAACCATAAGTTGAAAAAAATCACTATATAGATGCTGACCTAGCAGGGCATAAACTTGACGTGAAACGACAGAGTTTGTGTGGGAGTGGCTTTTCTCTGTCTGCTGTGTGCATGCTTGCCAAACCTTACCACTTTGGGGTGAATTGACCAACAACGCTTTGCGGAAACAAAGATGGGGTACATTTCTTTGCCCTCAGATTTGAATGCCATAACAGGTATAAAAAGTTATTATGTAATTCTGAAAATGGTGATACGGCATGATGCAATAAAAACAATGAGAGTAGTGTTTTTGTGCAGGCAATTTTTCTAAAAAAAGAAGAAAAACCCTAAAAAACGGATTAGAAAAACATAAAACATTGAATTGTTTTTTTTTAAACCGGTTTTTTTTCAACCCGACTTGTCTTTCAATCCTTTTTTGTGATTTTCCCTTGATCGCACGACCTGGAACAAGTCACGTCACTATCAGTTTGACTGGGTGTGCGCCGCACACCTAAAATGTAGGTCCCTGGTATTGAAACTGAGAATTACTGGCATTTGAATACGTAAAAATTAGTATTGACAACAAAACAAGTTTCGTAAAATTAAATTCATGCAGCATGTATTAGTAGACTTACAATAAGAAAAATCATCCAGTTACAGCATTTCAATATTTGTAATTTCACTCTTAGGCTGCCCCCCTGGCAATGGATGCCCGGGGCCGGCGCCCCGTTCCCCCCCTCTGCACGCCACTGGACCTAGGCCTCGTTCGTTGGTGACGGCATTACAAGATGGCCCACATAATGTGTTCCAGTTTTTCCGTGCATCAGTAGGNTTCCCACCTTGCCATTACAATCTCCCAGGATGATCAGGATGTCTTTCTTGTCTATTCTGTCGATATTTGCTTGGAGTAGGTGATAGAATTCCTCTACTTCGTTGTCATGATGTGCAGATTTTGGTGCGTATACTGGTATCATAGTGATATTGAAAGGAGGGCGTTTGGGGCCGCTGGATAGAGGTAGCACCTTTGTTGTCTATCAGCCGCACTTATCAGAGGACTGGTCCTCATTTATCTCCTCAATCTCTCATATGTTGGCTCCAAGCGCCACACCCTGTGACCTTGCCTCGGCTGGCATGCTAAACCATTTGAGGGGATGGTGCTAACACGGCACCACTGGACGAATTTTTTCTGCGGTGAACTCATCGGCCAGGTTCCCGGATGAACTCAATGACTACGTGTTCGTGACCAAGGCAATTCACCTATGTGGAGGATCTCGGCTGTGGTCAGGCCTACAGAGGGATGGGCTCCGCCAGGAGTCAGTGCCCAAGACACGTTACTCGAAATGGATATGGCATCAATGAATATATCGGATCGGTTGACGCCCGGGTAACCAAGGACTGAGCCTTTTGTCTCCCATCAGTGCAGAGGTGATAAATACGCTACTGATGGAACCCCGTCCGTCAGAATCTGTGGGCGAAACAACACAATAATTCGAGCACGGAACGTAAGAACTTTAGTACAAACAGGAAAACAGAGTGAGCCCACTCTCGACATGAAAAGGTACACATGGCACATTGTAGGTCTCTGTGAAACCAGATGGAAGAACGTCGCAGAACACCAAACCGAAAATGGACATATACTCCACAAAAGCGGAGAATTGGACAAACACATGAACGGTGTAGGCTTTCTCGTTACCAATATCCAGCCGGCCAATTTGTATCCGTCTAAGAGCACCTCCCTTCAGCGTGAGTGCTCACAACCTTGCAAACACACCAACACGAACATTCTATCTTTAGTTTTAATAAAACGTAATTTTAACTCCCAGGTAATAAAATGTGCTGTGTGGCATTTCCAGATCGATTGGGCTGCGCCACGTTTGCGCACAAGTACTGTTAAATTCATTTGGGCTGTTTTTCTAAGTGTCCATCCAGCATTCCATCATTTACACCTCTAATATAATGTGAATGAGGAATTCAAAGCACTAGAGTAGCCAACCCAAAAATTTTGGAGCCAAATATTTTGACTTAAAGGAACGTTATTTGATTTGGGACACCGCCTCTCATAGCATAAAACGACAAGATATGCTAGAAATTGGGGATTCATGACCCTTTCGGCCCCCTGGCTACGTCTATGATTTTGAGGGGCTACATAAGTTTGGGTGACATAGGGCTGCAAATGTTGTATCGTAAATTTTCAAAATGTCAAAACTGCCCGTGCAAACGTAAAGACCCGCACTTGAAGACTCTACGGCGACGGTTCTGGTCTGCTGTGAGCAATCCCATGTCAAATGTAACAACTTGTGGTCATCTTTGTACCACAAGGCCGTTGTGCCCGACTGTGGTATTACACTGAGCTACTCACTGCCGATTAGATGTCCAGATGGCTGTATTGTCGCTTTTTGAACTGGCAAACGTGGCTTGTTGTGGTTGTACGACGGTGTAAAAAGAGCTTGGCGGCTGGGTAGAAGCAGGCCCGTAACTCGGTGGGCACAGCCCCCCTGGAAAAATGCTGGACTTTTTTTAAACAATGACGAATTGTTTAAAAATAAGGAGCCCTCTCAGAAAACTCTCCGCCCGCCTAGTGTCCCAAGCTGGTTGCGGGCTTGCGTGGAAGGGAAATGCGCTGCGTGCCGATTTACGAATATTTGTTTTGCTTTCTTCTTGTTTCTAACTATTTAAGACGAGATAGGTTGCAATGCAAGTTGGCTTCGTTGTAGTGCAACAAGAGCAACGCTTGCTCAGCTGTATTCATACCACTGTTAAAATTGAAATGAAGGTTTACGAGAAAACAACCGCTTTATCGCTTAATCGTCCATGCCCAGTCTTCTGCTATTTTGCTGTCAAATCTTTATCAATCAGGACAAACAAAATGACTTGAATGGAATGAGAAAAATGAATGACTTGACTTAAAAATGACTTGAATGGAATGAGAAACGACAAAGTAGGAAATGATCTTTGCAGTTTAACACGCTGCCCGCAAGTTGCAAAACCTTGTAGGCCCAGCTTTCGGTTGTTTCAATTTTGTATTACGTCACGTAAAGATTTCGTTCTTTCACACTGCGCACAACGTCACAATCAAATACACGTCACACGTATAATCGTTAGCAGTTACTGGAAAAGCGTTTAAAGATTGCTTCACGGGCATGCATTTGAAAGATGCACTGAGCACTTTCGCTTCATCAAAGCACCTTTCAACACTGCACTATTAAATTGAATCGGCGTTGGACACCTGCAAATATTTTAGGGCGAGCAAACATTGAGAAGATATCGATTGACACGAAAATGTATATAAAAATACATGCATTTTCGGCCAGGGCCACTGAATCAAGATAAGTTTTTTTTTCTATGGTATCACATGCGCTCCAGGCTGGAAAGCGCTATAAAATGTACAGAAAAACGCGTCAGCAATGTACTATAAGCACCTCAGTGCAAATTCTTTAGAAAACATCACCGCGCTAATATCAATGGCGATTCGGCGCTGGAAGCAACGATTCCGTCGCTCCTCACAACTGAGTTGTTGACATCTTCGACAGAAAGTGAAGTTGGTGCTCGTTGACATTTCAAATTGCGCATGAAATTTTATTGCAGAATAGGATCGGTCGCTCGTTGTCGATCATTCACGAAATAGCAATCAGAGGCCATGAATCTTCTAAAGATTACTTCCGACGGCGCTTAAAGGTCACCCGCGCATCAGAAAAAATTTCGGTTGCTTAGCGTTTTCGCTTATGGCGTTTCCAAACTGGTGTATTTTTCGTCATAAGGCAAAAACCGCAATTACAATTTCCGCGCGAACTGCTACAAAAATATTTGAATCTATTAAATTTTTGTTCTTTTCGTATCTGGACACCCATCCACTAATTGATGAGGAAGCGCTCTCCAGCGAACCGTGACAAAGGTAGGCCCGTAGCAACGGGGGGCATTCCGGGCCAGTGTCCCCCAAATTTTGTTGTGCCCAGGAATAAATTGTTTCAAACATATTAACCTCAAAACCCCCAAACCTTACAACCTGACTACGGGCCTGGGTAAAGGCAACCCACAACCATCTGTTTTATGCAGTGGTTTTCTACTTGGTTCATTGCAAATCAACCCAAAATATTCAGGCCTATTTTAACCATAGGTTTACTTCTTTGAAACGCCGTTAATATGACCAGTTTCATGCAAGGATCGGACATAGCGAAGAGCTGCTGTTTTCACCGGAGCGGCGACAACAGGTAGACGCAAGCATTCAGGATGTACTGAAATCGAATTAACAACGCTTGGGATCCATCAAGACTTTTTGTTTTGCTACTAGCTGAAGAACACCTGTTCGACATTTGCGGTCGTGCGAGGCGAAAAACTTGGCCGTTCTGGAACCGACAAACGGAACCGTCAACATCTCGCACTTTGAATTTGGAACTCTGATGTTCCAGTGAACAGAGTCTGTAGCAGAGGGTCACACTCTTTCCGAACACACGAAATCTCAACAGTGCGCTGCAGCAAGCGAGCCGTAACCTTATAGCCAATCACGTGCTCGCCAGGAACGGTCGCGGCGCAGCTGTGCGTTGCGGTACTGGTCGCTACTAGTCCTAAAATCCTGCGCCACTTGCAAATGTTGCGACTTGGGCTGAAACAAACATCAGGAAAAATTTGCGAACGAGCGCAGGGTTCGTTCTGTTTTTCACCGCGCCGCTGCTGCAGGTCAAGGGAGTTGATCCGCTGCTGCCATCTATCGCAATTTGAAGTTGGAATTCTTTCGTAGTCTCGTGCTGCGCAAAATCAATAGCGATTGCCGATGAAAGCATAAAATCGATGGCAATTCTGTCATTGCAAGCCTAAAAGGCCAGATATCGGAGTCAGCAACCTCACAACAAGAGAGACAAGGGCAGAGTTAAGGCGCGATTTTCGAATCTCTAGCACAGGTTCCCTTTACGCCTCCCCCAGCCTCACAGCAACGAGGACGAAACCTAACGATCGTTGAGAATCGTTCCGCTGAACCTGTCGGAACATGTGTGAAAATACCTGCAGGTAACTTAGGTTAACATCGGCACAGTCCCGTCGCCACGGGGGGGCTTTGGTGGGCTTAGCCCCCACCCCCAAACAAAGTACCGAGCACCCCAAAATTGAAATTTGAAACACTACAAATGAGTGGAGTTTTTATACATTTTTCAATGTCGAGCCCCTCTGCACAAACGTAAAGCCCCCTGTTGAAGACTTTCTGGCTGCAGTTCTGCATCGGCGTATTAACACGCTGTTCAGCGTGTTGCGGCGTGTTAATGCGGTGGCCAACAATAGGTTTTCAAGATCTCCATAACGTGGGAACCAATCTACGCTGAGAAAAAAAGCGAAAAATTGGATAAAATAACCATCACCACCGCCGCATTGGACCCCACTCCGGACACCAAACGAACATAGCTGCAGGTGTAAAAATCCATATCTGGCACAAAACAAATACGAACCTCGCCTCTTTTCTTGTGGTCGCGTATTCAAAACGCATGATGTTTGGAACATTCGTAGAGTCCCTTACCATGAAAAACTCGCTGATTTCAAGACTGACGATTTGAGGAAAACCAGGCGTAAACACTGTCTGCCGAAGAAGAAGAAACGTATGAGCAACAAATCAATTGTGGCGAAAGGAAGCAAAAGGTAATGGGAGACTTCCTCGTCCTGCTGGGAAAGGAAGCGAATCGAGATCACATCGCGCTGCTACAGCGACTTCCGCGTATNAGAAAATTGGTGGAAGTACAGCACGGTGACAGGAACAAGAAAGGCACAACAACAAACAGAATGCGCGGGACATTTACAGAAGCACACGTCTTTACTGAATGTGACATTTGCTTTCAAATGTCCAAAATGGTTTGACAACAACAGCGGTCAACTTGTTATTAGAAAAATAGATTACCCACAACCTGTTTTTTTACAATTTTTCTTAAATGACCGAAAAAGATTAAGTCAGTTCGGTCAAAATGCAGAGTAGTGAATACTGTTACGGCGAGTTAATACTATTATGGAACAAATGACCGAATGTCTCAGCGAAAAAAATCAGCCCACAACAATTTCTTTTCAGCAGCGAACTTTTCTTAATGCACTGAATGGCTTTCCAACGGATGCAACTTGCAACATGTGGACATTTCACTTAAAGTAACAATTCACGTCACCAGAAATGACGCACTACGGTTTGGTTCTCACAGCACACGGAACCAAATTTTCACAGCTTGGTAATTTTGGGCGTCTATGCTGCGGCCGTTATGTGAAGAGCGCAATTTGCGTCGACCGGAATACATTAAGCAGAGTTGTAAGTGGGGCCGGCTTTTCCGGTTGGGCCTAAGTTTGTGAAAATGTTTTGGGCCGATTTCGGGCCTGAACACAAAAACTTTTTTATAACGTTCAGAATAACGATTTTTTTCTTTCGCGACGTACATTTGTTACTAAACGCGGTAACTTCTGTAAGTGAAGTGATTGTGGTTCTTCTTCAACTAATTCTATTTGCAAACACAGCTGCGTTTTTTTGCTCTCTGCCCGGATTAGTCTCACACTCTTTTTGAGAAGGTGACAGCAGTAAGGAAATTAGCACGTAACCGCGTTGCCTCGAAAAGATCACTCACCTACGCGAATCTTGGCTTGTTTGAAGAAACGATGACCTACAATCCGGCTTTTCATGCCAATAACGCTGTCCTAAATATTTTCTTTTATGCCTATAGCGACATCGTTGATAGTTTCGTGATTGTTTATTTTTTATTGAGAAACATTACATTCCGCTTTTATCGTTGACTAACAAGCTAAGTTTGTGCTTGTTTAAGCCAATATTTTGGTCAAGGTGATTGCTATTTTGGGTGCGATGAAACCATGTACTTGCAGCTACAGTACACCCGTACACGACGTTTTTTGATAACCCGCAGATGCGCATATCTTGACGAACTCGGTAAATCTGGCTTTCGGGCCTAAAGCAGGCTTGAAACAAATGTCAGGCTCGGGCTTCAAAATGAGCCCCGTTTACAACTTTGCATTCCAGTCACGAATACTCACCTGAACAAGGAGAAACCATAAAATGCCCAACACAATTCCGAAAAATCCTCCCCAAAGAACTTGCGATGTTGTGTGATATACGAGGTACACTCTGCTATACGCCACTGTGGCAGCGACAAGGATGCCCAGCACCGACATAACATGTTTCCAAATAACGTCGGCGACGGTTATGTTACTTTGTAACCTGTGTCCGCAAAGCAAAATAACAGACAGTTAAAACATCAACGGACAGAACTGGATGTAATACCACAAATCTACAACAGAAGAAACAATTGCGCACCTGAGATAAAGGAAAAGAACCATGTAGGATACAAAGAAGAACATGAACTGCGAATGCGACGAAGGCCATCCGTATTTGACGTTGTGTTCCGAGTGGCCTCCGTCTGGCCGAGGTTCGCGAACGATGTACTTCACAATTCTGTTCAGCCCTTCGTTTAACGCTACTCCCATAAAAAAGAAGATCTGAAAAAAGAAATTTCAGTTGGCCCTCAGCATTGAGCGTCAGTGATCATCATTTGCCACATTATGCACAGCCGTAGAAAATGGGGGGCAACAATAGCAACTGCCATCGGCAACTGAACGAATAATCGTGACAAAATGGGCCGAAATAGTTTAAAATTCATGGAAAGTTCGTAAATACTGTATAAACATACGTATCTATTTTGAAATTGCATGAAGTGTTCCATAATGCTTTCAATATTAGGTCAAAAATGCTCGTAAGTGGTGACAACCTTTTTAGGCGCCCGAAAGGTTTTACAGAATAAAGGAACGTAGTGATATAATCGGTGGAAAAAAATTCGGCGCCTTACCAAACAATTTTGCTCTTTATGGGCATAACCATGTCGCTACGATGGCGTGCAGTGACAGAGGAAAGGAAGAAACCGTGCCCAAAAAATTCTCGGCTTCTGTTTCAACTTAAATCGACATGACCTACATCGCGCATCATCAAAAATGAAACTTTTCTTAACACATTACATTTGATCTTCCACGCAACACACACTTTTCTACAAAGCGTGGCCGCGCATAGCATAACCAAAAGCTAAATCAAAGTCCTTCACTGGTGTGCAGTGACTGGTTTTGATGCCTTTTCGTGTAATTAACTTAATGCTGCTCACGCGCTCAATCCAGGCAAATGAAACAAGATACTTAACACTTTTAAGGACCGCAAAGCCACTTCTGTGGCTTGGACCTTGTCCAGTCATAACTTGCCAACCGGTAGAGCTAGAGAGCTAATCAAACCCTCCAAAGAAGTAGAAAGTCTCCTAGCTTTGATTAAAAAATCTGGGCACTTCTGGGTTTGAACTTTTTGTGGTGTGATGTCATGGATTTTTCATGACGTTATCAGGGCCTGAGAAAAAAATTCAAGTAGCAATTTACTTGTTCTCTCTTTTAAAAATAAACTAGGAAAAAAATCCGCATCTTTAGAGCCTTTGATTGGCCATCTAGCGTTAGTGGTTGGCAAGTTTTGACTAAAAAACAAATTTTTTGTTGTTACAAACATTTATAATAATGCTAAGCAAGCGTTTCATATGATTTCTACATTTGAAGATTTAACTCAGTTGCTGTCCGTCACGTTTTACATTTTTTGCAGATTTTCGTTTAAATTTGGTAAGTCTTTTTAAAGCAAGATTACAACGGGGTCCTAATTCGATTGCAAAGTCTTTAAAAGATTTGAAAGTACCGTGTGCAGTTCTCTTCGGAAATAGATGTGCGTAATGAAGCCGACGACAAGCATGAAGGGTAACAAGCTTGACCATGCCAAAATGTAGCCCAGCCAATCACCTAAACAACAAAGCGTGTGGGGCATGTTTGCACAAACTTCACCTTTAGCAAAGCACTACGCAGGAAAAATATGTAATGTATCCATGTTGCACACATGCCAATCATCTAAGCTAAACTCAAAAGTTGATAGGCACTGAAGTCGCAGGGTTCAATCGCAAAACCACCTTGTACCACAGCAAACTGTAAAGAGAAATCTGAGTTTCAGTAAGAGTTATAGCTTCACAGCATACCTAGAGTAATAAAAGTCAAGACTGATGACAGACGGGCATCAAGATAACAATGTTTACTCTTACTCATGTTACTTAATCTGTTACTCATTCCAACAATCAGCAAAAATGATTGGCAAACATGCAAATTCACCTCACGCATTTATAAAACCACCACTTAAAAATTAAAGTTCTGAAGAATGTGAACTAAAATTAAGTTTACCCACATAAAAATACAATTGTTTGTTTTGCCTGTTAATGGTGCACAGGAAAAACAATTTACGTTGAGTAGAAAACAAGTGTGTGAACGTCAGAGTCAAAATTGTGTGTTAAACACTGTTGCTAAGTCTACATGCCAATGCGTGAAACTTTATCTGGACGTACTGAACTTGTGCTTCAAGAAAAAAATTGTTCTCGCAATTTATTGCTGTCCACTTCGTGAGTAAAATTTGCAGCATAAGACTGAAAATCTCAGAATTTTTTAGAGGAATGATAAAAACAACGGCCAAACCAACCTAAGTAAGAGACATTTTGTGAACATTTCAGAAAATACTGTCAATTGCATCAATAACGTGGTGAACTGCACTGAGACTTCAGCAAGTTTTTTCTATCCAGCAGAGAGAATGGCAAAGTAAAAGAATGAATGAAAAATTGTGATGGCAGTGGTGCAAAGCATAGTAGTCATGTTTCACGCGACTCAGTAGGATATGTGCCAAGGTGATGAAATGCAACGTTACAAATGATCAAAGAATCTTTCCTATTAATTCTAGTAGAGTGTGGTACACAGACCTTGAATGCAGTTGTACACACCAAATTCGTGTCACTATGATGTGCTACAGCATTTCTTGTGCTGATGTGCTACAGCATTTCACTATGATGTGCTACAACTACAAGACTTACCGAGTCTTTTGAGGGTTTGAACAGTGCACCAATGTATTCGGTGCCAGAGTTATGCATACACAAAGACACATGTGAACTGCTTGAAGTAACCTGGCAGTAAAGGTGTTAAGACGTTCACTGCTGGTGTACGAATATATCGTACCTAAAAATAAGCCAAAATCAAGCAGTTTTCGGTTGACTTACTAACAGCAGAACTCATGAGACGACTGTGCTAGAGAGCTGTTCAAACACTCAAAAGACTCGGCAAGCTTTCAAGTCTGCAATGAAAAGACATGTTTTTGGTTTTGGATTTCAGGATTTTTGTGATTGATGTCATAAGTGAGGTACGTTTTTGGCCATTTTGGTTCATGTTACCTGGCCTAGGGCCCAACTGCTAGACAGAAGTAGTTCACTGAAGTATTCATTCAAAACTAGGCTAGAATCCAAGTCTTTGAGCCTCTGATCAACTTTCTAGTGTTTCTGGTTCGAAAGTTATGATCTAAAATAGAGATCGACCAATATATTTAGGTTTCGCCAATATTTCGGTATCGGCCAAAATGGCCGATCTAACTCTCATTGTAATTCTAGAGAAGTGTTCATAGCACGAAAAGTTTGACTGTAACTTAGGATGCAAAAGTCCAATCGATGTCTATTTTAGCCCAGCTTAATTAAAAAAGCTTGCATGAAAAATGAATTGCGTTATGTTAAGCAGCATTTGTGGTGTTGTGAATATGATTACAAATGCAATCGCTGGTCACTAGTGACGCCAACAGTCGCCGTGAAGCAGCTGCACGCAACATCTTGAAAGGATTCTACTTTTCTTAACTTGATGTATCAGGCTATAACTGCGCTGGTTTATACTGTACACAAGCTAAAATGTCCTGCCGCATTATTGCACAACCATCGGATGCGTAATTTGCACATGTGCACGTTAGCTATTGTCGTGGCGACTTGTTCTTATGGAATTTACTTCTGGCAGACGGGCAGTAATCGGTTACAGCCTACTGCTGCTTAGTATAAATAATTTGGTTTAGGCTAGATTGTTGATGACCAACTAACTTACTGCAGGCTACTTGGTGAAAATGCAGAAAAACTTTGCTTTCTGCATGACAATCTTACACTGTTGAGATGGAACGATTGAGTATTGACAAATCAGTTAAGGTGTTTCATTTCATGTACCAATGCCAATACTTCAATTACAGTAACTTATGCAACTAGTTTGCTTTAAGGACACGCAGTTATTCAATGTTACATTACATCAAAATTCTGAACTTGATTCTTTAAGACTTGGATTGACTTTTAACACTTTGAGAGCCAGGGTACGATATATTCGTACTTTGAAATCAGCCTAAAACCAGCAGTTGTCAGTTGCCTTACCAATGCCCTAGATCTTCCACCGATTGCGCTAGAGAGCTGTTCAAGGGCTCAAAAGATTCGGCAAGTTTTCTAGTCTGCACTCGAAAAAAATTTTTTGGTTGGGAGTTGCAGATTTTTTTGTGACGTCATAAGTGAAGCAGTTTTTGGGTCATTTTGGCTCATGTTGCCTGGCCTAGGGCCAAACCGCTAGGCCAAAGTATTTCGCTAAAGTTTTCGTTGGAAACTAGGCTCAAGTCCGAGTCTTTTGAGCCTTTGATCGACTTTCTAGCATTTCTGGATCAAAAGTTATGATCTTAAATAAACAAATTATTTAATTAACTAATTAGTCAAATATTTTTATTAACTTAGATCATAACTCTTGAACTCAAAACCCTAGCAGGTCATCCAAAGTATCAAGACTCGGATTGTAGCCTAGTTTCCAATAAAAACTTCAGTGAAATACTACCATCTAACGGTTGGCGCCCAGGGCCAGGTGAAGTTAACCAAGATGGCTGAAAAGTCCTCCACTTATAACGTCACTCACAAAAAACCCGCATCCCCCAACCAAAAAATTTTTTTCGTGTGCAGACTAGAAGACTTGCCGCGTCTTTTGACACTTCGACCAGGTCCGTAACGCTAACCAGAGCGGAAATATTCCTGCGTTACTACTGTTTTGAAAAAATTTTCAGTTTTGGCAATGGTTAATTGAATACAGTATTGTACTAATTGTAACCTCCTTAACATGATGCTCCGTTTTGTACTTCTTCCTTTTCATTGTTCACCATCTTTCAACTTTCAAGCACTGTTTTTTCTTTTTTGTTGTAAGCACTATGAGCAGTTCTCTTTCATTTTGTGTTCTGTTCTTAATGTTTTGTTATTTCTAACATTCTTTTTTAATTCATGGCACTGTGTTTATTCATTGCATACAATGTATACTTTGCTAACAAGTTAATCAGATTAATTGCAAATCATTAGAAAATATTGAAATTGCTGCAATTTGAAAAATTTTAGCTCATAAATCCTGGTATTTTAAGTTTTTGTAAAAAAGGTAAGACATAGAATACATTACAGTTTTGACAATGAAGCAGAAAACAAGATTTAAAAATTTTGGAAATGTTGGTTATCGGCTCTCGACCCATGAATGGCCGATATACCGGCATCAGTAACAAAAAAGCCATATGGGTTGATCTCTAATCTAAAATAACAAATCAATCAATTATCTGATTATAGGATTAATCAATTATTTTGTTTACCTTAGATCAGTGGTTTCCAACCAGGGTGCTATGTACAATACTGAAGGGTATCACAAGAAAAGAAATTTTTCAATATATTCAAAATGCATTTTTAAAATGCCCCTAAATCTTAAAGCAGATTGCTATGGGTTTGCCTCTGGGTGCTGCAAATTTTATATTTTTACTATAGGGTGCCACACACCTGAAAAGGTTGAGAACATCGCCTTAGATCATAACTTTTGAACCCAAAACCCCAGCAAGTCATCTGAAGTAACAAAAAACTCATGGATTTTAGCCTAGTTACCAATAGAAACTTGAGCAAAATACTACCATTTAGCAGTTTGGGCTCAGTGTCAGATGAAGTGGACCAAAGTGGCCTAAAAGTACTCCACTTTTGATGTCACTCACCAAAAATCGGAAACCCAAAACCAAAAATTTTTTTACATTGCTGACTCGATGACTTGCCAAGTCTTTTGAGGGTTTGAACAGCTTTCTAGAGCTTTCGGCACCAGAGTTATGCCCACACAAAGACAAGCTTGTGTTCGCATGAACCACTTAAATTAATCCGGCAGTGCAGGTTTTAAGGTCACTGTCTCATCTCAGTGAAAAGTACACAACAGGTTTGAGACATAAACATGTTCACAACTCAACTACACAGTCCAAAGCAATCAGAAGAATAATGGTCGAAGTGCAGGAAATGTTCCACAACTGATGGAGACACTTATTACATCACACAAGTGCACATGTTAAAGATAACATGCCCACAATAACTTTGCATTTACTTTTTGATTGATGAATATTGGTTTGCTAAACACAGCAGGATTTCAGAATTTCAAATATCCGGACCAAGGGAATTTTAGAACATCCAGAAGCACTTTTATATCCCACAGTTCTGGAATTCTCCATGCTTGGCATCAAGTTACCAAATATCAGTGGTGTCGGGTAGCAAGCATGTGGACAGAAGTAGAGCAAGGTGGTAAACCTGCAGATATTTGTCTGATACGGATAATAGCATATTCTGGGTTAAATGCATAAAAAAAATTTGGTAAATTGGTTATGCAATTAATTGTATTCGTCTGTGCCAAGAGTTCATGACACCACTTGTACCAGCTGATGGTACCTCAAAAAATGTATTGAAACATCTCTATAAGTCAGCTGTGATATATTAAACTTATTGTACGTAATTTCTTCAAAGTCTAGTAATACTTCAACAGCATAAATGTTTCTTTGGATTGAGTACCTATTGTTCCCACAAGAAAATTTTAAAAAAATTGTTGAAGGTGCCCATGGACCAACAGTCTCTTCAAACATTTTTTATATATACAACTTGTGTGCAAAAATATATCCAGGTGTTTCACTTGGGTACAGAAACACTCTCTTTCATGCTTATATTCACTCTCAGCATAACATAGCACAAGCAACATCTGAAGTAGCAAGAAAATGTTGTGGCTGTTGCAACCTCTTCATTGGCATTGCATTGAATGTGCGATTCACCATGAACGGGATGTGCACAAAGAACAACACCCATATATATGTGGTGCGACCAAGCAATAATAGAGTGATAGTTACATGTATCTCTGGTGATATTAACATGTGAACGATTAAACATGGTTAACTAGCCGACATGAAGAGTGATCCCAACAGAGTGATCTAGGTGAGTGGCCTTTAACAATGCATGCAAACCTGGTGAACAGTTGATTGTATGTCCTGATGGTAATGATGAAAGTGATCTCATCGGGTGATCTGTATTGTTGCTTGCTGCCATAGTGTGAAGCATTGTACACTTGCCACTCAGGCTTTTCGATCACAACATCGCTACGACACAGAAGCATAATCCAGGCTTTGGTGGGTCGTATAAATGTTAGGAAAAAGGAATATACAGCCATGTTTGAATTTTTCTTCTATTGAAAAATGACAATTTCAACCAGTCAGTCGCTCAGTGATCTTTTGTGCTTGTTTTCTGTGCACAATATCTCAGATTCTGGGTATAGTGGTTGACAGAGATATTCCCATGTCAACCTTGGGAATCAATTGACAATGACGCTTCGTTTCATGGTTGTTGAGGAGAACCCTGTCTCATACAGCTAAGTATTTTGAATCGTTATGATAACTTCAAATGCACGCTTCGACAGGGTAGAAAACTCTTCGCCCAATCCACATCAGAATTTAGAAGAGTCACAGCTGCAAGATATGAATGTGGAATAAAGCATTGATTAACACTGACAATCAATCAATTCATTTTTAAAAAGCACTTTGAACGCACAAGCCCATTCCCTGCTAAATTTCACACTTTCAGTTTCATGCTTCAAAACTGTTTAAGTATTCTGGAAGGGCTGAATTTGCCAGGGCACGTCGATAAAGAACACAAGGGGTAGTAATGATGTGTGGGGCCCGTTTGTTTACCGAGTTGTAAAGCTTCATGGAGCATTGGAGCGCCGCCTGTGCAATAGCAATCCAACGTGATTCCACGAGTCCATTTTATTGAAAGAAATTATTCATTTCTTCCTGATCATCAGCCACTTCGCTAGTCGTCTCCAGATTTTTGCACATGAAGAATTTAATGTTTCAACTCAACTGCATGTATATATCGACAGTAAACCAACAAACACGTGCAGTTCGACATGTTAGTTGACTCATCTACCTGAAGAGAGACTCTTGCTTCATTGCTTCAAATTTCATCTGCTACGTGATCTAAATGAATATCACAAGACATAACACTCGTACAACAACGTAGGCTACTGTTTGGTAAACAATCTTTTCGAAGTTTCTTGTTGTGTTCTCTTTCACAAACCAATTCCACCATATTCAAAGCGTACGGTTTGATAAATACTTCCCCAATTGCATGCTTTTTATTTTCTTTTGCTTTCTTTTGCTATTGCAAAAGCAACGCAATAGGATGCTACCAATCCTAACGTGTTTTCAGATGTTAACCCTAAAATAGCCAGAGTTTCTACAGCACGAAAACGAGAGCAGTTGGTCTGCAAAGACATGTGATTGTCATGTACGTGTGTTGGTTGGCGTGAAGCAAAATGAGCCTACAAAATCGATGGCTTCGTGGAACCATCACCAAGCGCTTTGGAGCAAAAGATACACTGAGGTTTTTGAACATGATCTGTTATGATGAAGTCGATCTAAAGTTCATGTATGATTCTAGTTAAGTTATTTTCGACATATTAACTGAGGATGTTGAAACCTGCAATTGTTAACTCATGAATAACTCATTCACGAAAAAAAACTCCACTGTGCTGGCTGTCCACTGTCTGCGGTCTATAGCATGCTGTGAAAAGAAAGAGATAAATGGCGCTACAGTCTGACAATTGTGAGAACAGTGAAATTCATCGCACAATATTGAGGATTTTGCAATTTTGACTGAGTTACAATCTCCTTTTACATACCAAGGCCAAATGATGTCGTGAACAGGAACAGTGTTGCGCATGAGCTATTGAACTGAATCTGGTACCCTACATGTGTAAAGATGAACTAAAAATAAAAACTGATCATAAAGCATAACAATGAATCATAATCCAAGCTGCAACATATCCAGTTTGTGTGATATATCCATAAACCTATTTCGTAACAATGCTCTGTGACGCCTGACATGAAGCCTCTCACCAATCTATGAACAAAACAATGCCGGGTGTGCTTTTGTGTTTTGTTCTGCACTGCAACTAACTAGCTTTATAATCGAGTATATAACAGTTTGGTGACGTCATAAGTGGAGGACTTTTAGGCCACCTTGGCCCACTTTGCTTGGCCCTGGGCGCCAACCATTAGGTGGTAGTATTTCGCTGAAGTTTTTA
>JGI24159J19872_10005238_pt1 | contig 16727 bp, 17 predicted proteins | sample Ectturendosymbi4_FD_19872 | JGI IMG/M metagenome (IMG submission 19872) | reverse complement strand
TCGGACGTTTGTGTTCTCCCTATCGGACGTTTGTGTTCTCCCTATCGGACGTTTGTGTTCTCCCTATCGGACGTTCGAAGCGAGCGCCGTGGGTTGAGCCGGGGACGTTTAATTAACGATAGCTGCGACCGCCTCCTCAAAAACTATTTCCAGCTCGCACGTCGCCCGATCGCAGCGCGCATAAGTGGTGGTGACAAGGACGCGGAGAAACTACTTGGCGCGTCTTGTACCGACAAGGCAAGGTTGTTTCGGGCGGTTTAGTGCCTTTCTAAGTCCAAGGGATGAGCGCGTCTTCAACGGCGCCGCCCATTCAAGCACTCAAGTGCGCACTTAAACTTCGGCGCTTTGCCGCAGGGCGCGCTTGTGCGGTCACCGCGGTCCGCGCGTAATTAAAACCGCTGCGGCCATCTTGCCGGTAATTTTATCGAGCTTGCCATTACCGAGTTTGACGGTTCAAAGCTGTTGCAAGCAACCAATGTCGCGATGAAAGTCGCGGCTTATCTCTGGCGCTGAGGTCAACCGCCTTATCTTGTCCGGTTTGATCTTGTCCGCGCCAGTCCAGCGCGCCGCGTGCTCCATGCAAACACTCACCATCTGCGTATCGGTGTCGAGATTTTGAATGTAAACAGACGTTAGTTGAGCGGGACGCCGTACGCGGAAGCTTCCTTGTTTTTTTGTTTTATTTTTAAAAGATAAGCGCCGGTTTGTTGCCGCTGTCACATAATATCGCGTTGCCACCGTCACAATTGTGATCTGCTGCAGCTGAGACCGATTGCATCGAGTGCCCGATCGACCTGTGCGAACTGGCCAAGTGCGTCGATTATCCGAAGGCGACGTGCGTCACGGACGACTGCTCCTGCACTTCGTGGTTCATCGACGCGAACGCGGAGAGAGTGGAGTGCTGGGGAAGTGAGTTCGCGCGCGATTGTTCTCGAACGCTTTGTTACGTTGTTCCCGAGGCTGCTGCGTTCGGCCGCGATCGTGGTCATTGTGCCGTAAGAAAAAGAAGAGAGAAGCGCAGCTTGGCCTTGGCAATGCCACAAGGCGAGAGCTTTACAGCGAGAGATGGCAGTCAACCCGAAATTTGCTTTGAATTCAAGAATACTCGCGCATTGCTGCAATTTTTGCCATACCTGTTGTCAGCAGAAAGTCTAACTCATTCGCAATCCGGATTTTTTTTCGCTGAGACATTCCGGTCATTTCTCCGATAACAGTATTGAAACTCGCCATGATAGTATTCACCAGTCTATATTTTCGGACATCGTGACCGAATTGATTTAAATTTTTTTCGGTCAGTTCAAAACAATTCGGTCTGCGCCCGAAAACAACTAAAGCCGCGATTCGCATTCTTACTCTTCCGTTGTTGAAGACCGCGGCCGCCGAACCCCTTCAAAGCAACGCCACATTCGATCGCGATCGGCGTCTTTATCATGATCGCGCGCGAATTGATATTGCGCTGAAACGCCAGAAAAAAAAACATAGTACTGCGCAAATAAGGATCACTGCACACTTCTCCCAAGCTCGTTAGAAATCCCGTGCACGCTGAACAAAGTGACTATAAAAAAGGGCTTGACATGCAATTCTGGCTGCTGTTCGCTCAATGCTCACGCCTTTCGCATGGCTGCTATTTTTGCGTGCCGACTTTCGCGATGGACCTCGGATTTGGAACCTTCCTATCGAAGCCCAGTAAGTAAAGGCTAAAGCTGCTGCCAGAAAGGATAGGTGTACTTAATCCGGCCCATAAACCGAAAACGGTTAAAGACACAGAAACCGCCTGCTTCAATAACAGCTCCCCCCACTTAAACGACCCAAATCGCGCCCGTGCTTGTGCGTGCCATGTTGATCTAAGTTCTTTCTGTGCCGTTGCACCTGAACAGCCCGGTTAAGCTTGCGTAGCGGCGCTGTTCGCGAGTTTTTTGGGAGGTTTTGATCGCCCGCAGCGCATGGCGAAGGCGCGATGCACTCCTCCTCAGTGTGATGATCTGTCGCGGCGGCGCGAACCTGGCCTCCTCGTAATCTGATTAAGTTTTGAAGAGCCGATCAAAGCGTCACTCCCTGTGCGGCAAACAAAAAAAGGCTCAATCGAAGCCTTTTATCGATTGCGGCCGAGAGCTGTCGCACAGCTTCGCAGTTTTTAACGGGAGCCGGTTGACTTTCGGACAGGTTTGAGGCTTTTTGTGGCGCCAGTATCGCTTTGTAATGCAGCAAACAATGTCAACACTCAAAGCCAAGAGTGTTTATCAAGTTTTCACAAAAATCGGCGGTTTATTTGCTGGCGACAACCTGGTGCAAAACTTAACTTAACCGATTGCTGAAACCGCCCGTTTCGGCGAACTCTCTCCTCACCACAGCGAACGCACTGCTGATTGCAGAAAGCGCTAACGCGTTCGTTTCGCGTCGTCTATCCGTCACCGCGGGTTGTCGGCATGGGGGGGGGTCAGTCTTCTGCGACCGTTGCCCGACAAACTGCGGGAGCCGAACTGTGCGGTTGAGAGGGTTCGCTGCTGCTTGTAGGAGAGGCTGCGGCGTCTCTATTTCTTGTATCCGGACACTTTGCGGTCCAGAGCAACAATCGTCTGAGAGTATTTCCGCGCTTTCTCGGCAGCGGCGGGGGTCACGCGCGGTACTTGACCCTGATCTTTCAAACAAAAACACGGCAGCCTCTTCCCGACAATAACGCGGTGCGCTGCGCGCTCTTGCGGTTTTAGCGTCGCGACTAATGGCCGTGTTGGTGTTTGAGCTTTCCATCGCGTCTTAAGATGGTATCTCTATTCGGGTCGTGCTATATTTACTGACGAAAGGCGTGTCCTTGTAGTTTCGTGCGTTCTGGTGTGCTCACCATTTAAGAGTTGCAATTGAAAAGAAATACACAAGACAAGCAGCTGTGCTCCAAATGCGTAAGGAATGACACAGATAAAGTCATTCAAGTCTACATTTGCTAATGTTTAAGATGCAGAACTTTAAAGCGCAGTGTTCCCGATTAAATTTTTAGAATCACAGTTTGGGGTGTTTTCGAATAATTAGCGCGATCGGCTTCATTGCCGCAGTCCGTCTTCTTTTTGCTTCTGACTTGCCTTTCTTCTGTTGTTTTTCATTCTACGCCTCTGCGATTCAAGGGACAAGAAATAAGAGATTCATTAATTTCTACCAACGATGTTTCGCGTGCTTGTTACAAGTGAACAGGGAACGCATTTTTGTAAACAACTATCCCGATCCGGTTGCTTTCGCCCCCTGGCAAAGAGAAACTGGCATTTTTATGCACAGGCGTTTTTCGACGCACGTTGGCAGGATTAAAAATCGAGAGATTTCTTTCTGTCAATGGTGACGCCACTCATGTACTTGCTCAAGAGTTACATACGTTCTCGGTGCCCGGTACAACAGCCAACTTTTCCTAACCAGAACCTAGTAAACAAAAAGAATTTGTAGGCTTCGAAAATTTTGACGTAGGCTTGTGCACTTTTCGGTCGTTGCGGCGAAGCTTGTTGAGCTTTTTTCAAATGATTCACGTTCTGAGATATATTTCGTACGATTCGGTGTCGGTTCCACTGGACTGCCGCCGATACAGCAGCAACAGGTCGCCGCGAAGCATAGCTCGGATTTCCGCTTTGCAGGTCAACTGCCTCTGGTAACGCCCATAGCGTCGGTGTCCATGGTAACGCCCATAGCGTCGGTGTCCAACACCACCACGACAGCGCCAGCAGGCAGAGATGACCACGACTGGTCGGACGAGCTGCTGAAGCAAGTGCTGATCGCGTCCTGCGTCGTCTTCGCCTTCGTGGTCGTCCTGGTGATCACGTACAAGGTGGGTTGACGATCGCGTCGCGTTTGGCGCGAAAACAAAACAATTGCTAGTTGAGTGTGCAGCGTTACGCGTCTACGGTTGTGAAGGGTCGCTTGAGCAGCTCTTGGCGATTGTGTTGTTACGCCATTGATTTTTTCGTACCCTTTGGTGAAAAGGATTTGCCAGGCGGGACTTACTTCGCCACTTAGCGTTATCTACACGGTGTCTATAAAGTCTGGGTACGTGGTAAAAAAAACACAAAGTCGGGTACAATCCTTCTCGTCCACTTAACAGTACCAACTCGATTCGTTCTTGTTTGGGGAGAGCCGTCATCATTTAAATAAATAAACCTATGGGGAGGAGAAGTAACCTAAACAAAAAAAATCGATAGTGAAAAACCCTATGTACCCAGACTTTGTGGACACCCTGTAGATAGATGACGTTTTCCACCAGCTGCTTCTCCACCAACTTCTCCTGAGCATACTGCATGCTTCCGTTTCTGACCACGCCCTCACCAGTGACGCAATAATGGTGGCCTGTCGGGTGCTTGTGATGCAAAAATAGAACAAGAACGTCACAAGCTGTTGTCGTTTCTGAACCTTTGAACCTCGCGAGATGGGTTGGCATAGCAACAGCAAGCACGGAACGAATTGTTTCCCAGCGCTTACTCTGAAGCAGTGGTTCTCAATTGGGGGGTGCTGTTTCTGGTTATTGGCTGTATCGCGTTTTCAGCACAGCGCCTTCAAATGCAGTCAACTCAGGAGGCCAGTTTAACTGTAGGAGGCTGTTGGGGGTCGACCAAAAAAGCATTTGCCATTGCAAAGAAATACGGTTAAAATCGTGGCGAAAAGTGGCTTTTCCTTCTGCAGGACGGTGCGGAGTACCACAAAAAGAATTTAGCGCCGCTGCTCTTCAAGCGTTCTAAACGTTACATCGGTTGTAGCATTCCACCACCGGTAAAACCTACCGTTAGTTTCCGTTAAGAGATATTTTCTGGACCGGGTCCCGTTGGAAAATACCCATTCCTCCATACAGAACGTGTTTACCCAACCCCGCGTGAACCCGACGTTCTCCGCTGTGGTTCGGCAATCGATCACAGTCGCGCCCAGCGGATGATGGAGCATCTTGGCAATGTATTCGCCGCGCGCTTCCTGTTTTTCGCCCCGCCAGTGTCTTTTTTCCCGGCGTTTGTCGCCCTGGTGAGGTTCCAAGTGGTCCTGCGCGGTCCAGCTGGAAATAAACTTCTAGCTTGCGAATTGATTGCCGTGCGACGGAAGAAGCGACCTCCTTTGCTGCTTTGTATGTGTATCTTGGCGGAGGTTGAAAAATAAAGCTTAGCGCGGGCTAAGGTTGAAACATGCCGGAGCGTTCACTTTCGTTAGTAGCGGTTAGCCCGCCCGGGCGCATACCAGCTTGCTGCACTCTGGCCAGTTTTTTTTTTCGCTGAAACATCTCGGTCGTTTTTCCCATAATTGCATTAAAACTCTCCGGAACAGTGTGCACTGGTTTATATTTTCGGACATTATATCACCGGATTGACTTGATTTTTTCGGTCATTTGAAAAAAAATCGATCTGTGACCGAAAACAAACAGTCCCTGACTGTTCGCAAACCATTGTTCACGCGGGTGCACGCACGAGTGCTCAGGGCGCTATGCACGCGTCCGTCCTGGCCCGGCAAGACCCACTCCCGGCGCGAAATGTTTTTCTGCGGCGGCGTTCCCGGAATAGCGTCGGACGCGCTGACGTCACGAGCACCGCTGTGTGTTTTGAGGCAAAGCGCGAGCGAGAAACTAAATCCCCAGAAAGAACTTGGGACAGCGAGCGTGAAAAGCTGAACGGACGGTAAAAAAGTGACCGACCTCCCATTGCCGCGCTGCTGTTTTTTGGAACTTCATTCCGCGAACTCTGCTTTGACGATGAGACCAGTTGTTTTTCGCAAAATGGTCTGGCGCCGGAATGTCATTTAAGTCATTGGTTTTTGTGTTGTTGTTTGTCACAATATCTCTTCGAGAGCAAAAGGATTGTTGCGGACTCGCACCTTTGCTCGTTAGACTGATTGGCTGACGTGCAATTGAGCGATTTACAGATCCCTCCCGAAACAACGGCGCACGCTCGTCCGCCTCTGTAGGACTGCGTCGGTCGATTTTCGCCGGTCTCGCGCGCCGGGCTGATAATGATGAGAAATACTGTATCCTGTCTTCGGCGCATCGGACAGAACGTTGACAGCGGCGTCTGTTTTGTAACACGCCAAATTTTCTTCCAGGTCATACGCATGAAGAAGGCGTCCTTGTTCCGCAAACACCAGCAGGTACGGTCTTGTGGCTTATTGGCAAATAATAAAATAGTTCGGCGGTTAGTAAACGGTCTGTGAGCGTCCGCAGATTCGCTTTATTGTGCCCCTGAATGTACTGGTTGTCGACTGAAATACTTCGAACGTCGTCTGTAGTTCTTTGATGAAACCCTCAATTGTTTCATGTCGCTGTGGCGACCCATTTCAAGCTGGGAGCGGCTTCTGGCTTAACAGCAGACTTTCTAAGATGTCTTTCAGCGAACGCCCTGTTTTGCGCGTGCAGTGGATGTAAGGTTTAACCGCATTGGCTTTATCATCACAGGAGGAGCAACTGAAGCCTTTAAAATCGCCCACCGAGACGAAGCCGGAAGTTGCGTGATTTCCCTGGTTTTCCACGTTTACTCTTCTGCTCGCAGTGACGTTGAAGAGCGCGCTTCTTTACGTCAAGCGCGTGACGTTTCCGCTGGCGCAAATATTCTTCTAATCACCGTTTCATTTATCTGCGTTTTCTTATCGTACCTTTTCGCGTTTTGTTCTTTTCTTGTTCGCGTATCGCTGCCGCTATTTCTACATCGCGTTTTATGAATTTCACTTTTCTATTGTTTTTCTTGCGACAAAGTGACGATCAGTTTCAGTTTCGCGCGAATTTTCTTTCAAACGAGTTCGATGACGCTTCGGAAACTCCCCATGCATTGGGCAGCTCGACAATCTAAAATCCGATGCATTGGCCGAAGTTTTTGTTCCTGTGTCGGACGACTTCGGATGCAATCGGAAAAAAGAAGAGCTTGAAGCAACCCGACCAGAAAGTTTATGTTGGTGCATAGGTGTCTGATTAATCGCGTTTTTCAGATTTGAGTCACGCACGACTCAAATAGAATCTGACAACCGATGCTGTGCGGTCCTTGCAGAATGACCTAACGTGTCGTCATCTCTCGTAATTTACACCTCCGTTATATACCAAAAAAGAAATGCAGGGCATTTGCTTGCAGTGTCTACCTGAAAAGAATGTCAATATTTACACGTACGTGGCCTTCTTATCTGCGCTCTCCGTAAGTTCTGCTAAAAGTTGCCTTGCATGACAATCTCTTCCTGCTAATGACACGTTCACGCCAAGTTCAGAGCGCGTACGTCATGCCCGCCGCGGCGAACCCGCCTCAGGCATACGGCCGATCCTCCTCGCCGACGGTCGTGCAGTTAGCGCCTCGTTTCAACTCGTTTGCGACCCGGAGGTCGAATCCCTGACCAGCTTCTGATCAGGCCCGATCTTGACGGAGGAGCCCTTCGCACGAATCAACCAGCTCGCAACTCGATCTGCCTGCCTGCTGCCAACTGATGTTGCACGAACACGTGGTCGCTTGACCACACACGCACACACACACACGCACACCACCGTAATTGCTAAGATGGTGCTTTCCGAGTCTTGCCCCCGCCGCCTCCAAGATGTCAATCCCGCGATTCTGTATCAAGTCCGGTGCTTCCCCTTGCGAACGGAAATTTTATACCATGTCCACGAGTCGACTACATATTACGAGCGATAGGTGCTGCCCTTGTTTATTTAATGGCTGTTGCTACCGACCTTGCTTTTCTCCTTCAGAGCGAAAATAGCAACATGCTGTCTAAACCTTAATCGTGCGCTGATAAATGGTACTAAAGAAAACATATAATGCCTATTTCGGTTGTATAGACGCAACGGCCAATCAGCGCCCGCTTTTGTTATTTCTTTTATGACTCGATCTTATTACAGTGTTTATATGAATGTGAAAACTTGTTTTTTTTTTAAGTGTTGCTTGTGCTTCTCAATTTTGATTGGCTGAAAAACAGGTTGCTTGGTAAAATCAACCGACTGTGTTGCGACTATATATTGAGTCAAAGCGGTTTCTCGGCGTCGTTAAAAAGCACAAAAATCCAGGATTTTCGATCAAAGCGAAGAGGAAATCTCGCACGATACTGGAAAGCGGTTTCCAGGTTGCCACGCAAGCGAATTTGCGCCACAATTTCCCAGTAATTTCGGCTTCGCGCCGTTTTTGAGAACTCTTGCTTGCAAACTTGGTTTGCCGAACAAAATGGCTCCGAGATTTCATCTTCGCAGATAAGATTCCTCGGTTGTCGAAATGTCCGTCAAGGCAATCATTGAAGTTTACCGACGCGTCAACAGCGTGAACGCTTTTTGCCGCTTCGAAAAACCATTTCTCCGCAAAAGATCGCGAAAACGCGCGCGGCCCGTTCGTTTCTTTTCCTTTTCGTGCAAACAAATTTCTATTGTCGTTTTCGTGCGTCTTGCGGCGGAGGTGTGCGACGCGCCGTGGATCGGTGTATTGTGTTTGTTTTCTTTGTTGCGACGTTTCGTACACAAGGTGCACGGGCGACGATCGAAAATCGCGCGGCGTAGCCTGCGCGATCGCTCGCGACAGGGGTCGCGTGCTTTGAAAGCCAAGACCCGCAGAAGGGAATTTCTGGCCTCTGTTGAGTCGATGTTGAAGTTGACTGAAAATGTTTCTTGCAACGTCCTGGTTCAACTAAAATGCCGCCGCTCCCGTTCACGTTTTCTCGACGGCAGCTTTGACTGTTTTTGCCCTCGAAAATAATATTTTTGAAAATTGTAATCGAACTAAAGTACTTCTTGTGCAGTGACGCGGTTTGTCCACTTTTGTCTGTTGGCCGCTTTCTGCGAACGCTGCTGCTGATCACTGAAGCGTAGCTATGATCAATGAAGCGTAGCAGCAGCAACCGCGGCCGGATTAAAAAAGATCGCGCGACGTTTGCATTTGAATCGATGCGAAGTCGGCCTGAAGTTGTAAAAACTCTTCTTCCTCTCATTGTGCCGTGCCCGCCACGCCCATCGTTCCTTGTTTCGTGATGCCCTCGTCATAAAAGACGATTTGTTTCCTTACTTGTCCCAGTTCAAACAAGGGCCGGTTTGCTTGCCGCAATTTCCTACGCAGGCCACCAATTGTTTCCAGCACGATCGCTCGCCTAAGTTTGTGCAACGTGACCTTTGCCGGAAAGATCGAAGCGCTCGGCAAGTCCTCTTTGAGACTAAGCGCTCCTGGCCAATCGCTGTGTTTGCCGTTGAAGCAAACGCGAACAGGTTAATCAGCCCTGAAACCATCTGCCTCGGCTTTTGATTTCAGCCTGTGGCAAGCAAAGTGAGAACATGAAGTAAAAACAAGTAATTTTTGAAAATTTGCATTTTGTTGTCGCTCCATGGACGAAACCTAAACCATGCTTGGTGTCGAAGCGAACAAGTTCACGAATTGGCTTCGCGACGAAAGCTTCCATCGCAGCCTCGCTTGACCCCCATCTTGCGCAGCGCGTCACTCACTACCTGTAGGCGTCGCGCGTGTGAAGCAAACGCAGCGCTCCTTTCTCCGGGCAATGGAAAAAAACAGTAAAAAGCCGCCGCTGTTTCGCACCAGCGCAGATAGACGCCTTTTTCGTAAATTAAGACTCTTTCAAAGCCGCAATCTCTAGTTGAAACTTCACTGCATTGGCGACCAGGGTCGGTCATGCTTTCGGAATTGCGAAACGCGCGACCTCATTGCGGACAAGCGCCGGGCTTCGGTTTGCACTTACTGGTGCGCCGCTTGAAGGCGACTTCCGCGAGCTTGCGGCTGCATCTGGCTTTGAAGGAACGGCGAGCGATTGTTACCGTAAGCGGTGTGACGCGCGCCCGTGCATGCAAACCGCTCTGTTCGTGCGACACTCCAACCGCAAAGCTGGCCCTTTTTCTTCCTCGCCCGCGTTCGCAGAATGTCTTCCGTTTATTTTTGTGTTGCCGCAGGAATCTACGTGATTTGCCAAAAATACGACCGCGTTTGCGGAACGGACGCAATGCAACGCATCTGCAGCGATTTTGTGGTTGGCAGGCAAAAAGCAGTGTGTGTGTATTGGTCGAGCACGCCCTTTGGGGGCCTTGTGCTTTTTGGTGATATTTTCCATCGTATATGACGAACCAAAGCTCCAACTTCCCATTGCTGGTTTTCGTTAAACAGTAACTTCTCTCTCCGCGTTGCGTGACAGTTTTTCTGTAAACGTATTCTGTTTCTGTAAACCGAACGATGGTCTGCAAACGAAATTCAGCGAAGCAACAACTCCTGCGTGTGTCGCACTTTTTAACGCGCCGCTCCGCCTCTGCGTTTGTTGATGCAACCGCCAAGCCTAAGCTTTCGTTTGATGCGTCACACCTTATTATTACTGCGTGAAGTGTTTGGCCTCGATGACTTGGTTAAAAAATAAAAAAAAAGTTCTTCGTACTCCGTCTGTGAAGGCGGTAATAATCGATGCACAGTGATTGCTTCGGCCAATGGCGTTCGTGCTGCTTCGGCAAACTGTTTATGTTCCTTCGTTTCTCACTCAGCGATCTGTTTTGCGTTTGGTCCGCACTGTCAACACTCTATACACGTCGTCGCGATCGCGTCGGATCGTCGGTGAAGTCGTATGGAAAAAATCCTCCCGTGAAAATCTGTCGATGGTGCAATGTACTGGGGAGGGGGGGCAGCTGATGCGACAAGCTTGCTGCCTATTATGGAAATATTAGATTTGATCAAAAAAATCTTTTTGCCGTGAAACTTCGAAATACCGGGAAGGATTCCAGGTCTGTTGCTGCTTGTGCTGTTTTGAAACCTTTGCCGACGTTCTGGCGCATTCGCCCTGATTACTAAAGATGGAATGTTGTCCAGTAAAACGCGTAATGGAGGTGTCTTTGCCCGGATTGCCATCTGCTGTGCGGTTATCCTCGCCACAGCAGGAGTGAGAAGATTCGCAGCCGGAGAAGTTAAGTTGTGGTGAGTCACGTGGTACAAGTGGAGGCAGGAAAGGTTGAACCCGAGCGAGGTCACGAAAAAGAGATACGCTGTTCTGGATGAGACCGTCGATTTAGCGTTAAACCAGTACAACTGCTCGTGGCTAATTCTTTCCCTGCTGAAGGCGAGCTGCATGGTCACCGAAACGCATGCAGAAAGCATTTTAAACGCTGTTTTTCATGTCTTCGGACCTGCATAATGTTCAAACTCCCGTATGTCAATAAGGCCGAGTTGGTTATTGATGGACTAAACCAAGGGTCGGCAACCTACGGCCCGATCCGGCCCGCAACCCCTTTGCAACTTTTACTTGTAGTAGGTTAACTGAATAGCCCACCTAGTGGTATTATATTTTAAGACTGCTCTCCTAGCAACTTCTTGTATTGCATACTTGTGAGAAACCGCACTGTGCTATAAATGTAGTGCATGTCGTGTGTTAGACTTTGTTTATCTACTGGAAATCAGGAGCTAATCTGATTAAAATTCCCAAATTTTAACAACAAACAGCAGCGGAATTGTTGGTGGAAAATCTAGCCTAGAACGGCCCGCCATACCTTGCGCAGTTTGTTTTTGGCCCGCGACTACGGAAAGGTTGCCGACCCGCGGACTAAACTGTACTCCTGGTTGATCAATAGCTGCCTCAGTGCCACCATGAACTGTGCCAAACCCGCCCAGGTTTCCGACCCAAGCTCTGCCCAATATTCGATGCTATACCGAGATTATGACGTTCGTAAACAGATGGTTAGCATTACAATTAGCTTGAGCTTGTTTGCAGGAGATTAACTTCGCTTTCAGAAAGTCCCACTTTGGTTACGTCGCGTGAGAATTTTAAACCATGTCTAGACCACATTCAAGCGCATGGCTGCATCAGCTTGCCTGTAGCGCCTCCAGGAAATCAAAGCGATTCCTGGATGCGAGTCAGTCCAAATGTCATGCAACCTTGACGTTTCCATTCAGTTAGCCTTTACTGAGTCATCGCACGCAACAGCACAGCGACATTTTATCGGCAACTAAGACCGCGTTGATGCGTCCTCAAAACCTTTGCCTACTTCTATGCTTTAAACGGTGAAAGCTATCTTTCCTCACAAGGTCTTCTCAGGTTCGCAGACAGTCTTGAGAAATCTGAGACGCAGCGTGATGACAATCTGCCAATACTTTCCGCATCACTTTACCTTTCTTGAATGCAAAAGCTGGTCGATCGTCGACAGGTTTCAGATTGATCGAAACCTCGAACGTGCCGTCTTGCTGACGCAGAACGCACACATGCTTCGCGCGATTGAAGAGGTACTGTAGTCCATACTTGCGAGACCCTCCAAAAACGATGCAATACAAGACTTACAACTCTGTGAACAACCTTGTTCACTTCGAAAAGTAATTGTTATGTTCTGCTAAAACCAACAAAAGCAAGGTATTGCTGAGAAGCAACACAGTTTTTGCATAGAAATTGGCTATTAAAAGGATGGTCCACCTTGCTAGTTGGGCATAAATAATTCGCTTAGAATCCCCCGTGCCATTGCCATAACGTGCTTTCTCCAGTGAAGATCAAGCAGTTGAAACAAAGACTAATATGCCTATGGGGAGTAATGAGTAGATTTTTTTCTTCGATGATGTTTCTGGAGAAACACTTGTTTTTTGAAAGATATGTGTGGACTTTACTTCATTTAGCTGAGTAGGAAGCGTGCATGTTCGTGTAGAAACGTTTAACGTTGAGACGTTTACACTCCACGAAGGCGTGTAGAGACGTTTACAGTCTAAGAACTTGATGCAACAATAAAGAAAAGATTTATCCGTTCACCGTCATATTTGGCCAGTGTCGTTTAGCATTTGTGAGCTAAAGCTGATATTTTCAAGATTTTGTTGATCTTTACGCGGGCATTCACCCATAAAGGCTTTTGCGTTTTGAGTGACATCACGAGTATCTGCAGCACCAGAGGACATGATTTTGTTTGGCACTTCCAGTCAAGCACGCAACCAGAGGGAAGGGCTACCGGGCAATAACAATTTGTCCCCCACGAAAATATCAGCTGGCTACGGCCCTGCTTGCAGTCATGACGTCAAATGATGTTTTTCACCAAAACGCTGCACCCAGTGCGTGTGCCCCTTCTGCCTCCCTCGTATGCGCTTAGCTAGTAATGGAAAGGTTTCGCCCTAAAACTACCAAGCGTGAAACGCATCACTGATATGTTGTTACACCCTACAATGTTTTATGATGGCGCCAATGCCAGATATAGGCGTGCGCGTTGTGTGCGGCCACACACGAGCCTCCACAAATAGGGGCCTCCACATACTGTAAATGCGTAATTCAGACTTTAGTTTGTTTAACTTCTAACTTGTGTTAGAAGTTTGCAAACTGTCAGTAAAGAGAATATCAGAATTCAATACAACAGTTTTGTTTTCGATAGCTTGGTAGAGTGTGCAGCTGGTTTGAGACATACTGTTGCAGCAGAACGGCAGGCTGCGCACAATGACGCAAGAAGGCCGGAATGATCTGACACTAATGAGCATTGAGCAAGACATCTTGCGACAAATTAACTTCGACAATGTCATCAATCACTTTGCCGACGCCAAGGCTCGTAAAGTTTCAGGTCTCCTTTGAACATTAACGTAATTCCGTCTCAGTTTGTGTGTGTAGTTTTCGGTCATCTTGTCAGTTCAAAATCTAAAAAGTATTAACGTGGAACAAGGGGCCTCTGCATGGCTTTCCGCACACGAGCCTGCACACTTCAAAATCTGGCACTGCATGGCGCAGTAGAATATCAAGAACTTGGTTGTTGGAAAAACTTGACTAACATGGCTTCAACCAGGCCCGCGACAAACCAGGGGAGGCAATCGGGCAATTGCCACCACCCCGAAATTTTCAAAAATATGTTAGTTGTTTGGTACAAGTTACAATCGTTTTTCCCCCACCCCAAAAATAGCAGCTGGTTGCGGCCCTGGCTTCAACCGCATAGAAACTGTTTTTGACATTTTTCATTCAGTTTACGAAATGCCACGTCTCATAGCGGAAAATTTTTCACAGACATCAGACAAGACAACATCATATATATTGTACAGGGATATGTGATGCTGTACTGATGTCAAAAATTTCCAACAGGCAAATCAGCGGATTCCTGGGAAGCTCATTAATAAAAGCTATTACGGAAGGGGAACAAACTTACATGAAAGGGCAAACAGATTTTGCCCAACTTTTTGCAGTTTTGGCTCGAAAATGTCCAGGTAAAAACAAATTATCCGTGGTTTACTTTCCACTTACTATATCAAGAATTTTCAGCGTTTTTCAGAAAAATGCCAAAGTCACAAAGACAATTCAGTGGCAACAAATTACGGCACGTAAGTTGGGAGTGCTTTGGGGTAAATTTAGGTCAATGAAACCGAAAAGAGCTTTATTTTTTTAATTGACTCCTAGTTTTTGAGATAGCCTATATCCAGGGGTGTAGTGGGGCGGGAACGCATGGGAACAGCGTTCCCACAGCTTTTTCATGACTTCATTAAATACTGCTTTAAAATGAGTTTGACGCTGTTTAAAACGGCTAGTTTTTTGAGTGCGTTCCCACACCTCTTTTGCTAGCACTACATCCCTGCCTATATCTAAATCATTTTTTGCACGTATCGGTGGATTGTGCATCCCTTTGCATTTTGCAAATCATATCTACCACAAGTCAAAATAGCTTCCTGTCACTCAGCAATGCTTTTAATAAGATCAGCTATTTGTTTCGTTTTATATCAGTTCTCAGAATGCAATATTTGTTAAAATGAATGACATTGTAACTGTGCAAGGGAAGGCTATTAGACATAATTCACATACACGCACATGTTGTATACCAGTCAACGTTCACTTTACAAGAGTTACACAAGCTATGAAATGCAATAAGTTACGCACTGATATATAGCACCGTTGCAAACAGCAAAATGTGTCCAAAGTTAATTTACTCCATCTCATGAAAACTTTTATATGATTTACCTTTGTGACTTTACTGTTGCTGGACACAATCACGCATAAGGGTCCAGCAATAATCTGACATCATGTGACGGTCTCATCGACCCTGATGTCTCTCTTCTGTTGTCTTGATGGAACCGTTCGCCTTGTTCTTTACTTACAGATCACTAAAGCTTTCTGGGAATTGATCTAAGTGGCTGAATAAGTAGTGCACTTTTATGTTCATTCTGGCTCCAAAAACTTGGAAGTTTTGAGGCATCAGTTCCACAAGATCCTGGTATAGTAACTACAAAAACACAAGAACACCGGGTAGCAAACTCAATTGCAGTCATATATGAGACAAAGGTTTGATCTTTAATCAACTTGCGAATTTGTGGTCCGTCAAAAATTCCGGCTTTAGCTTTCTCATTACTTAAACCAGGAAATGAATTAGATGTATTCGAAAAAAGCACCTTTCTTATAGAATACCTTGACGAAGTGCTTTATCAAGCCCAGTTTTATGTGCAGAGTTGGGAGGATGATGCTATCACGGTCAAGCAATGGTTCGTTTATGATGTTTTCTCCCAACAATAAGTTCTTCACGCATGGGCCAATCCTTCCTTTGCCAGTGTTGACCACTATCTCTACTATTCTACAAACAAAGAAAGCATGGGTACATAACATAACCACCTTTCTGCTCCAGCAAAAAACAGCCCTGTCACAACAGGGGTTTGGTGGGTTTAGCCCCTCCAAACAAAGCACCAAGCCCCCAAATTGAAAGATGAAACACTATAAATCAGTGGACGTTTTATCAAATTTTCAATATCAAGTCTCCCTGCACAAACGTAAAGCTCCCTATTGAAAACTTTCTGGCGATAGTTTTGGCAAAATGTTAACCCATTTTTTATGTCAACACATATCACACATTTGCCTTCGTTGTAGCATTGCTTGCTCGGGATCATCTTCACAGTTAACTAGAGCCCTTGTATGATCACTGAATGACCAATTGGGACATAGGCGAAGTTGTTCGCATTACGCAGAACTACACAATACACATTTCAAATTTCGTTTACAGCTGTCGATGAGCACAGGGGCGTAACGAGGTTAGATGGGGCCCGGGGCAAGAAGCAAGTTTGGCGCCCCCATGTTCGAACCTGAGGCCTTTTGGAAGCAAATGTACTGTATTGAAGAATGTGCATGTGGCATTATTAGGACTTTTCGGCTAGTGTTGGGGTACATCCATTGCAGTCAGAAGGCTATCAATCGTGTTGCAAAATACCAAGTTATCTTCTTCATTAAAGTAACGATCAAGTACTTCATCTCTGTGAGGGTAAAATGATATGTTACAAATATTTAAACGGCTATGAAGGGGCCCGAGACTGAAAGAACATTTGAGTGTTTGTTACTAACAAACTCGGAATAATGTAGCGAAATTAATCCCGGTGGCTAAGCTGGTTTGGCCTAAAGGATTTGGCAAGCTAGTGTGATGTATTGTAATGTGCATTGTTGGCAGTGCGTTTTCCTGATATGATACATAATTATTAGCAGTAATTATTTTTGTTGAATTTTAATGTTTGCCTACTTTGTCGACATTCACGATTACTGTCCCAGTCTGTCCATTGAACTGAATTTTACTCTCTACAATAAGCCAAGAGTTTCAAACTAAGAGATACTTCAAGTAAAATTTGAATGGAAACATGCCAGTTTACAATAAAATCTAATCTAATGACAGCAGCCCTCGAATGTTGCGCAGATGTGTAAGATAACTAAAAATTTTAAAATTAACAAGTAGGCTAACTGCAATGCAGGACGCAAGTGCTTGTAGTGCACCTAGGGTTGCCAACTTCCTGTTTCGCCATTCCGGGACACCTTAATACCAAGAATTCCAAGATTGATGCAACAGAAGCTTACGAAACACGATAGACATCAAAAGCAACAGC
>JGI24159J19872_10005237_pt1 | contig 16730 bp, 14 predicted proteins | sample Ectturendosymbi4_FD_19872 | JGI IMG/M metagenome (IMG submission 19872) | reverse complement strand
TGAGAATGCGATTTAGCCGTGTTTGTTAAAAAAACTTACCTGAGCAGTTGGGTCTTCACTGCTGTGCACTCAATACACATCCGGATGAACTCGCCCTTGAGCCCCCCTAAAAAATATCCTGGATCCGCATATGGTTACGGTTAGGCATTTTCACGGGCTTATAGCCACGGGCGGAGTATTCGGGGGCAATGCCTCCAATTTTTTTGTGCCCCCCAAATTAAAGCTTAAAATAATTAAAAAAGCTTGCTACCCTAAAAATGAACTTTTCACCCACAAATCTTAAGGCTTGCCGCAGGGGGAGGGGAAAATGGGCATTGGGCATTTTTACCGGTATGACACTCACACTGCACAAGAGCCAGCTTCACTGTTCTGGTGTGATGCAATAATGAGCTTGCAGTTCACTCATGATCGCTCCTTCGTCTGCAGAGTCACGTTGCGAAACTTGCGAGCGCATTGTTCTGCTGTTGCTCTTTGTTGCGTAACAATAACATGGCAACGAACCTTCAAAGGTTCATTTCAAGTTACGATAGTTAATGCGTTTTTCCGAATGTGGCTGTTGACCTCAGACATCTTTGGCAGGCGATGCAGCGAGACAGTGAATGCTGATAATGGTAACACACGTTGTTTTATACTTTGTGAAAAGAAACAGGAGTGAATTCTTTAGCAATGCTGCCGCTTTCACAAGTTTGAAAAATCTTAATCAAGCTACGCTTATGCAAGCTACTTTTCACACAGTATAAAATTACGTGGCTTGTTAGAAATACCGCTATAAAACGATTTTGGGAATACGTCTTAATCGTTAAGGCTTAATTCTGACTTCTGAGCAAATATAAAGTGCAAAAAAGCTGTGGCGAGGTTTCATAATTCATCTGCTCAGTTTTTACGCTTGCTTGGTGTTCTAATGTTAGTAAGTTCGATAGTCGTGTTAAAGATGCAGGTCTATTTCCCACTGTTTGAAACAGTTTTGCGAGAGTGTCTAAGTTTATGATCTGGCCGTTGATTGTTTTTAAATTATGACTTATTTGTAGAAAGTGCTTGCAAAAATGGATATTAGGTAGTTTATGAAAAAAAGCATTTCTGATAGCCGAAGTGTAAAATACAACTCGGACAAAAGAATTCAGAAGTGAGTTTTGTTCAACCAGCACAGACTAATGAGAGAACCGCAAACGTAGTTGTTGATAACTAAATCAATTAAAATCCATTCTAGCCTCACTTGAGTTCACAATGATAACGACATTTATGCGTCAATTCAGCAAAAGCTGTAATGGATGATGGAAAGTACACCTTTGTTGCAAACTCGTATATAAGCCCACTTGAAAAAGATTTCAAAACAGATGCGAATGGAGCACGTGCTTTCAAGGGGGAATTTTCTTTGTGGTGTAGAAACACTAAAGCGTTTTGTGAACGTCCATTTGCATTGCAACTTCAGCAACCTGAAAAAGATAAGCAAAATGTCCACGTTTTTCCCCTCCTGGAAAATATCTGCGACGCCCATGGCTACTTTCACCCTTTCAGAAACCTTTAACCTATGGGCAAAAGATGGAACAAATGTACACATTGTTCTGTTCATTTACATTGTGTATTCTTGATTCTTGAATGTTCAGTGTAATCAGTAGTTCAAAAATGAACAATTTAACTATTCAAGAATTTTCAAGGACGCCGGAAGATATTCAAGGACAACAAGATGTTTTTCAAGAATCAAGGACACGACGAGTTTTGATAGCAAATTCAAGGACAGTCCTTGGCGCTCAAGGCCGTCTGGCAACCTGAACTGATATGTGTATCATATGTTTAATTTTTATGTGAAACTAGATGAAAGGTGGTCACCTCAGATCAATCAATAAGTTCATTCTATATTTCATGCTTATTTGAAGGATGTGCAAAACATTACATTTTCTGCTGAATTCGGACGATTGTATTACTTTGAACTGATTCCATACTACGGTCAAGTCATCGACGACAGCAAAGCACAAAGCCATTCCCAGTACTCCCTTTTCTGCGGAAGTCACTTTGTAGATACGCTTGGAATGGAAAAAGAGGTTGCGTATAAATTCTGTGAAAACAAGCAAAGAATTGCAAGTAGGCAATCGTTTCTTTATTTTGTGATATTTTTTGCTTAAATGATTGTTGCCAAGTATCATCAATTGGCAACATCCCTGCTGTCGTGGCAAACGTGGTGATTTTAAGTACACCTTTAAAATACTCAAGTTTGGCTGCGTTATGTACCGGCGTTAGAAATGGTCCAGGCATTTGCATTTGGGTAGCATTTATTATATTGTTAGTGAAATTCCGCTTTTCTCCATTGAAATGACGTCATAAAAGTGGAAGATGTCACAAAACCACAATAAAGTTCACTGGTCTCGATAGCGACATTAAAGCACAAATGTAATCAATTACCATAAATATTTTATCCTAACGTGTTGGTGCGTATTACAATGTGTGAATTGAATATAACCAAAGCACTTCATGGCTGTTTATTTTTTTAAGACGCTCTTGGTTCCGGTGACACCGATTTTGTGCAAGGGAGGCGATCAATAGCAAATAAATAAAATTATCCAAAGTACGCTACAATTGTTATCACACTGCAGGGGGAACGCAGAGCACAAGAAAAAGCGAAACTACCTTGCACACTAACAAGTTTGTTTTCACCTGAAAAACATGTGATTCTTGCAAACTACAGTAATTCCTTCCGGCTGTCAATAAATACACTCGTGGTCAAATCATGTCACAAGATAATACAAAATTTCAGCAAATTACATACAGTATATGTGTCCATGCAACTTCGCTAAAGAGTCCAATTGCGGTACTGTAATCCACGACAAAATCATTTTCAAAGGCGGTATGAAAACACTTTAAAGGAGTTACTGCAAATCAAATAAAGCAATGCATTTTGTAAGCGGGTGAACAGGGAGGTTTTTATGTTATTAAGAAGGGTAGATTTCTCCTTGAATCAAACAAAAGTTTTGGAGAATTACATGAGGGTCAAGCTAATTTATGGTGCATGGCCATCTTTGGTACACCTAACTTCGCCCATGCTGATAGGTCTTTATGACATTCACTCGTAATGCATTCTAAATTAAATTTAGCAGCTAGAAATATCAACAATGCGCAGATTGACAGGGGTGGATGCACATGGAATGAAGCAGGTTGGGCAATCTTATTTCTATCATTAGGCCTGCGTTAAATGCTTTCATTTTGTATAAACACTGAGAATGGACGAGTTCCGTTAACAAAAAGGCCATGTCCACTCTGGCCCGGAAGAGAGACGACTGACAGAGCTCCAGTTACGAATCAAATAGTCTCCTTTGCGGGCAGACAGAGTTCTTTGGCCTGCAATATAATCAGTCTAGGCACGCAGAACCGATATATAGCCTACGTGGAAAATATTTCTCCACTGTGGCAGCCGCTGCAGCTGAGCCTGACCACAACGTATCTCTCACGATTTTTCATATAATTCACTATGAGGTCGTGCAAAGTGTGGTCTACTGATGATTGAGCAACAAAATGACCCTAACCCAGACATTGGGAAACTATGGTCTGCGGGTCACATACCGCCTATTATGCTCTTCAATTCTACCCTCTGAGCTTGTCCACAGTATATTGATGAAACCAGTTTTTTGACATATCATTTATAGTTTTAGTTTACGCAGAGAATCCATTGATTTGCTTCCGATCCAACCCGCTGCCAAATTTTAGAATCTAATGCCGCTCACCAGTTTAAACTTTACCCACCGTGCCATAGCCCGAGGTCACCTCGGAATTTCTAAGGGATTATCCTCTCTCGTTGAACGTCTGCCATACATAGCGGTACCATAATAATCATTAAGCGGACGTTATCAGCAAGCTTTATATACTCTTTCCCAAATAAATCTGAGCGCATGTCTATTGGCGCTTTTGTCAGTGGACGGGTCATTTTCCAGCAAACGTTGCTGTCAGCTGTATCCATACCTTTGTGTGAAGACTCTGGTATAGTGAATTATTGGGTTTTCTGTCAAAAATACTGGAAAAAAGCATGTTTGTATTAATATTTATGGTGGATTTAGCTTCTCACCCATTTTTCATGATATACTCAAATTGTAACACGGGCGAGGAGATGGGAATGAAATTAACGTTCAACTAAAATACGTACTGTGGATCTATAGCTTCACGGTTCTGCAAGAGGTAGGTTAGTCACTTCTCCTGTTTTGCTGTTTCCGGGAGGGTTACGGAGTCGGATTCCTAAGAACACTAGGAGTCGGAGTCGGAATTTTTTATACGACTCCGGAAGTCCAATTGAATCATTTTCTACATCGCACTCCTAAGTTTGGAATATTTCGTGCCTGTTGAAATGGTACAATTTCTTTTCAAACTTTTGTTGAAACAGAGAATTTTTGCGATGTACCACGATTTCCCTTGATTTCATTGCTACAAAATCATTGATAGCCAAACTTCACTCACGTTATGTTAAGGAGTCGTGAGTCGGGGTCGGAAATTTTGTAGAGGTCGAATACTGTGCCTCCGACTCCGCAACCCTGTTTTCTTGGCGTACTCGGTACAAAGAGATAAAGTCCTGTCAACCCCCCATAGCCGACAATTCAAGTACCAACGCCAGGCACGTTAAACACCATGCTTACGAAATAACTGTCTCAGATGGCTTGGCTATCATTTTGCTTGAACTATGGATGGTTTTGCGGAATTTTTAGCGGGGGCCAGTGATCTTGATTTCTATAACAGGACTGTGTAGGACTGTATTGACCGTACGCCNGCACATGTGCGTGCAACCTATTGACGCCATTGTTTTGTTCTTACAACTGAATAGACATTAATAAGCAGCTGTATTATTCTTGAATGCACTAAGCACACAATTTTACAACAAGACTGTTTAAAACATGCGGCAAGGACAACCTGCGGCGCAGTCCTAAGACACAAAGAAATTATACCAGTATATACTCGCATGTAAATTGCTTTGTACCTGAGACATTGCAGCATTTTCGTTTCAGAGTACAAAGTAGCTGCAGGGCCGCCAAGCAATATAAAAATAGAGAAACTTACTCCAAACTTTGCAAAAAAGACGTTTTCTTTGTTGTTGAGCTGGACACCGCCTCATGAGGTCGACATTGCTGGGAAAATAAAAGTCAAGCAATACGAAATCAGCTTTTTTCCCTACGGACGCAAACACACGGAGGTATGTTTCATTTAACACGGAAACACCGCCAAACTCGAGAAACTGTTTTACAATTTGGCAGGAAACATTCCACATTTCAAAACATGCTCGAACGCTTTGCAAGCACAAACGAATTTATTTCGCTTCAGCCAGGGCCAGCCCTAGCAGATGCGGGGCCCAATGCAAGACCTGGGCGCGGGGCCCAATGCAAGTCCTAGGCGCGGGGCTCCTCTGAGCAGTGATTTTATGACGTCGTCGTGTTCAGTCAACCGTGTTACCATCGTGGTAGAGCGCAGATATACAGTAGACTACAGCACTAACACGAGAATTGAGCACGTTTGGTAACGTTCGAGACGAAATTTGCTCGTTCTGACGAGAGATTTCTATGTTGCCAATGAAATTTATTTGGCGTTTCTACTGAATTATCAAGCGCAAGTTGCATCTGGCAAAAATGAACAATCTACCCAAACACCATGGCGCGGGGCCCCAGAGGCGCAGGGCCCAATGCGGCTGCATCGGCTTAAGGCCGGCCCTGGCTTCAGCACTGAGAGTTTAAAAGTTTTTCTTAACTGAAAGCGTCCTGCGAAAATAGCAAATAAACCCACTTAATAATAAAATATGACTACCAAATGCTCTAACAGGTTTGATACTTGCTGCTATCAACTAATGCTAATGCTATGAATATTACACGTGATTGTTTATTAGCTTAAAGAACATAGGCTACGCATAATCACTAGTTAAAACGCCCTCCACAGTTTTTCGCAAAAAAATTGGCTGCAAGTTATGTCAAAAATTCGATATATAATCAAGTAATTAAATCCCTAGGGGATTGATTATGTAATTGCGTTGTTTTAAGACCGCACCTTGGTGATTTTTTTAAAAAGAAACAAAAAATTGGCCCTTTGGGTTGGGTCTCAGGGCCCGATGAAGTGGACCAAATAGGCCTAAACCTATCTTCCTTATGACGTCACCCACAAAAAAACAACAAACCCAATACTTTCCAAATGTTTTAAAATCTAATCTATAAGACTTCCCGCATCTTTAGAGGGTTTGAACACCTCACTAACTCAATCGACTGGAGAGTTATGGCATTTTCCCAAATTGACCAAGTATACCTTTTGTGGGATTTTTTTAAAAACCCAAACTAGTTTTTTGAGCCATAATTTTGGCACCAGAAACGCTAGCTAGGCAATCAACTCCTCTAAAGATTGAGATTGTCGCCTAGTTTCCAAAAGAAGCTTGAGCCTAGAAATGGCTCTTTTGGTTGTCCCCAGGGGCCCGATGAAGTGGGTCAAACATATGTAAACCTACCCCTATTGTGACGTCACACACAAAAATCCCAAAATCCAAAACTTTCGAATTTAAACAAATCTAATCTGCAAGACTTCCCGCATCTTTAGAGGGTTTGAACAGCTCTCTAGCTCAAGCGTCTGGCGAGTTATGGTTGTGCAACGTTCAGCAAGAAAAGTGGCGCACGCGGGACTTACAAGGTTCAATAAAGTCTTTTTCTTTTTTGAAGCAGGAAAAATACGTTGAAAAATAGTTAATTGCATTTCTTCTTTTTAAATTGCGGGAAAAATATTTTTCTATTTGAGCAAAATTTTTCGTTGGTAAAAATATAACATGAAAAAATCCGATAAAAGTAATTTTGTTTATAAAAGCTAAGATGCAACTACTTGTGGTTGCTTTTTTCAACCAAATTCAACTTTCGCAGGTGATAAAGGCGAAAATTGCGGAAGAGGAAGACAAATTACTTGTTTATCGCCACAACATCTCCAGCATCGATCCTTCCCACGTGCGTCTAGTTATGATTCAAGCAACTTTTAATGATGAGGATGTGGGGCACTGCAATGGTTCTCGTTGCTCATCTTTTGGAATTCCAGCAACCACAAGTGAACTGGAATGGATCAAACAAAGTATGCAATTTTGATGTGTAGCGTTATTTTTCTGTTTTTTTTTTCTCACTACCACTCGCGTTAAAGTATATATAGCGTGCATGTTGTCATTAACACGAGAACTCTGCACTTTCCCGTGACTCTTTCGTAACGGTCCCTTTTAAGCGCTACAGCAGAGAGCAAGTGACGAAATGAACAAGTGACTGAATTGTTTATGCGTTTGTACTTGCCACCCAAAAGGTAGTAGCGCTAATGCAAAAAATTAATGTTTTTCCATGTTTTTATTTCAAACTATTTGAAGTCCTTCGAGGTGAAGGCGAAGGGAGGACAACTACAGGGTGACCCAAAAGAACAGAACCTACAAATTTACAAATATTTTAATTAATGAAATGTTTATTTAAATTTTTTCTCTTTCAAAATATACGCAGTGAACTTTGTGCATAAAATGTTGGTAAATATCTTCCCAACATGTCATGGTCAACCAAGGAAAAAAATTTTGCGTGGAAGCCTATGTCACCAACAAATCATGCACCGTAGTGCAAGCCAATCTTCGGAGGAAGTTCCAATGTCGCCATGTTCATAGCGAAAAATAACATGTGAATAGCAAAAATAATGTTTATTAGGGTACAGCCACACAGGAAGATGTGACACAGAGGCTTGCACTCAACAGAAAGCACAGCTTGGGTAGCAGTTTATAAAAATGGAAGCATCGGTCCATGTTGGTTTGAAGACGGATATCAGAAATCTCAAACTGTGAATGTGGAGCGCTATACGACAATAATGAGGAAACTTTGAGCATCACTGTCACGACGCAGAGGGATAAATAGAGATGAACAATAGTCCCAATAAGACGGTGCCACGCCTCACACATCAAATGATTTCCTAGCCTGGTTTAGAGAGAGACTTCAGGAGAGGCTGATCAGCAGGAAGTGTGACCTGAAAAGGCACCGGATTGGAATCCTCCAAACTTTTATCTGTGGGGGTACCTCAAGGATAATGTGCATCGGAACGAGCCTCAAACAATTGCTGAACGAAAGGCAACAGTTACAGCAAAAATCAGAGAAATCCCAAAAGAGGCATGTGTTCGAGTTAATTTTGCGCGACGTGTGCAAGTGTGCCTCCAACCCATTTTGGAACATATTTGAAACAGAACATGACTTTTTGCAAAGCGACCAAGATAACTGAAACTTTTTGGAATGACCGTACAAATGCTGAAGTTTAAGTCCAACAAATGTTTTGAAATGTTATGGACGTTGATAAGATTTAATAGAATTTATATGGATTCTGTTTTTTGAGTCATCGTGGCACCGTCAATTTCTGACTAGCATCAAAAAAGAGTGAAAAATTGAGCGAAAAGAGGAGTAAATCGGTGAAAGTTTGACAAAAATTCAGCACCACTTTTTTCTTAGGTAAATACTAAAACTTAGGCAGAACAGGTTTGCTTCCTTTTCAATCTTTTAGGCCTTTTCACGAAGCAGAAAAACTGGTAAAAACTTGGAAATTTTTTTTGCCATGCTAAATAGCTTAGCTCCCCGCACGGCTATGCTGGCCGAAAACAATTAAAAAATGACAATCATCGCCACAATGTATGCACTTTTGCATTGAATAGCGCATTAAATCTGTCAGCAGTTTATGGTTTTGAAAGTGCAAAATAATAACGTGAAATGTTTGAAAACTTGAGTGTGCATTGTGATTAAAATTGCCAAGAAACTTACTGAATTTTTTTGACATATACCTTCAAACTGTCGCATGCCCCACACCACCTGTTTTTCGCTGCTCCGATCGTTACTTAGCTTGGTTTAAATTTCGTGTAAATCTCAAAATTCCAGATACAGCCTGTCTGAATTCGATCATGAAAAAACGAAATTCTGTGTCTTTTTTACCGCTTTCGTACTCCTTTCGGAGTGTAACGAGTAGTCAGCAGCGCCCATCTCAGCCTGCTTGCGCCATGGGCCACTCGGCTGCTTTCGCCGTGAATTCGGTACAGGTGGCGATCGAGTCAATGGACGAAGCGCGCAAGAACGCGTTAATACGATTACTTTGATGAAACACAAGCAGTGATATGTGATACTAGCAGAGCACATGTATGGGGCGCCGTTCGTAAAAATATTATATCTGACAGATTTAGCACAAAAACTGCTATTTCTGCGCATATTCAGCTACCTCTGCGCGCATTTAGCTATCTCTGCCCATATTTAGCTATCTCTGCGCAGAAATAGCTATCTCTGCACGCATTTAGCTATCTCTGCATAGCTATCTCTGCGCATATTTAGCTATNTCTGCGCAGAGATAGCTATCTATGCGCGCATTTAGCTATCTCTGCGAAGAAACAGTTATCTCTTCACTGCGCAGAGATAGTTATCTCTGCAGGTATACGAAACTGAAAGATTTTGCACTATAAATGCACTGNGTGTTTGGTAAACATACGTGTGAAAGAGTGCAGTTTTTAAGATAAAGAAAGTCAAATCTAAAAACAGAAATCGAATGGCGGACGAAACGCTGGACGATAGTCGCCGACTTGCTAATACTGGCAGGCCTATTGATAAAGGACGATAGTGTCCGAGAAGCCTCGACCGGGGCNGATCAAGCCAGCAAGGTTGGGGGGGGGCGATTTCAGAAATATTTGGTAGTCAAGTCTCATAACGACTTCCCTACTATAAGAGAGATGAAGCATACTTCACAACAATGCTGTGACCAAACAAATGGCCTTATATCGCGAATGTTGTTTTCCGAATTGTACAAAATCATGGTGAATAAAGTTACTTGCGCAGGTTTTAGGGGGGGCGATCGCTGCCCTCTGCATCCGCCCCTGCCTCAACCACAGGCATCTTGCTGATACAGATTTGCAATAAATTGGTGTTTGTTATTGTGCAATAATTTCAATGAAATACTCACTTATCTTCCCTTTTTTTAGTTTAAAATCTTGTGAAGCTGTTATTTCATACTTTATTTTATCGGAAGTGTCCCGCAAGTTGTCACGGTTTTGTAAAATGGCCCGCAGGTCAAAAGTAGTTTGAGGTAGTTGCAGTGGTATAAACATCGTTAGTAACAGAGTTGCCAATTAAACGGGAAACGCACGAGCACGCGAACGTCGCGAATGCATCTCTGAGGCTTAGGTAAGCTGTGTTCAAGTGCGGTTTACAATCAAGGGCTGCTTACATTAATTTTTAACACTATTTCGTGCGGCTTACAATCATAGGCGGCTAAACATCGAGTTAATACGGTAGCCACATAATCGACTACCGGAAAAGCGAACGAGAACGTTGCGAATTAGCGAAAACAAATTTTACAAACGATGACGTCATGAAATACGTCATAGGGGCCCTCCAGTTAAAATTGCCCTGGGCCCCCGTACCCTTTAATCCGGCTCTGTTGGTAGACAAATGATTCGCAATGCGATTGGAGACTAAAGGCATCTCACTGCTTTATACAAAGAGTTTAAATGTGACCAATTTTAATGAACACAACAAAAACAAAATTGAGTAAGATATATCAGCGATATCACATGATTTAACTGTTTTCATAGTAGCAGCGTTAAATTATTAACTCAAAGCACTTGGTTATCGCACACCAACAAAAAAAGAATACCAACTACATTTTCTAGTGCCCGATTATAGCACATTGTTGTTAGCTTGTATGTTTCCTGCTGCGGTTGTCAAACGAATCTTTCAGGTTCATCAGCTTTGTAATATGGAAAACGTAATATTTGATGGACGCAGAAATGACAATGTTTTCACAATAAACTGGGTTGGCGATTCCGTTTTATTTTTTTAAAAATGCATGACAATTAAGTTTGTGAAACGTACATTCAAAGCCATCTTTGCAAACGTATGTATGACTATAAAACTTTCACTACAACTGTTATGGGCTTGCCAACCAACAGTTTAAAATCAGTCAATTGATATTTCGTGCTGTTTTTTGCATTATTTGAAAATGAAAATTTATCTATGATGATTGTGAGAAAATGGATTTGAATACAAATATCACGCCGACTGCAGTTTTCTATACATTTTCAATCACTAACGTGAAAGGAATTTCTCAGTTAATCCGCAGACTCTAATCGACTGGTTCGGCTGGTTTGGAACGTAACTCACAGTATCTGAATGGGATGTTCTGCCAAAAATAACGTAAAGTTAACTGCAATAAATGAAACACAAAGACAGGCAAACGAAACGATCAACTCACGAGGCTAGCAAGGGTATCTATGCTTGGTGTGGTCAAATTTTTTACTACTTTCCTGCAGTGTTTTGTCCGTACGCCAGCAACGGTACGACACCTGGAACCTGCGACGAACACTCTATTTGCGAAGAATCTAAAACAGACAATCCGTTTGACTTTACTTGCCGTTGCTCAGAAGGTTATGAAGGTCACGGCAAAATTTCGCTAGAAGGTGAGGGGTGCACCGACTATGATGCTTGCAAGGATCGGAACATCGAACATCCGTGCGGTGCTGGTTCAATGTGCAAAGATGATGAACCACCAAGTTTGAATTATACCTGTTCGTGCTTGTAAGTCAAATTAACGGACAACTAACTTGGTTGCAGTTATGCTCAGTCTGTCGACATGAACGTTTTACTTTTGATATGAACCAAAATCCAGGGTCGTACCGAGGTTAGATGGCGCCCGGGGCAAGAAACCAGTTTTGCCGCCCCCATGTTCGAACCTGAGGTCTTTTGGGAGTAAATGTACTGTATTGAAGGAAGTATACTTGCGACATTGTTGGGACTTTTCAGCGCCTTAGTGATTGGGACCCCTTAACCTCCTCGTTACACCCCTGCTAAAATCAGAGGTGCATCGTTCTGTTCATATGAAAGCAACACGGCTTATGCAGTAACTAGCCAAAGCTAGAAATATATAGTTTACTGTAAGTTATATCATGCAGACTTCATTAGGGCAACGTAAATGCGTTTCAATGATCAGTTCTTTGAATAATATTTTTATGACAAGGACAAGGACCAACTGTTCGCTGATAATATTGCAGTTAAATCTTTTGTCGATTTTTCGGATAAAATGCGGTATTGGTCGTGGCCAGTACAGCGCATTTGCTATATCAATTAAGTTAGCTAATCTGAAACGAAATTTGTGAATGTTTGTTATAGCTAAGGATTTATGTTTACATCGCCACCAAATAAGACAATGAATAACATATGCTGTCTAGGTACCGCTTTGCTTTAAGACAGCGGTGTCCAAACTTTTTTGAGCGCGACCCAAATCTGAATTTGCTGAACGCCTCGCGACCCATGCCTCAAACAACATACGATAAAAAGTAATCATTGTTTGGATGATTTTTAGCAGTCAGTTTCTGAGTTCGTTTTTATTGTCAAGAATCTACTCTCTTCTCAAGTACCTACGCTACAGACAGAAAAAGACAAGCAGTGGGAACGGTGAAAATATACAACCCAGGTTTAGATCGCCTAGGCGCGACCCATTTTTTGACTCTTTGCGAACCATGTTTGGGTCGTGACCCATACTTTGGGAACCACTGGCTTAAGAGGTTGAGGGAAATTTCAATTTCATCTTTTTTTGTGTTTTCTAGCAAGACATACAACTGCACACGCAAAAACATTTCAGTTATGTTAGCTGCCTGAATTTTTATATGACACCTATTTGCAAACAATTCTTAGCTCTTTCATAACTAGTGATTACAAGCCGATGTGGTTTGTGCATTTTTTACCAGGTCTGGTTACGTTCCTGTCGATTCTGGAATTTTTCGATGCGAAAAAGCAAATGTTCTCCCATTTTCCTTGGGCCTTGCACTTGGTGCGATGTTTCTCGCAGTGGCATTTGCAGTCATTACCATCGTGGCCAGAAAACAGCGGAAAAGGAAACGAAGGTTCAACCGCAAATAAAAACAATCGTTTTACAAGGCAACCTTGCCATTCATTGCAAGCACGGGATATTGTTCTGTAAAATGAATCGCTTTACATCAGATTTATGGCATAGTAGTAGTTGCATTGTTGTGAATACGTATAGCGTAGTAATTTCATGCAAATGGCTGATTTTCTTCTGACAAACACGAGCTTACGGTATACAGAAGATAAATTTATACTTTGTAACATTTTCGCAGAACTCAAGAAACGACGAAAAGTTCAGCGTATGTGAGGTGCATCTTTCAAACGAAAATAGTGCTTATTCATAAATTGCTCTTAACGTTCGAATGTGCAAATACGCAAAACAACCCGTGATTTGTGTCAGTTCGTATTGTTTCATTTGATTTGTACCTTACTCGCGACACTCCGAGTCCGAAAGGAGTACAAAAGCGAGTATAACGAAACTGAACGCTATGCTGATGAACAAACTTTTTCATTTGGTCGTGCATGTAGATTGACAACTGCATTTTAAGTAAAACTGTTTTCTTGACTGTATTTTAATAGGTCCAATCAAGCGCTTCTCTCTAAGTTCATTGCTGGAAATAGTGCAGAAAACACATTTACGAACAACTTTGAATTTCGTGCTTTGGGAAATGCAATGCTGGGTCCAGCATTTGGTGAATCATGGGAGTTAGACAGAGAAAAGATTTTGATGAAAGGTAATGTTGGAAAACGTTGAAGTAATTCAGGAACAACAGCCTCAAGTTGTGCAGTGCCTTTTATTCAGATATTTTACAGAAAAGCAGGATCTGCGCTTAAGACGACCAATTGTTTAAATGTTGCTTATATCTAGATCAGTGGTTCTCAACCGGGGAGGAATTCCTCCCCAGGGAGGAATTTCATGAATTCAGGGGAAGAATTTCCACTTTATAGTTAAGTTATCTATTCATTGTAAGCGTCGGATTTTTTAAAGTTGACATTGGCTTTTTCAATTAGTTATATCACTTTATTTGTAAGTTATTTTGTGGACTATCACACGTTTTTGTTGACAAGTTTGAGTGCCATTTTTTGCCAACAAATAGTTTTTGTCCCACTTCTATTAATTAAGTTATTGTCGTCAATAAAAACCGTTGTTCCAATTGCAGTTAATAATAGCCTACGAACCCGAACAGGGGAGGAATGAAAAGTTCCTAAATGAAAAAAGGGAGGAATGCACCAAAAAAGGTTGGAAACCACTGATCTAGATATTGACAACAGAGATTATTTGGACCGGCAGCTGTGTGCAAACTTTTGGCAATGCTGAATAATGTTCTTGCTTAAAGTTAGCTTTTATCCTTATACTTGTTATCTGTTAAGTAAAAACCTAGGCGCTGAACAATTGCTGTCTGTTTATTGGAACTGGCTGCCAACCCATGCTACTTGTGAATTAGGATGGTGTGCTCTATTTGCAACAAGATCTTTTTTTATTTTAGTAAAATCCTTTTGAAACCTAATTTACTGCACAAGATATGGAATAAAACCACATGCGTGAAAAACGTAGTCCTAATAACAGTATCAAGTCTAGACTATACTTGGAGCCAGTAGCGTAGCAAGGAAGGGGGCTGGGGGGCCCTGGCGGCACCTTCTGGGGAGCGGCACTTCGTTGATAAAAATTAAATTTTGGAAGGAGGTTAAAAGTTAGAATTCTTTCCTATTTTTAAATAAAGCGTTAAAAATTTAAACTCTTCAGTTTTTGTGTTTAAAAGCCGTAGACTGGTAGGCTAGCCTAAAAAACAAGACGTGTCGCTGTGGAGTCAGCAAATTGATGAAATGTTACTCAAAAGTTTGGGTCAAATCTAATGTGCTAAAGTACTTCAGTGTTGGTCTTGAAATCAGGTTTTTTTAACACACCTATTGCTGGGCAGTTGTGCCCCAGTCTCTACACCTTCTTCCCCAGACAAAGCATTTCCCCCATCCCAATTCAAAAGTCCTTTGAACAAAAGAAAGAGATGACATTCGACCGCAGACTGGCAAACATTACTGCTCCGGTAGTTTGCCCCTCCTCTCAAAATCTGGTGAAAAGACCCTGCATCAAATCACGGTAAATAGTCAAGGCTATGTTAATCGTTTTTCTCCTATCGTTGGTTCCTTACCAACAAGTCAACGGCACGTCATAACATCACCTGACACCTAGGCATTGGCAACGAACATTTCGTTGGGGCGGCGATAGGTCAGTGGTTGAGTGTCCGCCTCTCAATTGTATTTTAACCCACGGCCACGGAGTGAATCACCGTGGCGCTTCTTGGGCAGAAGCGTTCACCTCAACTGCCCCTGCAAAAAGAGTATTTCAGGCGTTGGTTTCCCCTTAATTGCCGTCACCAAAATTATAAAAAATTATGAAAAACATTTCTTGTATCATCTCATGCTATTTTTTAATGTTCAGTGGTATATTTTCAATAACGCCATAAGCTTCAGCCTAGTCATCTCATTAGGTGGGCCTGCCAGTATTAAATTTTGACGACTTTAAGTAAAAAATTCTGCAAATGTAACGTTGCTTAGTTTCAATGTAACTGCTGTTTTGCTGCATGACGTCCATGTTGTCGGAAAATGACGTTCTTGAAGCGGGATAGTGTAGTTGATGTGTTTGCGTGGGTAGCTTAGAGCTCAGATTGTAGGTTGAACTGCAAGTAGAGTGAATCAGTGCCAGTCAATGGGCAACGTGGATTTCGTAGATGTCCGTTTTGTTCAACGGTATATCTAACATTTGCAGTCATACAATAAGTCATTTGAACAAGAAAAGCTTAGAAAACGTGTTGTTCTCAGTTTGATGAATTTGGGTCATGAACCTTAGTCTGAAAACCTAACGCAAGGGCAAACAATATGTTTATATATGACATCGGTGAAGGCTTTAATTAAAAGAGGCGTTAATCAAAACAGTTGCAAAACTTGGCATTGGCTGTACTGAATAAAGTGGTTAACACAACTACTGTCGAACGTAAGATGTTGTAATCACTGCTGAGGATTAAAAAGGCCTATGTCCCACCTGGCATGGTTTGGAATACAGTTTTTGAAATAGATGTCTGTTGGTAAACAGTCCCGTTGCCACAGGGAGCTTTGGTGGGTTTTGCCCACCCAAAGAACCGTTCAAGCCCCGAAATTGAAATAATGTAAATTAGTGAAATTTTTTGTCAAATTTTAGAATGTCAAGACCCCCTGCACAAACGTAAAGTCCCCTATTTAAGACCTTCTGGCGACAGTTCTGTTGGTAACGAACGAAGGCAAAGAATAACACTATGCTATGCACGTGTAATTGGAAGAAGTCCAACAGCTAGACCAAGTGTGCGGGTCACGATGAAGGCTGCAACTCAGTGTTTATCAATCAGAACCGGTTGTAAGCTTATTTGACCTATTTTATCAAAAAGATTCCGCCCCTTAAGAAGGCCCCGCACAAGTGCTGACAAGAGTTAACATTTGAAGCCGTTTATATATTCTTGAAGAATTAAATCACTACTGAAATGTGAAGTGAATAATGAAACATTCCTTACATGGCTGAGATCATATTACCAAATTTATTATTATAGCCTGCTATATGCAGTATATATACCTTTTTAGTTAAAGACGGGGATACTACACGAAATATTAACATACATAAATATTTACATCTTTGAAGTTGGTACGCCGCCATCACATCCCGTAAGTTTTTTCGTTTGATCCCCTCGAATGAGTGAACTATTAAAAAGCCAAGCGATGGGCTTACCGGAGACAAAAAAACAACAAGAAAGAACATTTGACGAAACATGTTATGTCTATATACAGGGTGTCCCAAAATAAATGAAACCCATTAATTTGATTACCATTTATTACTAAAACAAAATACGCTGAAAATGTTAACATTTTCTCTGA
>JGI24159J19872_10005236_pt1 | contig 16731 bp, 8 predicted proteins | sample Ectturendosymbi4_FD_19872 | JGI IMG/M metagenome (IMG submission 19872) | reverse complement strand
TAATCGAGCAGTTGCAGCTTGCCAATCGGCACTGAAGTAATACCTTGATCGCAATCAAGCGTTTGAGATGCATGTTTGAATTTACGGTAAATAGCCGCGTTACGCGCTTGTCTAATCGTTAATTGTCTGTAGCGCGCTCAGCTATCGGTGTGAAGTTTTCTTGCTCAGTTAGCTGCGCTGGGTGAAACCCCTAGAAAATTTTTCGTCCCCCCCTGGAAGATGTGTTGGACACAGTTTAAAAATATTGGACATATTTTAAAACATTTGGGCCGCTCTCAGAAAACTCTTCGACACCCCGGTGTCCCAAGCTGGTTACGGGCCTGCCTGTCATACTCCACCAGTGACAGTCAATCACAACTCAGATGGTTAATGTTACATTACAACGTGATACAGTGCTAACTAAGTATTGCATATTGTTACTGGTGTGCTTCAAATAAAATTTTATGGAAACCACCGTACTGATTCGTGTGGCGCCGCACAAAACTGCTCGAGGCTTATCGGGACAAGTTCGTACACAAATGTCTTGGAACCAAGCTAGAGAATTGTACCGCCGCACACGAAAGTTACCAACCTTGTTCTCACACATAATGCATACGTTACTCACATTTATTATATCAGCGCATGCACCACAGATCCTTAGGCTTAACATAAGTGTGAAACTCATGCGATCCTTCAAGTGCGTGAGATATTAACGATACACTGGTGGAGAGCTCAGTTCAACGCTTACTCACTTTCGGAATTCCTGATGAGATCATGTACGCGTCTCCAATTGTTTCTATCTTGTAAGTATCATAGTTAGCAATGATGGCGTCAAAGCATGTGTAGAGATCGTTCAAGAAAGACACAACCTGCAGATACCAATCATCGTCATTTGGACATACATTTTTGATATGTGTATGCGGTGCGCATTGTGTCACACCTGCACAAACCAAGTGAAGCGCAATGTTCCTGCGACTCAGATCTTAATCTGAGTTTGCAAATCAGAGCTACGGTTTATGAAATACGGCAATTTCACCCAAAAGAATTTCACATGGACAGCAACTGGCAATTTCAGCTGAGTTTTTGCAAGATCTTTCACATTTTTGACGAAGAGTGAAAACTGTTTGGCCTGATCTGGTAAAAGAGTCTTATTCATTTCACTCTGAAGAATGTTACAAAGAAGCTAATTCGTCCAAAATATCTTTTGTCGATTTATTCAACTGCATGAATCTTAGGTTTGCCAATACATGACTGGCCAAGAAGGACATAATCGACAAAGTTACTTAAACAAAAAAGCAACGAGGAAATCAAACACAAGACCAAACTATATAAAACAACGAAAGTCTTGTGTAGAAATGCGTCACCTCCTTTGTTTGATAATCGTGGCCAGGTTTTTGACAGTTTTTTGTTACTGTTTCATGCTTTTGTGGAGTTCAGTAAGACTCGATTTCATAGGTCATTCTTTCTTAAAGCAAGGGTCAATTATGACCAGGGGTGTGAACTTAGTTGTATGTAGCCTATACATACATTCATTTTAAATACAAAATATTGTTCGCAAATCGGCATTGGTAACAGAAGTGCGGAATGTTTTATATCAAAGCTGGCCAAAATAGGTGAGTTTTACTGGTAAAATTACAGAAAAATGGCTAAAATCTTGCCGTAATTTTGTTATCACACCAAACTTGTTAGGCAACGCCGTTTAGCTTTCGGAAAATGTTTGGAAGTAGCCTACGTTTTCTGCCCCAACCTTCCGACCACTACACTGAAGATAAGTCAACCGCTCAAGCTCCCATCTCATTTCAACAAAAAAACTTCTGACAAATATCTAGCTCCACCTGTAAAGAATCTGACATTTTCGCTGATGAAGAAGATTTCGATTTCCGAAAGTGGACAAAAAGACAAAACAATTTAAACAGTGTAAGCAAAGGTGTACCGTGTACGCGACAGGGACCTGGTGCTCCCTAACGTTGTAAAATGTCTCAAAAGCAGACGAATAGTGACAGTGCATGTTAATTTTACGGTAAAATGCCTCTATGATGGGGACAGCAAAAATCGTGGCCGACAGGTTTGCCATGACTGTCCAATGCAACGTGTAAATTGTGATGTAATGAAGTTGATACTTGCAAATGACGAGGCGCTGACATTTCTTCTGTTAAGATTGGCAAAAAGACTTGACGAAATTTTCCTGTTAGCTCTTTATTTTCCTGATGAATTGTGGTCTTGAGGCCCAAGAGTCGAGTAAGTGCGTGTAAGTGTGGGTATCATGCACAAACCATGTGTAAAATTTAGTTTAAACCTCATTGCAGAAATTAAAAATATGTGCGGAACTAAATCAATAAAGCAAGTTAAGCAGGGACCTGCATTGGTGTGCTGTTCAACGCTATGGTTGTAAAACCGCATATGTCGCTGAAATATATCGTGCATTTCTCAAAGCTTTCGGGTTCAACCACTTCATTAGCCATCAACCTCAGAACAACAGACCTGAAAACAAAACAATAACAATTGAATAAAATTAACAAATAATTAAATTAAATAAGATGAAACACAGTTTGTCATAATTTCAAAAACTCTTCAATCTTCTGCGCCCTTTCTTCGCAAAGTGTGAAGAAACAAAGCTACATCGCAGAGTTTCCTTGTAATGTCAAACAAGAGCGTTTTTTGAGAAAAAAATAGCATGTATCGAATTTTTTACCCATGTCCACCATTTAGGTATACAGCACTTTGTTACAGGTGAAAACGAAACCCTGCACTTTAATTTACAAAACAATTACCCTCAGTCTTGAATTTCAGAAAATTATGCCAAAAGATTTGAAAATTTATGCAGAAGTTACTCTTTGCATAAAAGTGTAATTCCGCAATATGCTAAAAACCCGTTGGACTTTCAGGTAAATGTACATGATAGCGAGGAAATCTTTTCATCACCTGTAAAAGACTTGTCTGTAATCTAAGAAAACTAAACGTTGTAAAGGCTTCCAGCAGAATGATACCATCTTTCGTCTTACCTCCTTGACTAATTTTCCATCTGCTTGCAATTTTACGAGTGACAGAAGTTTGCCCTTTGAAACGAATTTTCAAAAACAAGCACCAACATCAGAGCAAGCTTTAAGCTTTGTATAAATGCATTTTCCTTGCTTGAAAAACAGCTCACAGGACTTACGGCGGCAACATGCGCATAAGAAGTTGTTCCGTCTTTTGCTTTTCTGCGCTTAGCTCATTGGTTCTTTTGCAAACTTCTTCCTCCAAATGCTTGCTATGATCTTCCAACTGTTTCATCATGAATTCCACAATGTTGTGCTTTTTGCCCCGATTCATCCTCTTAATTTCAGAGTACACGGCGCTGTAAAACCCACTTACATTTGAGTTTCACGCTGTCAGCTGGCTTCCCAAACATTTGAAATTAAATTCGAGCGAAATTCATCTTCCGTCGCTTGTGAAAACGCAAACGCAACAAACGACAATCGACGTTTTACATGAGCGGTGAAAAATGCGAAGGTTTTGCGCAGACAAATATAACCACATACACTAAATTTACTTGCGTAAATTAAGAGATGCACTGGGCCTCGTTCCTCTCAGGATCGTTGTATTTTGGTTCATGCGCTTTTCCAACCTTTTCAATATCATTATTTACCTATGGTCATGAGGGATTTCCCCACAGCTGAAAACTACTGCTTAACATATGTCTGATTGTGATAAACAGTGATCACTGATCAGTAAATTTTCGGTGTTAAATACTTGAACGTCATTCTCTCTTCCGGTTTCTCTATCCAGCACCGCTTTGCTATGGTCACGATCTCCCTCGGAGTATCTCCTTCGGAAAAGTGAGGCCTGAAGACAGTTTTAGATAACAACAACGATGCGAAACTAACTGTAGAGTTTTTCAACACTTTGCATACGTTAACGCAAAATTTCGCTAGTAACTTTCAGCATCTTAGTACAGATTATAAATCGAGGTTTTTCTAAAGTGTATAGCTATTTTTAGGAAGGATCGACTACACAAAGGCCGCTTGTTGCCATTTGTGTAGGACTCAAGAGCAGGATAAATCGCTACCAAATGATTGTGTTAACCTTGTTTGCTGTCGAAATACGATTGGAAGCATGAATGAAAAATAAAATTGGACTTTATTGTGACATTACAAAAGCTATCGCGCTACGTGTCCTAAAGAATAAAACCAAAGGAGATTGTATTTTTAGCACATGGAAAATGCTTGTACAGTTGGATATCAGAATGTTGATGTCCAAAGCATGCAAGGGTTGATGTGCTTCATTAAATTGTTTATGTCGCTGATGCGCCAGCTGCCATTTTTCATTTCAGTTAATGTATCATCAATTTTCAAATACCACGTAGATGAAGCTGATTAGCTGCAGATTCATTTTGAAATTGGGGCATGAAAATATGGTTTACTTTGAAAGCGAAATGAACGATTACCTCAAATACAACTTTTTCACCCGTTCGATAACTTCTTCGCTTGAAAGTTCATGCATTGCAAATGGAGGTTTTCGAAGAATAATTTCCTGTTGTATAAACAGAATGACGTTTTCTATGCCATATAAGACGATCAATTTTGCATACTGTATGACGTCTAGCCCTTCAAAAATGTAAAGCAAGATCCAAATTTGTCCAATGCTTCTAATCAAAAACTTGCTTTTACCTGATANTTCTTTTTTATTCAAACGATGTTTTGTGTATTTTGGTATGTGCCTATTGNTACACTTTAGTTTTCTTCACCTCTGCTTATTTTATTTGTTGCACGTACAACGCNAGTCAGGGCAGAATATCAATAATTTATTTTGTTTTTTGCACGGGCAGCTTCAGTAGCTTTAAACGGATTATAAACAGTAGAAATAACTTTGCAGAAACATTTTCACTATGCATTTTGGAGTAAAGTTGTTCCTGAATATTTTTTCATCTTTACGGGCAATTTTGCATTTTATAATCTAAAACAGGGGTTCTCAACCTATTTTCTCCCCGTTGCCAGCTTCCTAACATAAAATCTACCCCCTGTTTTTTGTTTGCTCACTAGCGCTGCAGAAAAAAAAACAGAATACTGTAGCCACAGCATCATTAAATTTACCCCCAGGATAGGTAAAAATTACCCTCAGGGGTAAATTTACCCTCGGTTGAGAACCCCTGATCTAAAGTCTATTGTAGTGAGTTACTTAAACCTTACTTATAACTAAAACTGGTTGGTTTTTGTATTTGAACACACAACAAACTTGTTTTTCGGTGAAACGACGACGAACAATTTACAAACTAGAGTCACAACTCTTTGATTTGCGTGCTTATACCATCAGATGCTTTTTTCATTGTGGCATATATCAGTATAGAAGCTTGGCCAGTAAATAATTTATGCCTAAGATGACATCCTCAGAAATTTGAAAACTGGTTAAAAGCCCTTATTTTGAGGTGTGTATGCTGTTAGTCAAGATCGTTTGCAAAGGAAATATAAAAAGCCATCAGCCTTGAAAAATAAAAATAAAGAAGTTTAACCTAAAATGAATGTATTTTTGAAATTTTTCTTCCTTTGTGTATGGTCAGAGATGAATTGAAGATGTGTGGGACCTAGAACCATTTTAGGTTTTCTCCACCGCTGCAGCAACAGCTCTTTCGCCACAACCGTTTTCTAAATGTGTTTGTGAATAAATGCTTTTTTATGCTACGTGATAAGCTCAAGCCTAAACACAAATAAAGTCACTGAAGCGGATTCATGCTGATGAGATTTTAATTAATAGTAAATTTAAGTTGCCGTGACTTTGCCATTGTTAGAAACTCAAAAGTGACAAAATAACACTCAAAAGCCTAGAGTCCCAAGCAGACGCTTCGCCAGGTTTAGCTTGATCGGAGCTCAACAAAAATACTGGGAGGGCTACCAACGAACAAGATCTTCACTTATCCTGAGCATGGGTTCACATATCGCAGTTGGGGGAACCAGCACCACGAGCCTAAGCTACGTTCTGTGTGGCTTTTTGAATTGAAGAAGATTAGGTTTTAGAGGTTTTAATCGCAAACTCATCGTTTGCGCTGTCATTGAACAGGGGACAAGCTCAACAAAATAGAAAAGCTTCCACCTGTGAAACGTTTTTCGATTTTTCTGCAAAATCGTCGGGCGAAATTTGCTCGGACAACAGGTATCTCTTAACCATAAAAATATGCCTTTTACTCGTAATAAACATCTCTTTCGCCATAAAGGGTCTCATTGAGAAAAATATGAAAACGCCGGTGGAAAAGCCAAAAATATCTCTGGAAGGAGATTCGATTAGGTTACATGCATTATGCGTAATGGTTATCGCTACATATGAAAAGTTAGTAGTAAAAAGAACAGTGGGTGTCACAACTGTTCCACATTCCAAGGAAACACAGTGAGTGGTTGGAGCTACTACTGCTGCAGTAATAAAGTCAAATTAGTAAAAGAGCCGTTTGAGTTTTTTTGTGACAGTCATTTTGATGCTTAAGGCCGTTGGCGTATGGATAAGGGGAATGCTCGACCGCGTCAGCAGCTCGACCCAGTGCCAAGATACAGTAGGATATTTCAATGCCTGAATGATACCGGTAAGGTAAACTTTTGTGGAAAACAGCAGCCGAATAAAGTATTCAACATAAAGCAGTCATTCGCAATCCTCTAGTCTGTGGACTCAATTGAATCCCTGAAAAAGATTTGGTGGATTCGCAGACTCCTAGTATAAGCGATGGATTAAACATAAAGTACTATCATAAACGTTTCTGGAGTGAATTTGGCAAAAGGATTTCGATTCGTTTCACTCCCACTGAGTTATTCAGGTCGATGAAACGAGAATTGTGAACTCTAACAAATGTTTGGCTTGTCGCGTTCGTGATCATTTTTGGTCAACGTTTCAATAATTGCTGTCCAAAACTTAGGGTAACACCGCATCTTTTTCCCTCCTAGATATGCCTCTGTCCTTGCCGCAGACAACCCTTTTCTAAAAAGTATTAAAAAATAAATCAAACAATTTCAGTGCTTTATCGCATTATGCCCCATCAAACAATATTTCTAAGCGAATAAAAATAGCCTGAGATACTACATTTTCAGTGTACCGTTTGGAAACATCTCTGTTAAGCTACAAGTCTTCAAACGTTGTTGAAGTAGGTGACGCTCGCTGCGAATGGCGCCATACCTCGAATTTTTATATGTTGAAGATTTCGCAGGGAATGATAATTGAAGAGCCGATCGGGTGGCGCAACAGCAAGGGGCGCCATTACGCTTCAGTGCACGTCGGGAACGGCGATCGTCCCGGCCACGCCGCTGATTGACAGCATCATAAAGAAATACAAACACTCGTGCCGGAAACATCTTGATTTTGCTCCCGGTTTCTTGCAGTAAAAACATACTGTAGGTTGAGCCGCGTTTGAGTTGCTTACCTGACAGATTATCCCAAAGCTGTAATAATCTCCGTATTTAGATCCTACTTGACGAAGTGCAGGGTCGTTCAACAGTTCCGGGGCGGTCCACAGAAGATCTTTGTCAAATAAAAGTGCACACTGCGTACAGTAAATCTTTCCATAGAAAGCGAGGATTCATTTTGAAGACAATCCTAAATTTATATTCACTCGACATGGACCATCTGAAGGTTTCGTGGATTATATTGTTTGAAAAAGCACCTGCTCCGTAAAATTTGCTTTAAGCACGTATTTTCATTGATGAAATGTATAGTCTGTTTCTGAGGCGTGAGTGCGTTCAACAAAAATGCATTCTACGTGATCTTTATTGCTACCAAGTCAATTTGTTATTCGATTTCATTGCATTCAGTTCTGCTAAATACTTATTGCAAAATTTCGTTTTCAACTACTCATATCCTTCCTCACCAACAGCCGCATTATTATAGTCGGTGACAACCGACAGCGAGTTCCTCGTCTTATTCACTCCGTGATCCGTCACCTTCAGAGCGAATCTGCCGTCAACAATACAGTTGGATGACTTAAGGCGTCCATGATGGGAAATCGGACTTGAATGAATGTACTTCATCCCCTAAACAATGTGAAGTAGAGCTATGACTTACACACGGATATTCCGTGCAAGTTTGCACGACTCTTTAAGTACTCTTTTTTGCTGAGTTATGTATATAGGCATGCATTTCTCTGAATCGAATGAAATTAATTTACATACAATAAAACTGTTAAGCTTGTGGACACTGACAAGCATCCACAAAAAGAGCAACTGTATTCAATTCAAAGCTATACGTGGCAAACTTTGTTTTACTTGCCATAAATGAACTTGTGCTCAGCGATACCACAAACAGTAGCCTACACCAATTCTTAAAACAGTTTATGAAGCAAATACTAACCCGAACTAGATCATAAATCAAAGATAGCTTGAATGTTACGTTCAATTCGAATTCATTTCGTTCCAATAACTCGTGTAAACTCCTTCGTGAGCCAAACTCAGTGACCAAATAATGAAATTTGGAACTGGTAAACATTCCATAAACTGCAGCAACGTTTTCATGATGCAGTTCTCTCAACTGCAAACAAACAAAACGGATACATAAGAGCGATAGAGACTAACAAAGAGAAAAATCGTTGATTTGGGTATCACATTACTTTATAATGTCATATTCACAACGAAAAGAAAGGAACTGTTCAAAAATAATCGATTAAACCACAATCACAATTGCTTGGCTTATTAACCACAACCCACTTAAAATTGTCATCCATGCATCATGTGCGCCCCGCTAAAAGACATTCTCACAACGTTGATGAAAAGTACCGGTAAACTGTTTTTACTTCTAAGTGCTGTCAACTCGTTTAAGCAGTCACTCACACGCAGTGAGTTGGTAGGGAAAAAATGGGGAAGCTTCTTCCATAAACAGAAACAGCATGCTACTCAAGAGTATTTCCCTGCTCTAATAAATAAGAAGTTGCCGCCTCTAGTCTGGGCACCTACAAACTTAAAAATGGGTTCCGGTCCTTCCTTCTGCCTCACTCACAACAGCACTGCTGCAATAGTTCTTAGTCCGACTGTTCAACCGTACGCATGATGAAACAATTTTATTTTCGGGTTTCCAATATATCTACCTCATATCAGAGCTTGTGTTGCAGATTACCTTAGCAGAGTTACCAAAACGATCCAGTCCGTTACTTATCTCTGCTGTTTTTCTTCTAGCTTTAGCATCAATCAATTACTTACAGAGACAATATTGACCATACCCGTATCTTAAATGGACAATTTAGCAGAAAATTCACTAGGATAATCCCCACTATGATTACGTAAAAAAGCGCTGGCTCATACTTGTGTATCTTCACAAGCACTATTAACCATACTTGGTCCCATTCTCCTTCATCAGATACTTTATTATCAATTGTAAATATTTTAAAGTGTACGGCAACATTGCTGGAAAAGTTTGATAGTGCGTGCTTGAGATAGGCGCGCAAGCAAAACACATCCGTAGTATGTTCATGATATCAGCTACCATGGACTCCACCTTGCGAAGTGATTTTAGAATCTAAAATTCATTCATGGACTTGTTATTTAGCAAACGCAACACTCAAATTTCTTAACAACAGCAATGCAATTTCTGTCCCAACACATTTCTTAATGTATGCAAAACAACCCTTCCTTAGTGTAAGGTTAATTGCGTTTCGTTTAATTAAAATTACAGGAATTGCAGTTTTGTGAATACCTATGTCACTTGGTTCCTTTTAATAACTGGGAGTTTGTTGTTCATTACTCGTTGTAGCCGCCCTTCGTTCAGGACCGCTCCAACATGATTCGTGTCTGCTCCGAAAGCCAGAACGGTTTTCGAAAATGTTGCATGGGTTATACAGAAAATTTAGCGCTATCCTGACTTCTTGGATGGAAAACACTCTATACATGTAGTCAAGGAGTAATATTAGGGGAGGTGCATGAGGCGGTCGTCTCGGGCCACCTTTTGAGAGTTTCGCACTTAGTTGTTGCATTGTTTTGTTAAATATTTCACTGAACACTCTAGAGCCACATTTAATAAACTTTGAAGCAAATCGTTTGTTTGTCAAAATAATGCAAAAATTATGTGCAAATGTGCCAAAAGGGGCCCCTCAACTAATTTAATGTGTAGACAAAGAGCAATTTAAAATCAAATGACTTCAAACAGTTTACAATGCAAAATGGGCTTTCACGCATAAGCTAATTCCCAAACAAAATTAAAAATTTAATTTGCTTTCAGCGAATAAAGTTTCTGTAAAGTATATGTAAAATATGGGGCTACCTTTCTAAGAGTATGCCACAGGGAACTACATTCTAATATTGCATGTAATAAAAAACAAATTTAACACAAGGACCGCGGGGCCCCCAAATGCGCGGGGAATGCAGCAGTTGCTACATTTGCTACTATTGTTAATCCGGCACTGCCTCAAGCACGAAACAAACTGTGGTCTATATGTTGCAGATCTACTTTGATGCAACTGGCTGCCAATGTAATAATATTCGATGCACCAATAAAGCATAACAATTTCAACAGAACACACTTTCACATAACTCTTAAGCCTTTTCATTTTTATTCATTTTTAAACAATTTCCAGTTAAACTTCAGATAGTAAAGAACACAATGGATTTATCATACGATTTTGTTGGACACAATCTGCAAACTTACGATAGAGTGGTATTTTAAAAAAATTATCAAAATGAAAGGCTATAACTTTTTCACTTTATAATTCTTCCCATTTAACTGTTTGTATAATGCAATTACGTCATGCTTACTGCTTTGTTCAAACGGTGTGTGGAATAATGCTCAATGAGTTTAATCACAGAACCTAAAAACAGGTTATTTGAGGAATCCCTTCTCCTCAAACACAGCGACTAATATCCAGCAATTTCCCGCAATTTTACTGCAACTTTTGCAGAAATTCTTTTGAGAACAGTTCTTGTTTTTCTGTTTTTGTGTGTGTGTGTTTTTCCTTTTCTATTTCTTTGCGATAATCACAATATTTTGATTGCCTTTCTCTTTGTTTTTTTCAAGGGTTGGCTGACGTGTTGACCTCGCGGTCATTTCGCCAATCCTCGTAATTGTTGAACTATACGCGTTTTTCTATAATTTCCGAAAAGTACAATTGACTGACTGTCTGGGCATCATGCCAAATTACAACCGGTGTTTGGACCGTACTGCGAGTGTTATGCGGTTTTTGGGAAACTGGAATACTTTTTAGCTATAATCGTTTCCAGGTCCTCTCCGTCCCGGAGTGCTGACGCTTGGAAGGACTCCAGCTACGGATCAAATAGTGTCTATGGAAAGAAATCCTTTCTCAGCAAAGAATCAGACACTTTAAGATCTTACAGAGTATATATTTTGCCTACGATGTAGGCATCATCAGCTCTGCGAAGCGCATGAAGTATAAATAGAATAAAATAAAATAAAACCCGTAAAGTTACCAATTAAGAAAATCTAATTAAAATTGCAATCCCAGCTGCCCACTTTACATTGGAAAGGAAAAGGTCACAGTAGGAACAACTATAGATCAAATAGAGTACTCCCTTTCAAGGTGAACTGGTTCTTCAACCAGCAAGGAAATCAGCCTAGGCATGGGGAAACGATACGCTGGTAGGAAATATTTCTCCACTCTGGCAGTTCATTGGCTGAACCTAGCCCCAAAGTATTGGCCACGCCTTACCGTGTAACTCTCTGGGGATGCGAAGTGCGGTCTACTGATGCCTGGGTGAATCCGCGATCCTAACCATTGGAATTTTTCAAAGCTGTCATCCTCTCTTGTAGAGGTTCTGCCTCATACACGCAAATGCTTTCACTGCGCAACCGAAATGGCTAAAAGCTTTTTACTAGCGGCTGCGCCAGAATAGGAAGTTTTATACAATCTGATTTTTTCATAACTCACCTGTTTTAACGTATCACGGGTAACTTTTTTGATTTCAATTGGAGCTCTGCAAATCTTTTTCAGAAACACCCGCTCTCCCTGTGAAAAGAAAATGACGAAGTCCAGTAAATGCCACAGCAATTCAAACACCATACTTCTCACTTTATAAACCCACGCAGTGAGCAACGTCACCCCTAGGTTGAAGCACCAGACTGAGGTGGATTGCATTAAGATAGGTTAAAAAACTTTATGTGAGGTACGCTATATATGAAATATTGTATGGGAAGAACAATAATTTCACTCCTCTCCAAAATGAAAATAGGTACCGCATAACATATCATTGCAAAGGAGCTTAGAAACACGTACGCCCAGGACTAATGAACACTTTAACACGTGTGTGCAAACCCTGAGCTCAAGCGTCCAAGCTAAGGAAAAAAGTTACAAAAGTTCCAAGGCACATTTTGATAATTTGCCCGAAAATCCAAATACCTATTTAGGATCACTGGCAAGAATAAAGATAAACTTAGCAAATGAAAGTTCACTGCGCAACATTTAGAACAACCAATACTTTTCGATCGCAGTGTTGTGATCGGGGGAAAAAACAGGAAAACATCGTGCCCCTTTTTTTGAAAAGGGAAGAGCGTTCCCTTACTTTTTAGTAGTTACTAAAACCCCTCCTCATTTTATCATTTTTTGTGAAACTCTCACCAGAACAGCTTCTCAATTACGTTGACAATAGCAAGTCATATTTTCTTGTTAGTAGAGCAACCCTTCGCTTCTTTTCTGCCACTGCACTACTTACTATGTGTTCATGTGCCAGTGTCATTCACCAGATAAATTCATACTTGGCGTCCAAACACTCATGTGGCCACTAGTGAACCCAGTCCCACAAAATTCCAGATTAGTGGGAAAAAGTACTACTAGCTCGCGAAATAGAAGTGAAGGGAAATTCTCTTTACTTGCTATATATAGAAAAACATTAGTCTGCAATAATGAATTATTGTGTTGTGAAAGTTGAATGGTATCAGTTTGGTAGAAAAAGCGAATCCTAGCAAAGTTTCACACAAACGAGTGACGAAAAACTTCCTAATAATTTCAATAAAATTCGTACAAAGCATTTGAAATAAGATACTTTCAAATCAGCGTCATCAATTTGACAATTAGCAAATTGATCAATATGTTTGTTATAACCAGCATATATCTGCCAAAGGAATAGAGTAGTATTTGCAAATAAACATTTTTTACATGAAATTCAGGAAAATCTTTTTGACATTACCTAAATATTAAATATTTGATATAGGTCATGGCAGCCGTGCATTAATGAAAACACTTTGTCTACTTTATGAGGATATTTAGTAGAAAGACGGCTAAGCATACATGTGAAAGCAGGCTAAGCTCAGTGTGTGGAAGCAGAACGGAAGCAATGCAAAAAATGAAAATATCTTGATCTCACTGGCGCCCGTAATTCATAAAAATAAACGCAATGATGCGGCCGGCAGTAGTGAAAAGGTTGTGCACCGCTGGTCTAGCGGTTCAAATCATGCAAAATCGTGGAGGTTTGGAGGAACTATGTTACAAAGGTGGCCTCTTATCTACCGCTTGGGGGTACTTTTTAACGTCCGACTGACTTGGAAAACTTAAGCAATCATTCTGCGACTGTGTTGATGTTGCATGTTTTTAAATTTTTAATGCATCAAGGCGTGTTTTGCGCTGGCTTCGAACAAAAAATCTGTTTCTGCTACGCTAATGTTGCAGTTGACTGCATCGCCTTGAACTACTGAGGCAAGCACAAGGGAAAGATGGCAATTCGGGGCACTAACGGGAAAGTAAACAGCAGCAACAGAGATCCATATCACTGACTTCACTATACTACTACTAGGTTGCACTATCATTATATAGGGATAAGTGAACTACGACAATTCACTTGTGGTGATTATCACGGTGACTTGTTACTCATGGGCACCATCTAGCGGTGACCATTTCTTTACATGTGGTGCCATCTACCGACCGCCACATTAAGGGAGTCTTTTGTACGTCAAAAAGTTAACCGCAATGCATCTTTTCATTAACCTTTTTTGTTTAGAATGCTGTATACTAATTATCAGCATAATAAAAGCATAATATTTCACCTGTAAAGTACCAGTTGGTTGCGAAGTTTCGTCGTAAAAGGAATTACCGGTCAGCGAAGAAGAATTTCGACCACTTTGTCTATCACGAGCGAGGCTTCCTTCACGCGAAACCACGGATGACACACTGAAAGATCTCCTGTGACAGAGTAAGCTTCGACATTGAAAGCGATCATTTAGGTTTTTCTTCTTTTGCAGTGGTGCAATGTTACCAAACGATTGCTGGCTTTATGTAACAAACAGCGTTCATGATTAGGGAGATCAAATCAATAGGTATTAGGCTGTCACCAAAATAANGCTTTCATGAAAACAGATTAACTGAAACACGCATTTTAAAATATCTTGTAACTTTCTGACTGGTTGTACAGAAAAGTTCTTGNTATGCAATATTTGCAGTAGGACTAAACAAATTTTGAAAGACGCCAACGATCAAACTTAAAAGCTCACTTAAGAATTTCTGCCACCGAACATCAACTATTTGGGATTAGTTCTTATGTGAAAGCAACCACACTATGCCGACACCAGGTAAGATTACAAATATTTACTTCACAATATGCGTTACTGCTGAAGCGTGTCTTGCAAAAAGTGACTCAGCCTATTTTGTGACAACTGTCGAGACTTCGTTTTACACTTTCTTGCCATTCTTACATTTTTATTAGGATCAAGCTAATAACGAGCTGACTTTCTTAACGATATTATTCTTAAACTCTCTTCTCTGATGTCTTGGTTGAAGCAAACTATAGCAAAAGGTTAGAAAAATAGTATCAGCAACAGCAACAAGCTTCCTTTTCTAAGCAGTGTGAACCTGTGCAAATGGCCAACGCCAGATGTCTTCAAAATACGTCAATAGTACCTTGCTTCGTTCTAAGAACTTCTGTTACAACGGCGAAATCGCCCGAAATCCGCCATAAACGTCTCCACAAGCATGTAAATACGGCAAAAGAAATTAAGCGGAACAACGCACCAAGCAACTGAGATGACGACCTGACGTACGCTACGCCAGTGAATCCAGTCATCGCTTGAAGCAAGGTCTCCTAAATAAACATTTAGGGGGCCTTTCTCGAAGCCGCCAGTGAAACCCGCAAACGTTAACAGGATAAAGTGCAAAAAGTGGTCGCAGACACGAACCAAGGTCACTGGGCTTCAACGTAACAAGAGATGGACAAGAGCAACTTGCCGCTTGAGTTCAGCATAAAGAACAAACTAAAGTAGGACTCTCTGAAACCTGCCAACCTCAAACTCGTGATGCATTATCTTTTGCTTTACGTCATCGAACGAACGAGATTACCTTAGTTTTGTGTGTGACCGAACACAATCATGTCTGCACAGGTGCAACAACCGGAAAAAAAAACTTATCAAACTTTAGTGCTCTTGTGTATTCGCTACATAAAATATCGCTGTATCTCACTCACGGGCAGAATGGGTTTGGTTAGAATGCGCGTTACTGGAAATGAATCGATAGCATTCGCCTAATGATCAGCGAAAGGGTTGAGTGTTAATTGCGCTGTCGCAATCTCACAGAGTTCACCCTCGGGTTTGAATATGCGCACAGGCGTCGCATTAATCCTTTGAGCGGAAGTCGTGAGCTGAGTAGCGGTCCTTGTCTTCTCGCCTCAATCGAAAGAAAAGGTTAATCTGCGCACGAAAGTTGACCAGTGAATGGCGCTGTCGTCGTCTCACTAGAACCGCCGAGGGGGTCAATTAACAGAAACCCGTTGTCCATGCAATGTTGTCGCTGATTTAAAAGCCCTGACAATAACATTTGGTTGCACATCTTTCTTCGGCAATTTGTGCTGTATCCTGTAGACAATACAGTCTCGAGAAATTGTGACTTTCATTCACTGTTAACTTCACTACATGCATTCACTTGTTCCTTGTCCTTTTTCTTGGTCAAATACCCAACGAGTTCGAACTTGTGAATGCCGTTATTACTTTTGGTTTAACGCTCAGAGAATACAACCATGAACAAACCATAAATCTCAAACTTGCGTTTCATGTCTCTTCTGTAAGGGTCAGAGTAGCTTGGGCAAGTTTCTGTTATCGCGTAAACTCTTGTCTGGTAACAAACACCAAAGAAAAGTCTCCTTTTAAGTTTGCAATGGTTCAACCCTGGGTTTCAATGCGCGCCAAATGAAACCTACTAGGGAAGGTCACTGGCTTAGCCATGCTTAAGTTGATCTGTAACTGCCACAAGTTATAGCACAATCTATTTAATCGAACTGGTCACTTTGTGTCAGTAGTTCCCAAACTGTGGCAAGTGGACCACGAGTGGTTCAGCAAGGCTTTCCAAGAGGCACGCGAGCGGATTCCAGATGACATGCAAAGCTTAGTGTGGATACATGTATGGAGTCTATTATTTGCAAATGTCGCAAGCTGCAAGTCTCTTTGCAATATGGAATAGCCTCTGTAATCAAATGTTGCCAACGGTTGCTTACAGCTGATGGTTTGAACAATTCAGTAAAGTAAATCGCCATTGCCAACGATGGCCACCAAGTCTAAAAATCGAAATGTTCTTGCCGGGTCTGGACCAGGGCTGTGGAGCCGGAACTCAAATTTCAGGATCCGGCTCCAGCTCTAGGCATCTAAATTTTCTGGCTCCGGCTCCAGCATCTAGAAGTTTGAATTGCCGAAACGGCATCGCCAAAATGTCCTAGGCCCGGTTATCTATGCCTCTGAGATGCATTCTTGACGTTCGCGTACTCTTGCATTTCCCATTTAATTGGCAACCCCAGCATCTATGATGCTTCCACTACTACAACTGCCTTCTGTTTATCATAATTCCTACTGTGAAGGATGTGCACGTGTTGCTGAAGAAAATCGAATGCGAAAGAA
>JGI24159J19872_10005232_pt1 | contig 16736 bp, 16 predicted proteins | sample Ectturendosymbi4_FD_19872 | JGI IMG/M metagenome (IMG submission 19872) | reverse complement strand
CTACGACACAGCAGTTCATAACTGCAAAAATATCAGGCTGCGCGTTAAAACAGGGGAGTAAAACACACTCATCACTGCGTCAGAGCAATTTACGGCTGCAAAATGAGGCTGCGCTGATGTCTTGTCGAATACGAGCAGTGGAGCACAGAAAGTGTGCGGCTGGATTGTCTTGACGCACACCCCGGTTTGCAAAATCGAATCTTGCTGAACTACACAAGAACTGAGAATGCGCATGAAGTATGCAAGTAAACTCTATTTTTTGTTATGTATAGAACACCAGCAAACTTTTAGTTTTCCTTTTTCCCTGCTGAGACATTATCAAATGCCTGGATGCTTCTGTTTTAACAAATGCTGTTTTTGAACTCGTGCAACGGTTTTATCATGCTACAGAAATTAGTAATGTAGCCAATGCGGTCAGCACGTGCGCTGCTCAGCCATAGCCGACAAAACAAAGATCCGAATTGTTTATCTGAATTGTTTCGGATAAAGTGAACTATCGCGTAATACACTCTTAAACATGCGTAGTGAACGAAAGGTCTGCAAAAAGTGATGAGATGGTTCCTGGATGCAGACGATAATCCAGATTCTCACCAAAACCTAATTAATACTTTTTGGCCCATTTACAATGTTCCCTGAAATTTGCATGCAAATTCATTCCGTAGTATTTGCATTAAGCCAACAAATTAACAAGCAAAAAGTATGCGAAAACAATTAATCTCCTTTGCGCAGGTAATACAGTTTTCGTAAAATATCAAGCTCAAGGGGAGGTTAACCCCAACCCCCCTCTTGCGTACGCCTTTGGGTGTAGCCAGCAGGACTTGCCTCGCCAATCTTTCGCAGGGCACTCTGGACCAGGGCCGGCGCAAACCGTTCCAGCGCCCTAGGCAAGATCCATTTGCAGCACCCCCTTTATAGCTTATGACGTCATCCAGCTCAATCAACCGTGGCACGATCTGTTTAAACGTAAACAAACACATTCCCCTTGNTCTTTGTACATCTTAAATTTGCCAGTGCCTCCTAGGCATGGTCCATTCCAGCATCCCTCCACCCAATAGAACCTTTTTAAGGACGATTTTGTTACATCAAACTAATTTATTTGATGAATGCCGTGTTTGTTTGAACACCAGATTTATCAAAATATTGTCTCCACAAGTAACAGGAGTTACAGAATTCACATAAACAAAAATTCTAGCATAGGCCTCAAAAACTTTTTTACAGTTTTGTGTCGTAACAATCGACGACGTTCTGCATGCGCAACAAAGCTCTGACATTCGCGAAGGTCACCAATATTGGTTATGTTGCGTACCAACTGATACCTCTTCGTTACATAAATTTAATGTGGTACGTCCTATAATCAAAATCTTACTGGTTAACTAAGCCAGGGCTTCTCAAACTATGGATCGAGACCCCATCTGGGGTGGCGAGATGTAATTTTGAGTCCGCGAAACAAATTGGCTTCGCAAATCAGATATAAAAGTTTTTGTAAGCTTTACAAGAAAATTAAGAGTAGGCCTTCAGTAGGCATACCATATTTTTGTGATAAACCGGGACGCTTGAGAACAACGACCCTTACCAATTAAATGTGGCTCATATCTTAGTTGGAGCGTGTAGCTATTTTTGATTTCCATAGTTAAATTAAGGCACCAAGAAAAACTAAAATAATGCATTTTACTAAGAAACAAAACAATGTTCAAGCATTGGTGAATTTACATATTCGACCAATAATACTTTTGTGTAGATAATACTTTCTTCAAGACGCCTTTGTTTGATTTTATTTTCTCAGCAGGAAAAAGTTACAGCAGGAAAATATTAATTTCACAGGTGATAAGGGCTTTAACATTCTGCTTTTGTTATCAGACCGCATGCTATTAATCACGGCTGAATGCCTAACCGGGGCTTTTGGTTGACTGACCGGGACGCCGAGACAGAGCCTTTAAACTGGGACTGTCCCGGCTAAAACGGGACGTATGGTATGCCTAGCCTTCGGTGAATCTGTTTCTCCTGCATATTTATGGGCAATTCCGTGCTTCATGATGTCAGTTGTTTACTATATGTCTGCGTGAGCTATCAAATGGCAACAATCAACTCAACACAACACGTTATGCGTTGTCACATCATGACTGTTTTAACGTACTGACCAATATTGACGTTTTTGCATGCATTCCGACACGAACGCATGCTTGTGTGTAGAACTCTAGATCTAGTTTAGGGGTTAGGCTAACTGCTTTGAGAGCATACTGAGTAGTTTTAGACTAACGTTAAAAGCTTTATACACAGTTTCAGAAGTACTTCGGATTTTGATTCAGGAAACGTTGGATTCACAAACCATACACAATTGAAATTTAAGTAGGCCACACACCTCCCATGTCCAGGATAAGTTCGTGGAGTTATTAAACGACAAAAGTTTGCAACTGGAGTTTTCAAAACAGAGTTTGTGTGTGATTTTTGGATAAGAACAAGAAATGAATGCCCACTCATTTCTGATTTAGCCATTGAAAAACTCTTAGCATTTTGTACAATACATTTGTTTGAAGCTGCATTCTCAAAATTGATAATCATCAAGTCCAAAAACCGATCTTTTTTGAAAAAATTTGAGAATGTCCTTCGTCCTGCGTTGTCTTGTATCAATCGACGAATGGATGATCTGTTTAAAAATCATCAACTGCTTCCATCCCTTTAGTTGCGCTTGATAACGTCTATAAACTGAATTGTATTTTGTTAAATTTTTTTCGCCTTAAAATTTCCATTACTTGGTAGTTTTGTTACTTTACAGCTACTTTCGAAGATTGTGTGCATTTGTATGATTTCAACATAGACACAAATGCCTCTTGAGATTTGTAATGGGACGTTTACACGTATCATTAACAACTAGGCTCTCTATCAAGGGGGTCCAGGCCCGTAACCAGCTTGGGACACTAGGGGGTCAAAAGTTTTTGAGAGGGGCCCAAAATTTTTAAACTGTTTTCAACAGTTTTAAACTATGTCCAACACATTTTTCCAGGGGTGAATAAAATTTACTGGCCTGAGGGGTCGCATAAAAAAACTTTAAAAAATGTGTCGTAGAACGAAAAAGTTTGAGATGTCATGAACCAGGATACTAACGCCAACAATGCTGGCGTTTCGGCAGCGTTTCCTAATCTGACTACACTTGATGCTGAAAATTGATTTAGTAAAGGCTTTGACATAAACCTACTCGGGTAAAAGCGGCGCAGCCAGGAAAAACAGGAATCCAGAATGAAAAGAACAAGGTAATACCCTTAAAATTTTGCAGTTATCTTGATAAAGTATGGCCTGGAGGGCATGCTTTGTTGGAACTGACAGAAGACAATAGATAGACTTGTGAGCACCCTACGCAAGATCCTTTCCAGCGCCCATCCCTCCTACAGAAAGGATCCTTACTCTACTCATCACATACATTACGGAAATACGAAGGACGTTTTGTACATTAGAAAAGTATATTACATGAATAAAATATATACCAAATTGTGACGACATAGCTTGCCTAGTATATGTGAAATTTAAATTAATAAGAAAAATGTTAACTGTTCTGCAGCAAACCTGAAATAACCTACTACCTTTATATTCTCATAAATTGCATGTTCGTGTGTTTCATTCACTTTTATCATGTTCATTCCCTTTTTTTGGTGTACGTTCGTCACTTCCTAAACCACACAATTGTAGATTTTGGCACCCCCTTTGGCTCAGCGCCCTAGGCAACCGCTTAGTTCACCTAATGGTAGTGCCGGCCATGTTCTGGACACATGGCCAAACTAACTTAACTAGGATCTATCGATTCGGAGAAGTGGCTCGACCTTCAGGGTTTTACGAATTTCACAAATGCGCATTTTGTCGCGAAGTGTCACACCGTGACCTTGAACTCTTCAAAAAAATCCCATTTCTGCCGCTTGCACGTGGGATAGTATTCTTTCAGTCATTAACCAAGATTCACGACCGTAGGTGAGGATCGGAACAAAGACCGATTTAAAATCGGACAGCTTCGCGGTGTTTGAAAGTTGCCGTTTTGTCACCACAGAGCGAAAAAGCTCTGCCTTGTCTCTGGAGAGACATACACTGCCTTGTCTCTGGAGAGACATATTACAGTACCTCGATCCTTTTAGTTCTGATTTTCATTCCGGCTTTGTCGCACACAGCGGAAAACTGATCAGTGCATGTTGGAGGCCCTGTTGAGAAGATGCTACCAGCAGGACCAAATCGTCTACAAAAACCAAACGGTTGATCCTGGTGCGGGAGCTCCCAACTGTGACACCCTCTCTGATTTTACTGTGACTGTCTATCCCAGCGGTACCCAAATTTTTGGGTACTGGGCCAAATTCGCGATCTTATCAGCAGTGGCGTATCTAGGGTATGGCAGGCATGGTTCATGCCATGGGCGCCACTTTAACGGGGGCGCAAAAATCGCTTGGCCCAAATTTAGATTTGTGACTTACAGTTTCTTCAACTATTTTTCTCCTCATACAACCATTAACTGCAAAGCTGCTTCAACACAATGCCTTTATCTAATGCACATGTTGCGCCAGCACCACCAAGCATTTTGACCAAATAATATTGTGACAAAACATGACGGTCAGATATTGTGACAGAAGAACACGCGCTTGCCCTATTTATGACCATGTCCTTCTCACCTGCTTTTTTTCGCTGAAACAATTCAGTGATTTGTCCGAAATAAATTAAAAACTTTCTGATATTTGTTCGTTTTAGGATATTTTTGTGCCTAATTCTAATATTTAAATGATGAAAAAGGGCGCACATTTAAACTTTGCCATGGATGCCATTCTGCATACATGCGCCATGGGTGCCATTCTGCATACATGCGCCACTGCTTATCAGAGTCAGTGGGCCGGACTATTTGTGTGTTCACAAAAACATGCATAGCTTTAGTCACGTTTGTAGGGTATTTTTGCCATTTTTTTCTTTATTTGATAATATGTTTCGGTAACATGTTTGCAACGTGACTAATGAAACCGCTTCTTTTGCTGCGTAATAGTAGTAATACCTGGTTTCATCCTCGATGCTGCAATACGGAGAGTATCGTTCAATGTGCGTCTTACAATATTTCATATTAGAAAAGACAAGCTTTTGGGTACCAGTACTAGATCAAATACTGGTACCCAACAACTCGCTTATAGTTAGTACCCAGTGCTCCTGCTAAACACTTTACATTACAAACTTCCAGTTGACGCTTACGATTCAAATCCCAAATGCCTACTACAATTTACAAATTTTGCAGCACATGCTGTATGCAAGCTGATGTAGTCTACAGCAGTGTAGCCACCAACACATGTACAATATTAGGGTGCTGGTGCGCAGTAACATCCAAGGGAAAAAGCAGCTGCGTTAACTTGTGTATGTTGTTCGCAAAGTATAACATTAAAAATGAATGGCCTAGGTCAGCGGTTCCCAAACGTTTTGATCACGACGCAAATATGTATTGCGTGAACATCTCGCGACCCAAGTCTCAAACAGTGTATGTTAACATGAAAAAAATAGCAATTGTACGATGTTTGTTGGCACTAGCCTAAGTTGCTAAGTTCGTTTTAAATGTCAGCAATCTATTTTTTCCTCAAGTACCTACAGTACACTGCAGACAGACGCAGATAAACCAATAGAGATAACGTTGAAAGTATACAACCCAGGTTTGATCGCTTCGGTGTGAAACATTGTTTGACGCTTCGCGACTCTTGTTTGGGTCGCGACCCATACTTGAATCACTTTTATTTCACACATTGCAAGTAAACTCCAAAACTTTTGTAATTGAACTTTTTATCAATCTGACATGTGTGACCACATCCTACATGTAATTTATCATACAAAAAGTTTATTAACATGATTTTACAAAATTTTTAAACATTCTAGGAAAACTTGCGGGCCGCATTGGAACCTTTCGCGAGCCGGATCTGACCCGCGGGCCGTACTTTGGGGATCGCTGGTCTATCCAATTGACATAGCCTGTGAAGAGGAGTGCTAACAGTACATACCCTTTCCGGAGCCCAACACTCACGGTGAACAGTTGCCATTTTGACTCCGCCGACACGGACAAAAACTTCTGACGGCTAGTAACAGCAGACCGTCAAGACCGCAGTCCTGCACAGGGCCGTAACCAGGAGGAGCAAAGGTTGCTCTTATCTCCCTTTTTGTGTATGGGATGATCACCTTAGTTTGCCAGTCTTTCCTTCCAGAACACCAGGCCACCTGACTCACACAAGTCAGCCAAAGAACCCCTTTGTGATTCAAAGAGTTTGAGCATTTCAAGTCGGATTTCTCGAAGCATGCAGCCTGCCTACATTCCCAGCCTTCAGTTTTTTGACATCTAGGAAGACTTCGGCTGCGGTGATGGCATTTTCCTTCCCAAATGTGCCTCTTGTGTCCCCGATTGTGTGATAGTGATTGGGCATTAGGATCTATCTGCGGTTGAAACCTTTGCTATAGAAATGGTAGAAAAGTGTTTCGAAAAAACGCATTTGTGGATTTTCTTTTCGTTTGGGGACTTGTAATTGAAAGCTATGGACTGCTAAAAACAGCACCTGAAACATTTTTTGGTAAAAAGATGACAACTTGCAACGAGAAAATGCTTTTATGTGTGTTTGGTGATTTTGGTGGTACTAAAACAAACTTTACGTACACAACATAAGCATTTTAAACAACTACCAGCACAAAACGACAGCCACAATGTTTGAAAATGCGCTTACTTCTCATTCCATAGTAGGAGTACCGTTCGCAAAACTCGTTGCCCAAGATAAAGAAAATGCATTTTGGAAAACCTTTCTGCAAACAGAAAGAAGGCTACTGTAAATTTGTTCGCTTGTATACAGTGTGTTGCGAATGGGCAGAGTCACACAATGAACGGATATTTCAATCAGGTAGCATTTTTCAACGTCAGCTCTGGTGTGAATGTTTCCTGACATAACACCATCTGGACAGACTGCAGTCGATCCGAATATTTACATGACAATTGCCTGATAACACAGAGATGTAGAGCACACTTGTGCTTTTACATAGCATCCGTAAATGAATTGTATGCTTCCAAGTGTCCATATTTTCTTAGGTTATTTTCTTTATGGATTGCCTACATGGCAAAGTTTCGTTGAGATGATTGCAGTAGGGTTGTATTACCTGGATAATCACAGTATTTTTGCTACCCGATATCCGGATATTTTGTCGGTCAACCGGATGAAAAAGTGACGTTAATAATGAGTTTTACACTTATTAACGCCCTGCAAATCTTCAAACTCACTATGAAGCTCACTATCCAGCCCGCTTCTGTGGAAGCAGAAAGGGCATTCAGTGCATGTGGATTCTTTGCTACGACTCCATAATTATGGAGTAATAATTATGGATCGATTATAATCGATGCGTTGTGTTTCAGACGAAATGCGTTGCCAAAGCAGTAAATGTTAAAATTGCATGGTTTTGGTCATATATGCAACGCTGGTTTTAACCCCGATTTGACCGGATACTTCCAACAGAGCCGGCCTTAGCAAGTGAGGGGCCCGATTGGAAGTACTTTTGCGCCCCCATTCCATAACGTGTGCAGAAATTTTTTGAGGGGCATTAAGTCACAATAACAGAAACTGTTGATGTGAAAGAGCAAGGCTCGAGGTCTAGAGCATGTCCCACAGTTGTACCTTTCCAGCGGAGACGTTAGCGGACAATGCCGTAACACCCAATAAATCCATAAGTTAGTTCATTCCAATATACCTCCAGAGAGGATATTGGGTGTCCAAAGTTTAAAAGTTTGCAGTAGTAGCACAAGATTCTATTTTCGATGCCAAGCATATTATCCATGGACAACCTACCGCTTCACCATTTGGTATAGTACTCTTTTACAGTGGAACTTAGAAAATCGTGTCCCATCACTCTCGTTCATGCAGAGAACTTCTTTTTTAATTGTAGGTGGTTCTCTTTTGACAAAATAATCCCTTATATTCCGACCAATGACATCTGGCCATGTAAGAGAAGAGAACCGTTTGTTAATCCAATGGTTCCAACAAATTTTGAATTTTACTCTTCGCAAGCCTCATCAAGTGCACCAGCTTTGTTCTTTGACAGACTCAACAATTTCGAAATGCCTTATCTCACTTACCGTATATAAAGTTGATTTGACCGTATAGCATAACATCATCACGCTGTCTTCCCACGTTATCGCCATCTTCGCTATGGCGTGGTTCTTATAGAGCTTTTTGTGCATTTTTTGAGGTATTTCTGTTAAAATACTTGTTCAACGTACCTTTCTCTTTTTCTGCTTTGGTCTTTTTTTGCCCTAGCTTTAGCCCTCTTTTGACTGCCACATAACATTTTCAGCCTATGCCTCTTGGTCTTTGATTCATGATATTTGTGTGAGTTACAGAAAAAATGTGTTTTTAAATCAATAGCCCAAATTCGGTTGTTAAAAACAAAAATCAAAACGCCAGTATAAAACATGCCTATCACTATATACTTTACACTCGGAAAATGGTTACAGTGAAACATGCTTAATTAATAGAGCACCGATAGAGCAAAAATCGCTTATTAGAGCTGGTTTTAAATATCCCGGAGAAGGTTAAACAATTATTTTCTCTGTTAACATTAAAAAGAAATATATAAAGTAATTGCAGATTTCCCAGTAATTATAAACCTACCTTTCAAAAAATTTTCAGAACAGGCAAGTACTTCAAAAGCCTTCAAAACTTCCACAAAAGTTGTCCCACCTATGCACCTTTTCTTTTTGCAACTTCCAATTTGTTAGGCTATATCTCAGAAACTATGACTCCAATCTGTGTGAGAAAAAAACCTAACCTTAACTTCATAATGGAAATCTCACCACATGAACATCATTTCAGCGCCTTAGAGCGACATGTCGGATTTCGGCGCTTTATAAATGCATGAATTATTATTATTATGAGGCTTACTTCGCTTAAAAATAATTAACACTTCTGTTACGTCGATGAAGGTGGCCCCAACACTTCCGTTACTTTGTATATTCGCTAAAGTAGTGTTCTATTACTTGTTAAGGAACGTTTATTTTTTGCATCCCGGTAATGGTCTTAAGTTTGCGTAATTAAAAGTAAGTTTATTCAAACGTTTATGCCGATCTCACATTGCTTCATCAGATCTCTACGACAGTGAAATTGAATGACTGACTAAGCCGCACACATTCGCAATTACGAACTAAAGTTAACCTCCAGTAGATAAGTACAGTACCAGTACTGTAACTAACGAAACAGCAATAACTATCGAATCGTATTTTGCAGAAACTATTGAAACTATTGAACTATTGAAACTTGACCTGTCAAATACGAAACGCTTGTAACTGAAATAGAAAACAGTTTTAAAACTTAAATCTTTCTGCCTTAACTAGCTGCTAATGACACACTACGCTGCACATTGACGAAAAACAATTGCCATTGTTACGATTAAAGAACAAATTACTGAGGGCGTGTGAAACCGCGCAGTTCACTTTTTTTTCGTTGGAAACGGGTCTCATGCTTTGATTGAAAGTGTAAGTTTGCGTAAGTTCGTAGGCGTAGCGCCGGGCCCCCTTTGGCGCCGGGCCCGATTGGAACCAATCGGTCCAATCGGCTAAAAGCCGGGCCTGGCTTCCAATAGGGCCCCGCGCTACCCCTACTAACCTACGCAACTTACTGCCTGTGTAGTGCCGGCGCGCGGGTTCACAGTGGGCGGGATCCGTTGTCAACGAAAATCAAAGTAAACTGCGCAGTTTTAACGCCCCCATCAGAATTCGTTTTTGTAATGCAATTGTTACCATGTTTGTTGTTTTTCTGTAATGTGTAGCCTGTTTTTTTAATAGCACCTGGCTAATGTAGAGAGTGGTAAGTTTTGAAACTGTTTTCTTTCTTGTTTGTAAAAGCGTTTTGTATTTGGAAGATCAAGTGTGAAATACCGTTCAAAGTTGTTGCCATTTCAGTAGTTACTTCTGAAGGTTTTAGTTTAATTCGTAATTGCAAATGTGGGCTGCGTAGTCAGTCTTATTCAATTTCCCTTCAGAGATCTGCTGAAATAACGATTCCTTAAAAAGTAACAAAAAATTTATTTAATGAATACTAACACTTGAACCAGTTTTTTTAAGGAAAATGTTAGGTATACCCAGTATGGACTTGTAGGGACCCGATTTCTCTCATTCAAGGGACCCGATTTTCCCTGATTCTAGGGACCCGATGATAATTTTCTCTGATTCTAGGGACCCGATTTTCAATTCTAGGGACCCGGATGGAGTCCCTAAAAAGCCTTAAAAAAACCCTGCTTAAACCGTTTACAAAGTCACAGAAGTGACAGTTTGGTTCACGTGAAGTAAGCCTCATGATGTTTGTAGTTCTTGTGTTGAAAATTGCATTATGAAATACTACCGAAAAAAGGACCATGGCATCAGTCTCACACAGACTGGCGTCGTTAACGTTCTGAGATATAGCCTAAAAATTGAATGTTGCAAAAATCTGAAAAAGTGCAAAGGCGAGATGACTTTCGTGGAAGTTTTAGAGGAGAAAACATTACTTATATGTTTTAAAAAATTACAAAGTAGATTTGAAGATATTGCGAAATCTGCAATCATTTCACAGTATATTTCTTTCGTGTTAAAAGAGAAAGAGATTTTTTAACCTTTTCCGGGAAATTCAAAACTTGCTCAAATAACAGTTTGCACTGGTTTAACCGGTGCTCTAGTGAGCGGGTTTCACTGTAACCATTTTACACGTGTGAAGTATATATTGATAGGCAGACATACTACTGGAGTTTTTTTACTTTAACAGTCGATTTTGGGCTATCTATTATAGGCTATGTTAGTTTTCTGTAAATAAGGTAAATGCCATGTGTCAAAGGTCAAGTGACTTAGGCCAATAACATTGAGTGGCAGTCAAAAGAAGGCTATTTAAAACTAAGACAAAAAAGGCTGAAGCTGACAAAGAGGATATCGCATTGGACAAGTATTTTAACAGATCTTTTTCATAATATAAAGAAAAAACTTTAAGAGCCACGCCACAGTGAAAATTGCCACAACGTAAGCAGCCAGACTGATGATGTTATGCCGGAGAGTTGAAGGGTAAGCTTATGTACAAGAAGTGGGATAAGTCATTTCGAAAGTGTTGAGTCTGACAAAGAAGGAAGTTCGTTGGCTGCTGCATCTGATGAGTCTTATGAGCACGAAAATCAAAATTTTCCGGAACCATTGGATGAATAAACAATCCTGCCACTTGGCCAAGTGTCATGAATCGGAATGTTAATCCAAATAGGGCCGTCCACAATCACAACAGAATTTTCGCCAGAAACGAGAGTGATTGGACGGTTTTAATTTCACTGCAAGAGTACTGCCAAATTGTGAAACGGTACGTCGTCCATATCTCGGCGTCCATCTTTAGGGTTTATTTTTTTCACATTACTGACTTCTACCATTGTAACTTGATGTCCCACGAAACACGTTCTGCACACACCACTCAGTGGGACTCCGCAAAAGTACTTCCAACCTGCACTGGGACCTGCACTTGCTAAATCCGGCCCTGTCCACGTTTGTATATTTACAATAAAACTATGTCGTGAGTTTGCATTCAGTTTATCAAGAGAATCTCACAAAATCAATAATCTAACAATTAGCGGTCATTATCCGGTTAACCGGTTAGCTAAAATACAAATATCCGGATAGTAAAAATTATGGATATCCGAACTAACCCTAAATGTGACTGACACTGAACGAACAGTATTGTGTGAGAAACTGTGAGATAGTATTTACAGTATGTTATTACACTGAAGAGGTCGAAACGTAGGAAGCTTTGTGTTAAATGCAGGGGTGTAGTGGGCGGGAACGCGTGGGAACGGCGTTCCCACACCTTTTTTGCATTTGCTTTAAAATGGATTTGAAGCTGTTTCAAAATGGCTATATTTTTGGTGCGTTCCCACACCTTGTTGTGAGCGCTACATGCTTGGTTAAATGTAACCAAGAACTGCAAGACCTTCCGTCGCTTTTTACAGCAATTACTAATTCAGAAAAATTGGCAGTCAATTGAAAGTTTTGGGCCTGGAAAAAATATTGTTTTTAATTACAACATCCAGATTTCATTTCAAAACCTGCAAAGAAATCATACGTGTAGTTTAAAATACAGATTTTATTCAATTAAAGGGCTTTATGTCTGGCTGCAACCTAGGTTTTAATGCTACTTATTACTAAGCAGTTTTATTTTGAAGGCGAAGAAAATGGATATGATTTAACGAAAATTTATCTCACATATGGGTGCTATTCACCCAACCAAACGATTCAGAGTCGCTTATTTTTATGTTTTGCAAGTTAGAAGAGATTTCTGTACATATTCGTCGGAACTATGCCAGTGTATTCTTGCACGTATACTTATATGCATCTAAACATACTCCCTGCAAAAGAAACAAGAAAAAAAGGACTGACTTATTAAGAGCTTCTCTAAGAAGAAGCTGTGTACGAGTATTACTTTCGCTCTTGTGCTTGCACTGGAGCTCAATCACATTGCAGAAACAAAAACGGATTTTGGTTTGCATTCGAAAGGAAATCAAAAATTTAGCGTGGTATCAGAATATGAAAAGTTTCAAATACTTCCATGTTTTTTCAAAAAAATTCTTAATAAATGCTTTTCACCATTCTTGAAGGTTTCAGGAACTCTGATTGGCCTCGAACAAACAAATTAACAAATAAATTACAAGAATCATTGCCGTGATATCTGAATATCTAATCAGCAGTCACAAATTTTGCCGTCAATTGAGTACTTTAATCCACACGAAATTTTAAAGTTTGCCTTTTCCTTTTGCATATTCTCTGTGTTTTTTACGCAAAAATATTATTTTGACCTAACAGCAAATAAATAGTACTTTCTGACTCACGAGTTTTAACAATTTCAATACTTTTACTAATGTCTGTCATTTTATAAAGTTCAAAACTATTTCCGCTGTTTTGCAGGCAAGCTTCTTGTGAAAGAGCGTACTCATCGGACCGAAGGAAAAAAGAGACTATTCCAATTATTCCCGCCTTCGTTCGTAGCATAAGATAACGAACTGACAGTCGTGAATTTTACCAGTAGAGTTTGTTAAAAAAACATTTAACGCAAATTTTCTCAACCAAATACTGTTTTCAGCGTGCTGCCAGTACTGCGAAGCAATGTTTGTTTCATGCACAAATTGGTTTGTACACACTTTTCTTGGCATTGATTTGCTTGAAGTTGCTTCAACAGATACATCGTTATCAAAGTGCTTCTTATAGTTTAATTTTCATCGGTTGTAGCACAAAAAATGTATTGACTCTCCTTTACTGCCTGGTGCGTTCGCCTTCAGATAGTTATTGTACTCCAGCTCAAAATTGTTTAAAAAATCAGGAAATGTTTTTCGCAAATAGTGGTTCTTATCAACTTTTTTCTTGCTCTAGTACAGGGGTGCACAACCCATTCGCTATAGCCGGTCACATTACGTTTATTTTTATGAAATATGGTCGCCAATGAATTCGAGATTTTTTTGTTTTTTTGCATTGCTTCTGTTCTGCTTCTACACACTTAGCCTAGGCTGCTTCCGCATGTCTGTCTTTCTACTAAATGTCCTCATACACTGTGAACAAAAAGTTTTATCAATGCACGTCCGCCATAACATATATTTTAAATTATATGTGTACGGTCGCATAAATTTTATCTACAGCCACGGGTTGTGCACCTCTGCTCTAGTAGAATCATTGTTCTTGACATGACTAAACAATAATATATCAGTTGACTTACACGCCGTATTTCTGTAAATTCAGTGAGGTTTCTAGACTTGTTATTAGAGCAAAAGGAATTGCATTGTAGCCTAATTTTTATCTGCGATACAAAACTATGGATCACGTACATCTTTGCAGGAAGCAACTGCATAGGGGCAGCGGAGTCTTTTATCATTTGCGTCTGTAGTGATTACTGAGTAGACTGCATTGTTTTTTGTTTTGTTGCTTTTTTAGGAGTTATGCTGACTCTTTGTGAACGTGTGTGCTTCGCAACTGAAATAAAAAGATGTGAAACAACCGGTCGCAGACAAATATAATTAAAACGTGCAGTTCTTGGCCTTAACCAACATATGAGGATTTAGTTTTTTTATTTTAGTCAAGAAGGGTATACCTTTGGCATACGGCAAACAACGCCGGAATCTCGTGATCAGCCGCACGTTTGAGAATAAATAAAAACAGCATTCTCTCAATTGCGCATGTGGCAGGAAAGCATTAACTCTTAGGTTGTGCTCTTGTTCGAAAACCTCAACAGGAAAACTTCTCCACTATCTTCAAAGCTTAACAAAGTATATTTCATTGTAAGAGGGTTCCTCCACTTGTTTGGCACGACGCATCTGGTCGTTGCTCAGCCGAAGCATAAAAAAGGACATCTTTGGTGGAATGGATAGCTTTATTAGACCTGTAACTACCTGTGATGAAGTCGCGACCGTAACCTTCGAGACCGAGACCTGGTTAAAATTTCGAGACGAGACCGAGACCAAGACTTCATCAAAAAATCCGAGACTCGAGACTTCAAAATTTAGGCATTTTGTCAAAATTTTAAAAAAATGTCATCACGTCTGACTTGAATTTTTTCAAATTTCTGGCATTTCTCCGACGTGTTTTGGTTGTTTCTTACCTGCATATACAACAAACAAAAAATCGTTGAATTATAGACATTTTAATCAACCATTTCTTTGCAATACTTCAAGTCTCGAGACCTGAAACCTTCGAGACCGAGACCAAGTCTCGAGACTCCATCACTGGTAACTACACTCGGAAATAAACGTGATATCCGCAAACAGGTTGTGGTCGGTTTCTAAGATTTGCTCCATCGCAGTTGCCTTTGGTTTAAAAAACAAGGAAGCATAAAATCTTTCGCTCCATAAATATTTTTCTTTCCTGACTCAAATCAGTTAACACTCAGCAGGTACAAAAATGTCTTGTTCTCTTGCCAATATGCCAGATGATTCTTTATTCGTGTGTTTGTTTCATTTTTTCTGTAAGTTGGTAGGCTATATAGTGCATTTACTTTCTTTGAGCCCTTCACATTTCCAAATGCTCACCCATACCCACCCTGTGCATAAGATGCTTTTCACCCTCTGTTTTTTGGTTTTCTTTGATGTTGTTTTCGTAATAGTTTCTGCTTGATGTTGAANTTAATGAATTTTGTCAATTCAGTTTTCCTTTTCACTTTGAACGTCTATCGCTACTTGCGTTTTGATATTAATTGAGCCAACAATATGGCTGGGTACATAGTTGAACCATAAGGTCTTTTGCCAATGGCCTGTGTCTAAAAAATATGTCAAAAGCCTTTGAAATATAGAAAAACACAATCAATGAGCAGCCATCATCTTCATCAACAAGAAATTTATGAGTAACTTCCAGCAAGCTGAAAGATGTAGAATAGCCTATGTTTGCGACATCCAGAATTGCGATCTAAACGCAGGTTAGTAGATTCACAATTGCGATCTGAAAAAAGCCATTAACTATGTTTGATTGATGGTGTACTTTGTAAGTTCGTTGTATCGTAATATTCGTTGCGATGAAGGTGTGTTACCATCAATTACTACTTGATTTCAGACAAGGGGTACGAGAAAATTTTGTATGAAAGCTCAGGGAGTACGAGCAGGCCCGTAACCAGAGGGAGGGCGAATCCCCCCGCAAAAATTTTCGCCCCCCTGGAAAAATGTGTTGGACGTAGTTTAAAATTATTGGGCATACTTTAAAAATTTTGCACCCCTCTCAGAACACTCTTCGCTACCCCTCGTGTCCCAAGCTGGTTACGGGCCTGGGTATGAGTGCGTATGAAGGTTCAGAACCACTGAGCTAGAGAGTCAGTGAAGGCATCATTGGATCTGGGACATAGCACCGCATCTATTGAGGTAGGTTGCGCGAACCTGCAACGTCGTTTTAGGGGAAAAAAACGTTTTTTACGCAGGCTAGGAAAACCAGTTGCGTCCATTCAAACAGCCATAGAGCCCAAACCAAACACGTTGAAAAGAAACTTTCGGTATGAAAAATGTCGGTAAAAACCTTACCTTCGCAGTGATGATCAGAAAAGTTGAAAGTTTTCTTGGTGGGGGTTCCAACGGGGCAAAAACCACGGATCTCGTTTTTTGCGGTTCAAGCCGCTTTTCTGTCAGTGGATACCCACGAACCCCATCAAAGTTGCAGAGAAGGTGTATTTGGGTGTTTTACAACATCCCACCAAATTTCAAGCCAAAATATTGACAAGAAAATTTATTCTTGAAGAAAATAAAAAATCCACTATGTGGCTGAGCTAATATTTTGGTCAATTTTTGGCGATAACTCCCGATTCGGGTTCTTAGAATCAGCTAAAATTATCATCGGGTCCCTAACATTTTCCATGAAAAGAATCCGAGCTCCTAGAACATATCAAGGCACAAACCAAAAATGGCTCGTTGGGTTGGCGCCCATAGCCAGGTGGCCTCGGCCAAAATTGCGCGTAAACCTGCCCCCGTTGTGACGTCACCCACAAAAAACAAAACTTGGAATTAAAAAAATCTAAACCACAAGTCTTCCCGAATTCGCAAAGGGTTTAAACAGCTGTCTAGCTCCATCGACTGGCGAGTTATGGTGTTGCAAACTTTAGCAAGAAAAGTGGCGTACGCGGGCATACGCGTAGCCAGGGGACCATGGACCCCCAAAATATTTAGCGTATCTGTGCTTTGAGAGGCGGCGTCCCAAATAAAAATACTGTTGCTCGCCTAAAACCAAACATTTTGGCCCCGACGAATTGCCCCCC
>JGI24159J19872_10005230_pt1 | contig 16740 bp, 8 predicted proteins | sample Ectturendosymbi4_FD_19872 | JGI IMG/M metagenome (IMG submission 19872) | reverse complement strand
TAGTGTCAGTTGATTCGTGGCTGGAAAAGGATTCCTTTCGATATTTAGAGAGGTAATGCGTGGTGGTGGTTGCGTGGAAGTCTCAACGAACGACCGTATGGATTTGCAGCAAATACAAATCCATATGCCAAAAGTAAAATAAAGACACACCGAACTATTCATGAACGTCAAGCATTGAAATTTTGATGAGGCGGATGCACTGTTGGTCCAGCCTTACACACAAGCCGGCATATTCCTCGAAAGTGCTTCACACATTTGCGTGAAATCTTGAGAAAGTTCACCCTTTCACGAGTTAACAAAAATCACGTTTTTTACCCTTTCTCTGCTTTATTGTGATGAAATATACGGGTAAAAATTTATTGAAGTTAAAATTGGCTGGACATGTGTGTCCCGACAGTCTTTTCAGCTGGGACGTATGTGCCCCAGCAGTCTTGAAGTAAAAAGGGTAATAAATCTACAAATTCAAACTTACTAAGTACTAACCCTGAAATGCAGATCAATGACAACATAAAAGAACCTAATCACCAAAGTCAACAAACGGAGTGCATAAAAAAGACGTAAATTTAACCTTCGTAGCAAACTTGCAAAGCAAGCTATGCAGTACGCTATGCTGCGTTCTGTGCACAGGGTCTTCGTTCGGTGATTTAGGCTCCTTTTTGCACATCCAGATCCAGCGCATCTTCGACGTGTTTGCCCTCCACTGGGAGATGAGATCCAACATGCTGCATGACGCATGCGGTCTTCCACCTCTTCATCTTTGTCTCAGTCCTTTGCTTTGAGCATGCTGAATCATACCTTCTCCCAATTTCACAAGAAAGGTTAAGAATGGTTTATTTCTGTCACCATGGCGTAGTTGCTGGTATATGAGCCCGAGCATTTACTGCAGCAAACATCAACATTCGGTAAAGAACTTTTTTCCACCGTTTCAGGGACTTCCTATCAAGGTCCCTGATGCAACAAATCGGTTAAAACGCTAATGGTGAAGTTAGGTTCGGATAACTGCAGTAAGCTTAGGATTTTATCACACTTCAGATATACGCACTAAACAGCTTAACAACTTCTGCACCGGGAACTTTAATGGTGTGAAACTTAATGTTTGGAGTTTCTTGTAATCACAACAATTTCAAGCTCTTCTAAGCGTGTAGATCAACGAAAGACCTGGAGGTTATTTGAAAAGTCTTGTTGTCCTTGTAGACACCCAGTCCCATTAGAATAAGAGTTTTTGTAATTCCAACAGCCTCTTTTCCAGTGCGTTAATCCCAGGATGATGCTGATTTTGGCATTCAACAACACAGCTCAATTTTTACACAACAGTCTTGTGTCATCAAGTATCTGCGTATGTTCGATAATATCTTGGATTTTTTCAGTTAATCGTAGCAAACACTTCAACACACACAAGCAGTTGTATTCTTAGAATGCTTGCCCTGCTTCTTTTAAACACACGGTCTAACAAATGTTTTACAAATATTCTGTCACTTCATTCACGTTCTGCCTTTGGCTTTGTATGCAATACGAGCGATACGTCAACTATGTCGACTTCATTTACAACGGCTTAACTGTTGGAAGGAAAAGCGTAGGAATAACCAGATAATGGTAATTGCTTGACCGATGCGGTTCCCTTGCCGGTTTCTTCACTAACTGTTCTCTTCGTTGGAGGCTGCAATTCGAAACTCTTACATCATATTTTGGTACATTTCGTTCAAAGTCGGCATGGCATCAGTTCTGACTGACCGTGACAACAAGAAAGCAAGCTTCTATTTTTCCACAACACTTCGTTCAGCAAACAGCTTTTTTCTTACTCACTGATGGAGCACAACATTTTAGCTCACTGAAGAGATACCGCTAATACTATCACAGTTGAACCGTCTGCCGATAATGGCATTTGCTCAGCAACGTGGTGCAGAATGTTTCACTGCGAACGCAGTTTGTGTAACAGCAGCGCTTTAGCGCATCGTCATTCGTAGCGAGTAGCCTGCTCTAACTTCCTAGATTATAAAGAAGCTTTATTTGTGGATTATTAAAAGCTTTATTTGCGGAGCAAGGGCAAAAAAACGTTACCTGCGTGAGCTCACCTTGTTCTCTTAGAACAAGACCTAATAAATCTGTCTGTTTTTGCACCTCGTTCACTGGATTCTCAGTTCAACAGTTGACTAGGTAGNGCATTGCATTGGGACGTATGATGGCTGGTCTCTAACAGGGATCACCAACCTTTTTGAAACTGAGAGCTACTTCTTGGTACAGATTAATGCGAAGGGCTACCAGTTTGATACACACACTTCTGAAATAAAAATTTGCTCAATTAGTCTTCAATCAATTTATCATTAATAAAAATTTTGCGCTGTTGTCAGAACAAATCCGCGGGCGACCCACGCAGGTCCGTAACCAGGGGGGGTTAAGCCCCCCCCTAGAAAAATTTTCGCCCTCCCTGGAAAAATGTGTTGGACATGGTTTAAAACTATTGGACATAGTTCAATAAATTTAGGCCCCTCTCAGAAAACTCTTCGCCCTTCCTGGTGTCCCAAGCTGATTACGGGACTGGACCCACGTGGTCCGTGCGGGCGACCTGACGCCTGCGGGCACCATGTTGGTGATCCCTGCTCTAACAGATGGTGCTGTGTGGGGAAGATTCTAAGTCAATGTAAACATTGTTTTCTGTATATGATCCAACTGCAAACACTTCAAAATACTATTCAAAATTTGAGAAACTTCAATGTGAAGATCCGTATAAAGGAGGTGGAATTTTACCGAAATTGTTAGTTTATAAGGTTAAAGTAAAGAAAAACAGAGGAAGGGTAAATCTTAAATCGGAATCTATGTAAACAACAGTTGTTCGTTAGAAAAGACCGTCTGTTTTCTTGGATTCAAAAGAAGTTGATCTTGTGTAGGTTTGGCTTTTCATTTCATTTTGCTGTTATAACACATTGTAACCAATTTCAATCGGCTGTCTCAAACTATTGTCAAAAGCTAATGTTGATGACAGCGATTGGTGGTGTGACTGATATTGAATAATCCTGGAAGAACATTCGTGCGTTTATTAGATTCTAGCTACCTTTCAGCTATTCTCATGCGCTGCTGAATGCCGGAAATGGCTTGCAGATGCTGGCCCCACTGCTATAAATTTGAAGTTGTTTTTGCTTTAATTTGAGGTATGCCCTCCTAGAAACTGCAACTGCATTGAGTTTTCCTAGAAGTTGCATGATTTTTAACGCAATGCTGTTAGACAGTGTTAGATGGAGTAATGTTGTATTGACATCATTTATGTTCCAAGCGCAGTTATATAATGGCATTTTTTTGAAAGTCCGGAAGCAAGGTTGCATTTTTTTATTTTTTAACAGTGGATTATTTTCGAGTATTCAAAGTCTTGCCATTCCAAGTGAAAGCTATTCTGTGAATTTCTTGCAAATTTTACCAGTGAGAACTAAGGCATATCTTAATGTAGTCTTGGTTGAAAAGTTTCTGATCATCATTGGATAGTTTCTTTCACCACTATTAAGTTTCACTAATTGTGAGCATTGCCCGCGTCTTGACATGTCTATGTGTACAAAGGTCTACTGTTTCTGAGTCAGCATTGTTTTGCCTTTGTTATTTTTCGAGCGTGAGAGAAAGAAGTAGAAACGGCGGTTCGTCTGCGAGGAATGCAGTATTTGGGCACACCGGGAAAAGTGTACTGATCACTGGTTTTGTAGCTTGCAGATATTACAATTGTTTAATGGAGACGCTTGTCAATCATTCATATTGCTGAGGCAGTCAATGCGGAGCTGAGAGTGAGATTTTTCGTTTGCATAGACAAACGCTTTGCTGGTATTAGCCCACAGATTTATACCGCATTTACCCGCTAACTAGATAAAAAGATCTTGGGATGATCGCAAAATAACCTCTATCCCCAAAGAAGCTTTATATAAAAGTGTCAGTCAGACAAAAGCAACTCTTCGCATATTGATTCAAACCGTTTTGTTTCGGTGTATATTGTAAATGCAGATTCTTATGCATGAAAAACAGCCTAAGCCTTTCCCTGGAAATAAGCGCAAGTGCGTCATTATGGGTGAAAATTAACATGAGCTTTGTTTAATATTCGCGGAAACGCACTGGTGACCTGTAGTTTCAACCGCAGACTGTTGTTTCGTAACTTCACATTTTGCTTTTAGGTGTGTGTGTCGACGTGCATCCTATTTACTTTCACCGCTGTTTCGGCTTGCATTTCAGGAATGGTGTTGTCGTCATTTATTTACGAGTGATAATAGTTATCTGGTTTCGAAAGCGATCGACCGTAGTTTTGTGATATGATAACTTCGGAAGGGTCACCATCGACACATTCTGCATGCTTGTGTTTATACTATACCAGGGGTGGACAGACTACAGCCCGTTTCATGCGGCCCGCCGGCACTTGCAGAAACTCCTACGCATGTAGAATTTTATGAAACATTTACTATTTTCATAAAAACTTTGAATTTTATGAAAATAGTTTATGTTTGAGTTCTAGCCATAACTGTATAAATAGCATTGAACGTACCGACTGTGAAATGTATGAATTGTTTGTAATATGAATATGTGGTTATTTACACACTGAATAAATTTTCCTACTTTGTAATGAGAGTGTGCGGCCCTCGGCTGCAACATTTTTTTTAAATGTGGCCCTCCGCGCAAAAAGTTTGCCCACCCCTGTGCTATTTGATCATTGTACATTGTTTAACAGTTTGTTTAGTGCAAGCCGTGTTTTTATGAGTTGTTGTGAACTAGCACTGCGTGTATGACGAAGTGTTGTTCAAGGTTTCGAGTTCCTATACAAAATGGAATACTGTGCACTATAGTATATTATAGGAACTCATCCAACGTCAAGTGTCGTACTACGCGACGTCACTGTGTCCTTTGTTACGTCACAGGCGAAGACATCATCATGTCGTGACATACGGCGACCCGCATTCATTATGATGGCATGGTGGCGCTTGGACGGTGTTGTTACTGACAGCTTCTTTTGTTAAGGCGAGCCGATGTGTGGTCCGGTTGTCAAGCTTGCTTGAAAAAGTACATATAACGTAGATATGACGGAGCAAACAGCATTTCAGCGGAAACAGATTGCATTCTGCACGTTACACTCATCTGGAGCTCACACAACTCGAAACAAGAGAACCTTACATTGACGTATTCACGATTTCCAGATCTATACCAGTGTTAAATTCATTCTGATATTTGCCTGGTAATAGTAGTGCTGTATATCAAAGCTACGGCAAGACAAGGCTCGTGTCAGCTGTTTGTAATGCTAGATGCCGCCTGCTACAACCTTCCGCTAAATATTTAAGACTTTACCACTGCCGTGTTGACACAAACCGTAGTTAGGTCGAGGTTGCGATTGAGAAGCTGCTTGTTTGGTGGAAGCTGTTTTCAGTTTCGGAAGCCGCATGGGCACTGGGTTGCGCTCGGAGAATGCAGTTAGATTGTGAAACATGTAATCAGCTCAGACAGTTTTTTAGAGACCAGCTGTAGCGCAGCACAAGTCGCTATCCGAAACGTGAAGCGTTTCTGCAAATATTGAAACATGTGACATTTTTTGAAGTGATCACTGGTTTAAAATATCCCTGAAGTGGCGATACAAGTTCTAAAGTTTACCTTTTCCACATTCTGGCGATACCAACCGTTCACCTGAATTTTGCCTGGTTCTAAAAATTAAAATCTTGTCCAACTTAATGACGCAAGTAGGCCGAAATTGTGACGTACATACAGAAATGCTTTACCAGAAAATTTGTGCAGATATTGAAGTATTTTTAACCTTTAATCTTACAGAAATTTTTGAAGTTGCTTCATTTACTTACATTTGTGCTTATGAGTCTTTGACCGGTATTAATCAGTCAATTAAAGTTTCAGGATATCACTGTTTGTCAACAATGACTTGGATTGCTTACAGCGAGATAGATTACAGGAACTGCGATCATGAGTTGCAAAGCTGGGTTTCTGTTGTTTCGTTCGTCTAAGAGGACGGTTCAGCGCAAACGTTTTGATCATTGACACAATGCTGTATGATTTGAAAGTTTGTTAGTGTATGAGGCTATTTAGTTAGCACAACAAAAACTCAACTTCGTTACTCAAGATCGCAAACCATGTAGCTTACCTCACAGTACGCAAGCAAGTCATTGTTGACAAACATTATTGGACAAATCGTATTGGACAATTGACATTTTTAAGATACATAAGCATAAAAGTATGTCAATGAACTAACCTTAAAATTTTGTCGGGTCCTTATTCCAGTCGCTTTTGTATTCCCCTTTGAAGTGCCATGAGTCGCGTGGGGCACCCCTCTCCGCATGCTCGCGTCAGGATCCACGCGGTGCTCCAGTAGTGAATGCTGCGTGAGTGGCAAGTCAGCACAGCGTGAAGATTTCTCTTGCACTCGCGCATTAACGCTAAACACGAGGTTGGACAGGATACAAGTACCTATTTTTCAAGTCTTCGGTATTCCCCGACCGGGAATCGAACCCCGTTTCCGTGGCGCTTGCTCAAGCTATTGCAGCCAGGGCTGTGAGGTCGGAGCCGGAACCCAGGCAATTTTGGATGGCTGGAGCCGGAAACAAAAATGTCTTGATGGTGGAGCCGGAGCCTAAAATTTGGGTTCCGGTTCCACAGACGTAGTTTGTGGGGAAAGCGAGTTTACCCAATATTACAATGGTTTTGGTTTTCAATGGACCAAATTGTTCTGGAGCCGGAGCCCAAAACTTCATCATGTTGGAACTGGAGCGTGAAATTTGAATTCCGGCTCCACAGCCCTGATTGTAGCACTTGGCTGGTTTTGAAAATTTGTGTTAGATTGAAAAAGTACTTACATTTTTTACAAAAATTTTCGCTCATATATCATGAACCCAATCTCTGTGTGTGTCATAATNGCGGCCTATTTGAGTCATCAATATTGTCAGACTTGTTCTGCTTCTTTTCAGACCAGGCAAAGTTGAGGTGAGCTGTTGGAGTCAATGTAGAGAAGATGAACTCAAAATTAAAACTTGTTTGTACAGTTCTCCATTTCACGGTGACTTTAAACTAAATTATCAGCATCGTTAGCGTTCAATGCGAAGACACCCTACTAACTGTAATGATCCGAAATTGTTTTGGCGGTTGATGGAGTCACAGATAAACTTCGCCTTATTTTTATTGTATTTTCCTTTTTCATTAAAGTAATTTGTGACCAAGTTAAACACGCATCGTTATCTGGCTTATATGTACGTTTCAATATCGGTTGCAGTTTGTGTCGACAAGAGCTTGGTACAAGTTCTGTCAAAGTTTAACAACAAACATGCTGTTTAAGTTCAAATATCAGATTGTTACATAATTTATTTTACAAGCTATCGCTCATCATGGAAAAAAAAATTTTTGGTAAAATTTTTTTGGTTGAGAAAAAATTTTTTTGGTTTGATGCTATGGAAAAATAAAATAATTTTCGAGACTTGATCTTTTACTTATATCGTGTGAAATATCATAGTGCCTGTGTTTAACCTGGTGAAAGGTCAGTAAAAAATCTGGAAAAGGTCTTGAAAAAGTCTGGAAATGTATATTCTAAATCGCGCAGGAATCCTGCATATACAGTGTTACGCAACAGTGGACGGGTTCTCATGCGAACTTCTGATTCGTTGCTGCGTAAACACGTCACAGAGCAACGATGGTGCCAGGCAGAATGAGAGCAAATGGATATTTTAGTGACTCAAACCTCGAACGATTGCATTCAGTCATTATGATCGCGACTTCACTGACTTGTAGATCAGTTTGCTTTACAAAGCTTTTTATTATATGGACAGTATGCAAAATACGTGATGAGCTCGAGNGACACTGTTGNCCTGGAGTCGNCCTTGGTTTTAAGTGGTGAACAGCTTATGCCNATTATATCCATTTTCTTTAATAAAGATATAAAGATTGCAATTCATAAACTTAGCTTCTTTGTGCTTAGCANAAAAAATTGCAATCGATGGTGCGCTCTTCAATTTCCAAGGGTTTTTCATCATAACAAGGNCTTACGCGGAGCGGACGTCTACTTGAAAGATAGCGAGCGCAAACCAACCAAAAAATCTAACGCTTCGCCATTTCAATTAGCATGTATGCAGATACGGTACTAGCAGTCTATTTTCTGAGCAGTTACTGTGCTTATTAAAGTATATTTTGCAATAGTTTTTCTACCGCCAAACATTTTCATTAGTTGCAAGTTATTTGCTTCGATCGAGCAGTTGTGATCTTCCAATGCACACTGAAGCAACGTAGCGTAACAGGGCGGACGCGATGTTACTACTGCAGACGCACTTCGTATAGCGTGGAACTTAAAGTTTGTTGAATTCGAGCAAGATGGACTTGCTTGCTATTCAAGAAGATACAGGCAAAAACATCCACTGAAATCATTTTCAGGAAAACACAACTGACGTCTAGAATTGATTTTCGGGCTTGTTTTGCTAAATGTCTGGTGCACTCAGCGCGGGAACATCAATTCTGTAGGAAATAATGCAGAGCAGCATTTTATACATCTTGTTAAGTGTTGGTGACTTTTTGCATTCCCGATAGTAGGAAGTTCGTAATCGCCGCAGCTTGTATTTTGATATATTAATTTTGTCTTCAGCTTGTTTGCTTTCTCTGCTTTTGCTTTAGCCTTTAAGCGTTTCACCAGCAAGCGTTGGTTGCAGAGTTTAGGACTGAGGATGCNTAGTGTCACGTGAAATCGATTTCCTATAAAAAAAATTGCTCAATAGATTCGCTTGTGTCACNTTTGTGGATNCTAGTTACTTCAATACAGATGTGTGCAAGTTTGAATAATCGCAAAAAGAAGAAAGCAGAGCCCAGTCGGCTGGTTCCTCGAAAGCTTACAGCAAACCGAAAGATTTTAATTGCCTGATAGGAAGGTCATTTTTAGGAACATCAATAAAAGCAGAACCATTCATATTTTAACGATTCTGGAATGCTAGGTAAAAACCTTTCATGACCTGGTCGAATCAAAAGTTGATGCTGGTGCGGTAACGTTGATTTTTTCTGTGAATAACTTAAATAGGTTGGTGTGATTTTGCAAATGAAGTTTGTTGAAGTTTTGTGCATCTCTTTATCTTTCGTTCAGTTTTAATTTTGTTTGAGTTACGTGATGTTATATATCTCATATAATTTTGTAATATTCTGCGGCTGTACTGAATCATTTTTTAAAGTGTAACTGCTAGTGTTACGCTTGTATATCCTTCTCTGTCTCTTCAAATAGCGTGATTTCAGTTGAAAATGGCCACTTTAGAAATACCTCACTTGAAAAATAGACGACGGTTAACTGTGTTAGTAGATATGGAAGCTATGTGACATTAATTGACTAAAAAGTTTTATAGCTCAAAATAAGACGGCTCTGGTTATTGTGCTGTGCATTTACCTTCCGATTAGGTGTGGTTGGCCCTCAACGCAATCGCTACTGATGGCTCATCAAACTTAGACTGCTACACTAGGGTAACTTAACAAACCTGCAATTATTGCTACAATTTTTATTAGAACCACATCATCTGGAAGAACACATGTAATTTACGGTATTTGATTTTTTTCTGTCTTCCGTAGTAAACAAAGACGGCGTCAGGCTAGTCCAGCAACTCTGTAGCTCTGTCACATTGCTGTTGGGTGAACTCTCTTGTCAACCTGGCAGCTACGAGCGTGTCGCGCTTAGATTTTTGTCAGCATGTTCGCTCGCTCAGCCGTGTAGTGAATCAGCAAAAGTAGTGTGGATGCGTTCATGAGTTCACTTCAGCGTCGTTTGAAAGTTATGCGCTTCTTCACTGACTAATTCCAAGGCCTCCGAGAAAAGAGAACCCGTACTAATACCGTGTGGCGATTTTGTCAGACTGCAAACGTCTGAAAAATTGCTGCAATTACGCAAGCTTTTCAGTGACCTGGACAATGTTTTGTCGGTACATCTGCAGGGTCATAGCATGGCAAAAATGTGACTTCCTGTCGGAATCCTGGTCGATGACCAAGGTTCTGTTTTTCTTTTCAAACATCCTCGAACGCCGCACGAAATTTAGCTGGATTGGAACAGGAAATTGTTTTCGTGGTCTTGTGTCTTCTGTCTAAACCAGGGTTTTCAACCTTTTTTTGCTCATGGCCCATTTAACTAGGAAAGATATTGGTGGTAGCCCAAAGCGTATAATCTCTAAGATGTAACACTTCTATAACTTTAGCTTAGCGTTAGCTGCTGTGCTATAACAATTATAATGTAATGGCACAGTAATTCTCGTAAATACAGCTTTAGCTTGCATTAAGTGGTTTTCTCACAAACGTAAGATTCAGGTCGAATTTTTGTGCCATTTGTCTATCTTATTTGATTACAATGACATTATTACACAAGTCTCATAATGCTTTCATTCTGATTTATGCCAATTTCTGTGCCCCACTGGAAAAAATGTCATGGTCCACCACTGGGCCATGAACCATCGGTTGAAAACCACTGGTCTAAACTATAGTGTACGACAAAATTTTTGTTTCAGTTCTTCGCCAGTTCTAGAGCGATGGCATATGTTACGGGTTGAAATANGTGTTTTGTGCGGCAGAACATCGAGAGATGATCGCTTTGAGAAATTTGAAACCGAGTACAGGCAAGGGTNAGGGTTACTGGGTTGCCCAGTCATCACTAGACCACTTTTTGCATTACTTAATGAGTCCGAAGTAAAGGCGTGGACGCTACGTTGGGGCCAGGTTCAGTTGCAGGTGCTGCCATAGTGGAAAAATCTTTCCCGACTTGTCGGTTCCTCATACAGTACGCATACTGATTGCCTGGCATGGCTGAAGAGCTCAGTCCGCTGTTGAAAAAGACAATTTATCCANAGCTGGAACCCTATCAGGTGTCACCACTATAGGTTAGAGTGGACTAGGAATTANGGCTAGATTNTATTAACGTTTTCTATAAAACCGCGTAACTTCCAAACTGCNGTCGCATCACCTGTTGCAGTTTAACGTCATGCCCAGTGTTGAGACATGCAGCTGGTGAGACAGAAGCTTAAATGTGCATATCGATTTTTCGACTGCACGTGTCGACGTTAATTCTACATGCTGTTAGATCTCGCATGGTTTGCAAGACGTTTGGAAATGATTAGTTTGGGCTCCTATGGGTCGACCCACATTACTCTGAGAAATTTGTGTAAGAGCTGAAGATGCCTATTCAGTTTGCGAAATTTACACTCTGTTAACATCATAGTTTCTAGTTCTTGGCTGTGAAGGATTCCCTTAAGTAGTTCTTACAATGAATTGAATGCTGAATGTGGCAAAAGCATTCCCATAACAAAAAGTTGTGTTTGACTTCATCTTCATCAAGTTTTCAACAAGGACTGGTGCAGTACTTGGAAAGATATTTTGAGAGGATGCATAGAATGCAACGCAGAACCAAGCTGTAGAAACATAAAAGTCGTCGCGGTATAGAAGAAAATAAAGACTTCGTCGCTCAAGTTGCACTGTAGTGTAAGCAGTCTGATAAGCTGTTATTAGCGAACACCGCTTGTTTCGCAGTAGTACTCGTCGCATTTCCTTACCTTGGNAGGTAGAAGTGGCAGTCGTTGAAAGCGGTGNCTTGCAAGCGTAGCCGCAGGAAAGCACAGTCATTTGGAAGAACAANGATATCTTATCCAAATTTCNGNTTCTCAATCAGCGTCCTAGTTTNGATCAGCATTTTGCAGTTTAGTCATTATTCATATCCTTCTGATGAAAGTCATCCTCACACCTCTGTCCAACTTCCAGCAATTCTGTCAAATTTTGAGTAATATTTGTCAACTGTCTATGAATTCCCCTAATACTGTTACCCAGTTTTCCCTGTTTTTTTACCGAAGATGTCTTCCCTATTCCCACCTCGTACGGCTATGCTTAGGGAAATAGAATACGTTCAATTGACCAGTATGCGTGCGTGCAAGTATTAAAAAACAAAGCAGTGTATTCTTGCAATTCACGCATGTGCGTAAACTCCATGCTATCAATTCAAGGTTATGCAGTTGGTAAGAGGGACTTGGATACTTCCGAAAATGTTACCATAAAACTGCCAAATTTTTTTAGTTTATCACCTGAAAGAGAACGAATTTCCGCGTATGGCACTATTATGTGTTCTACGACATCTGCTGCTACGAAAGTTGTCAGTAGTGTATGAGCATTCAGCCCGTGTGTACTCCTTCGTACCTTTGATGCCAGCGTGCTTCAGATGTCATGTAATTGTTCCACTTAGCCTAGCAGTATGGTACACCACATCCTTCTGCAAGAAAATGTGTTTTTAAGGTACGTCTTCAGTGACAATGCACAATGTTAATATTTAAACCTATTGACAATCTTAGAAATCCAACTTGTACACGCAATTTTTGGATTTCTCACCGATTTTTATCAAAAAACGGACACAAAGCAGATTGACCTAAACCACTTCCTCATTTTTGAAAGAAGTTAGTCAACTGAGGTTACAAATATTCGCAACGCTTCGAACTTCCCGAGGAATCTTTGTGGTCTAAGTTGACCTGTGAAACAAACAGATGTTCCGGCTTCCCCGAAATTGTGCTTTCAATGTGTAAACGGCGTTCTCTGGCCCAGTCGCACAATAGTTTGTTACACCCTTGCCCTTACGGTAATTACTGAATTGAATTCAAACAGTGCACTGACCTCGCACTTGCAGCGGTTGCTGTGTCGTGGAATGGAGCTTACCGCGCGACAAGAGCTGATCGTGCGTCGTGTTCTGACATGGTTGAGCAGTCACGTCCAGCTGCGCCGCTAATGTTACGAGTTCATCGTGGTGAGTGCGTGTGCGAGTTCTTATGACAACGCATTGCTGCATCGGCGCAAGAGGGCGCGAATGATGTGGCAGTTTGTCGCGTTGCTGTACTGCGGCGTGGCACCTTCGCTCGTTTGCCTTCCGCCTGTCTGTTTACTTGATTACCTGACCGCCCACGTGGTCGATGTTCCTAGCTGTTGGAAACGAACAGTCGTGACTGGTTACAAAGCCACCGCATCGGATTGCATGTTCTACTTGAAAACCTCTGGATGATACATGGCGATAAGAATTTGTTGAAGCCTATAAATTTTTATGAGTGTTCGCGGAGGTGCAGCAGTTCAGTTGATAGCATTTTATGCCAAATGAAACATTCTTCCAATATTTTGATTTTACCAACAGACATTTCTGTTAATTGTTGTTTGTAATACAGTGTGAGTCAGATTGCTGTAGGCACTTACTCCTGCTGTTGTTTGAGCAGTCTTTGTTGTCTGCATCATGCTATTTTTTAACTGTTGATGGACTGCTAGGTACAGTAGCTCTGAAAACCTGTGAAAAAATGTCAGAAGTTCTGGATTTCGGTCTGTTGCTATCAACTGAAAAATGGGTATGTTGTTACTTCTACCAGAAGGTTATAGGATAATTTTTAACTGACTTGATGATCCAACAACCTCAGTAGTTTGATGCCTGTGACCCATCCATTATTTGTACAAGTTACTATTTTGTGAGGTTTGTTTTGCAACAGGATTAGTTGAACAAGGATTTAATATACTGTACCTATAGCTATTCTGTACACACCATACATCCATTTGGATCAGATTTACTGTACTGAAATTTTCAGAATGCTTTGTGGGTAAACAATATGATGTTTGTTTCATACTGTAACAAACATGCAACAACTTTAATTTTATTTATACTTGAAATGTGTTTCATTGCTTCGTCTCTGCGACAAAGATTACAGATAAAGTTGTGTGTTTTGTTGGTCTTTAAAATCATGAACATTGTATCAGGCACGAAATGTAATACTTCACAGACAGACACTTCTGCGTAAAGTAATGTGCACATTTTAACTTTATTGTTACGCAGGTAAAACTGTTAAAAATTTCAGAACTCTTTTCTAGTATTTTTAAAATTATTATTATTATGATTGTTACTTCTAAAATATATAATTAGTGGTAGCACAAATTTAATTGAAGTCAGACAATGAAAGAATATTTTTAGTTAGGCATGTTTTCTTGTGCACTAAAGATGGTAAATTTTGTTAAACATTGAAGATTATATATATATGTAAGGCCAATTTCTACTGTACATGTGGTGGTCTAAAAGTAAAAATATTTTAACTTGGGTACATTATAACTAAGGCCATTTAAATTCATAAAAGTTGTATCTTTTTGTGTGCTTCAAGAAGCTATGAAACAAATTTTGAAACAAAAATCACACCTCTATGGCAAGCAAAAATTTCACCCCTGGGTCTATAACAAACGTTATAAAGTCATAAAATGTCATATTTTCCATGTTAGGTCATAAAGTCATATTTCGCATATTTTCAACCTAATTCAATAAAGAAACCATTAAAACAATCTCAAAATATCAGGTGAAACTATTATATTGCTAGGTCTAAGCTGCATCCTGTAAACTGAACCACTTGGGCACCCTGCGGATGTTGGCAAGGACATAGGTACACCAAGTTATTTGGATGGAATGTAATGCACTGCCTAAAAATGCATGTTCTTGCTGCCCCAAAAAAATAAACCAATGTCCATGCATGTTTTCAATATGCTTCAAAACCAGCTATACGTTTTGTTCATGTTTTGAGCTGTTTATTTTAGTGGATTTCCAAACCATGGGCTACCATCTCTTTTGGCTATTTTCACTGGTAATGCTTCTTTGTACAGTAGTTGTATGTTCTAGCTCAGTCATTTTTCGTTTGGTCATATAAAGTCATATTTTCTGAAAAATAAAGCCATATCAAGTTCTTTAGATCATAAAAATGGCCTTAGTTATAACCATACTGCAGATCTAACCCAGGGGTGGGGAACGTGTTTGCTATCATGGGCCGCATAAATTGTGGATTATTGCCAGTGGGTGACAAATAACAATTATTTTGTCCTGAAATTCTACCTTTATCTTACTACGAGGGATAGAAGCTGTTTATGGCATACTATCTTAAGGGATAGAGGCTTATGGCTTCACTGTCTAAGTACCTGCTTATCATGGAGCTTAGTTTTGACGCCATCTTATACTCTAAATTTGGTAACAAAAATTATGGTGCGGACCATACCAAATGTTCACACAGGCCACAGATTCCTCACCCCTGATCTCACCAGTCAAGAAACTTCAGTGCAATATATTTTTGGTGTGTTAAGATGCTTTTACATGTAAAATGATAGCACATCATGCAATTACATGAAAAAACACAATTTTGTAATATATCTGCATAATGTGGCCTCATGAAGCTACATCTAACATTGCTTTGATAGAACCAAAGTTCAACAAGCTTGTGTAGTAGTTACCGTTTTTATTGGCATTATATACTTCAGAAAGCATTCATAAAGCAGCTAATGCTTGTGTACGTAAACAAATTTAGAATACATTTTTGACATAAGTAAAAAACTTCCTATTGTTTTCAGAATAAGTGCTTTACTTCAAAGTTTCAACTTTCATGCACTAAAGATTTAATTGTTCCACATGACTGTTTGCAGCTTAAGTTATGTGCTGAATTTTTCCATGTTGTCTTGGTCAGTTAAACACTAAAACACAATCAACAAGGGGAAAACCTCAGTTCTTATCGATATTAACACTACTGAGCAAGTTTAAGGTTGATGCTTGCTTTGATGTTAAATTAATGAAAAATGGCATCCTCAACAAATCAGTGGTTTCACACACAAAATTTGAAGAAACGTCTTAAAATAGGGCATTAAAATTGTAAGTAACAAAGAAGTCATGGCTTTGATGGTGGTTGGCATTATCTTCATGTTTATTAAATAAAATGAGATGGAAACTGCTTTTAATGTTAAATGAGATTGTGTTGAAGTGTAATTGTATGAACAGAACTTTTTTGAATCTACTGAAGACCTGCCTATTTTAGTAGGTGGTGAAGTTTGCGTCTAAGTAAGGCAGGGGTTCTCAACCTTTTCAAGCATGTGGCACAATTAATAAACAAACAGAGGATTCATGGGCCCACCCACTGTACAAACTTCTCCAATGCGACAACTGTCCCCTATACAGAGGGTTCATGGGCCCACCGACTGTACAAACTTCTCCAATGTGACANCTGTCCCCTATACAGAGNGTTTGTGGGACCACCGACTGTACAAACTTCTCCAAGATGCAACAACTGTTGCCTATCTATGTACAAATCAGAAATAAAAACAANTAAAACCATTTAATAACACAACTTGCACTACAACCAGTGGCAAAGGCTAAACCTGCTAGCTCTGAAGCAACCCACATTTTTGATTTAAGGTCCATCTTGCAAAATGTATTCTATTTCAATAATACAAGGCCACGACTCTTGAAAAACTCTTCCGTGGCCCACAGGTCAAGAAACCCTGAAGTAAGGCAACGTAACAGAAAATACTGTATCATTGACCAGACTCTGGTTAACAATAGCATAAATAAGTTTGTTCAGTGAGTATTGCTTCAGGAAAGAAGTTGTGCTGTGGTACACTTTGTCATATAAACTGTTGTTGCTTGGAGCCCCTGGCTGCCTCTTGTAGCTAACCATAGCTTTGGTGATAATTCTAACCAGAAATGCACCTTATATAGTTCTTAAAAGACACATTATACTTTATGTGTTTTTGCTCACTTTCTAAAAACATTATTACCAGTGTCTTCTTTACAAATTTGTTAGATCTTTTTATGTTAGACCAACCGAAACAATTCAACTTTGTCAGATTATTTGCTAAGTATGTGTATTGATTGGTATGTATTAGGTCAATTTATAAGCTACCATGTGTTGTGCTGTTACGTTGGTATTGTGTGAAGTATGGGCTTGTTGAACCTACATTTAAACACTTGATATTTAT
>JGI24159J19872_10005229_pt1 | contig 16740 bp, 10 predicted proteins | sample Ectturendosymbi4_FD_19872 | JGI IMG/M metagenome (IMG submission 19872) | reverse complement strand
TTGACCCCCAATTAAAGTATACAATTTTCTGTAGACCCCGTGGCCTAGCCCAACAGTTACAAATACAAGGAAAGTATGTGTCAAAATAAATTTGAGTACTTTTTACTTGAAATGCATGATAAAATATTACACAATCAGGAAATATGCTTAGAACTTAGGGGCCATTCAGTGACCCCCATTCAACCTTGTGACTATTTATCGACTCCTTGGATGGTCCAATTGACCCCTGGGGGTAGATATCGACCACTTTGAGAACCACTGGTCTATCCTGTATGTTAGTGTCTACAACTACATACAAGAAGTCTGATTGCAGTCGCTTTTTCGCTCGTAGTTTAAAAAACGCCATTTTGAGTGAAGGCCGTCTGCTCACAGTAGGTCTCATCAGAATTGAATTGCGCGACTTTCACAAAAAGACCAGAGCGGCCTGTGTCATATTGTGCGTAATGATTTCGTTTCTTAAAACAAAAACAGATGTAACGTATGTCAAGTACAAGAATGTTACATGGCTAACATGTTAAATGGCTAGCATAAACTTCAAAACATCAAAATGCCTGAATATTCCCAAAATGTTTAAAGCGATAGTTGCTAAAATTTGATAAATAACCTTTTTCCTCATTTTCGATTAGTGAGTTGTGGAGCATTGAAGCGCTTTGGAATGTTATTACTTCAAACAAGAGAGCTGAGCTCATCCACAAAGTCTACCAAAGAGATCTTGAAAAATCACTCGTTTCTCTGCCCTGATACGTTCCAATACAACGAAATAGTAAAGACAACGCCAGAATGGAATAGCGGTCTCATTCATCACCTTAGGTCAAATAATCCGCTGGGGTGATCGAACGCAGTTTCCTAGCGAAAACACAGCGAAAAAGTATTTAGTAAATCCTGTTCTTTTCGGTGTTTGCCTTTTACTCGCAATGATCTTGATATGATGCAGGGTCAAAAAACGCACTAATCAATCGCAAAACATGGGAGGATCGGCGCTGGTTAAAATGGCACCAGTCAAATTACAATGCCATGTTTTAGCCAAGAACCATAACTCTTTCGAAACTGTCGTGGCGTCTTTGGCGCTCTTTTGGTTAAGGTTTTACTGGTGCTTGTTTTTCCTTGGTTTAAAAATCATGAACTTCGTTGAAACTATGAACAGCACACAATTATCACAGTGTAACCAAGGCCGAAAACAGTGGCATTACACTGTTGTTTCGGATTACCCCCTCCATTCCAACTGCTAGTGCCCAATCAGTCATTACCTCTGACCTAGTTTCTGATATGATTTTGAGAGTTTTCTGAGACACACGATGTTATCTCGTATTTAATACTTGTGTTTTATCTTCTATTTTTACCCTGCATTGTTGTCAAGTCAAAAAAGATGCACGTATTTAATGAACTAGTCAAACCAAGTAGATCATATCCATGCCTGTTTGATAAAAGCACCTCATGCGAAGCACCCTATCATAACCCAATGGAGTTCCATTGAATTGTTTATAAACTGTATACGCGTTGGTTGAAGTTTTCGCAAAATTTGCTTCTGTTTGACATGGCGTGCAGACACGATGGTTTACTGAAGCAGCTTCATTTGCCTGTTGGTTTATCGCCAGTCAGTTCTACAACAGTGGATCAAGCTTTGAAAACAATAAAAAAGTTGCGTGCAAAAGCATGATATACTGTATACATCCTTTAGTTTTTTTAAACTGTGCTGACACTGCATCAGTGGTTGCCACAGCCTGTGATCCTCGAAGGTGGTACTGAGTATTCATGAGTTATATCATGAGCAATATGTCTTTGCAGGCCAATAAAAAATGCGCTGTTAAGACGATTCTATTCCGCTGATTCGGAAACTAAAATTTCTTCCAACAGCTTTTCAAGATGTTGCATTTTCTCAAACCAAAACTGTTTGAGTTGCGGGACCACGGAAAAAATTAAAGCACTTCTGGGTCTGCAAGCAGGGATAGGATGGGATCTACTCTAACATATAGTTGCTACAAGCTTTTGGTCAACCCATCCTATTCGCGAAATCGTTAAATAAAACAAATAACCACGGGCCGCATTCAAACAAAAACAAAAAAAAGATAGCTAGCCTTTCAGCGCTTATTTACTGAGTTTTAAGTTTATTGGCATAAATTATTATCTCTTGTTCTCCACTCAGCTCTTATGCTGAGGTAGGTGTTTTTCTCTCTGACCTCGGAATCTTACCTGGACTCTGGGAAATCGAGCACCTTTCGCCGGTGTGCGCACTACCAAGTATTTCTGTTTTTGCAAATTGGGAAACCTTGTTTTTGCCAGGGATCTCCTATTACTACTGGCATTGTTCTGGTCTACTTGGTGCATTCTCTGCCATTCTATTCTCAGGTTTTGATATTTTTATATTTCCTAACTTTCATTTCGTATTATGTGTGTGTCATTTTTGGTACTGCTACATCTATTCCTTTCGTTGGTCTGCTTGTCTCTTTCAACCATAGATACCGTATGATCTGTGTGCTAGTATCTGCCTGTCTGTCCTGATCTCGAAGTTCCACAGGAAGGTGACCTCGTTTTCAACCACTGGGTTTGGTGTGTCGAACCAGTTATTTGCTGTCGTGTTGATTTTGTAGTTTTAGCATATGCTACGGCGAAGTGCTGCTGCTAGTACGTTGTTATACCCGGCCTTGTAAAGGTTTACCAAGTTTCCTGCTAACTGAGAGCATGCGTTCACTATGTGAACAAGTGTCTCGTCCTTCCCTGCACATCCAGCACTTTGAATCTTTTGCGTATAAAGTATCTCAAGGGCCAAAGCCCTGGCTCCCTTCACACGTCCATGGGTGCAACGAACACTTGAGGAAAGCACAAAACTAGCTGCTCAAGTTAAAAAGAGAATGATACTTTCTGCCCAGTGCTTCATCTTGTGCTGGTGTTATGCTTCCGTTTCTACCTTGAATTATGTGGTTTCTTGAGTCACCTGTAGGCGCTCTCCTTCCGCTTGTGTTTTCCATATAGTTGGTTGCTGGTTCTACATTCTGCTTCCTATATCGCTGTTTCCTCCTTTTTACTTATATATCAGTGTTTCTCAACCTGTAGGGTACCGTAGTTCGAGTGGGCAACGGATTTGAGACAAAATATGTTAGAATAGAGTTATCTACACATGTTATAATTATAGCGTGGGAACACATTGATTGTGTTCGGCAGCAAGATTCTCACTGAATTACATACAGGAATAAATTCGCTACTTTAGAATAATGTGTGGTTCTTTATGCGTATAAAAGCAAAGCCTATCTTAACAAGGTAGTGGGACATGCAATTTTTACCAAAAGGTATGTGGGCCACGTAAATGAAAAGGTTGAGAAACACTGTTATATATCATGTGGTTGGTTGATATTTCCAAACTGCTTCAATCAGCTGGTGTCTATTCTTTGTTTTGCTGATGCATGCCTGTAAACTTGCACACCGAAATCTTTCTGCGACTTCTCTAACTCCCTCCACCTGGGCATGACCTAACGGACTTCAAAACGGCCAAGTAAGCAAATGCGCTTTCTTTCAATGGAAAACACTTGCAACAATAGCGAAACAGGCGAGATGGTGGCACAACAATGCAGGAATTCACTGGTTCAGTAAAGTGGATGGATGGAGAACCCGGATTTGGTAAAATAGAAGATGATTTATGAAGACAGAATCGCCCATTTCATCAATGTGCAGCGCCACAAAACTTTGACAATGTGAAGAATTAAAGATAGTGTTTTTGGTTGTAGTTAAATGCTGTATTTGCAGATGCTTTCAGCCTCCAAATTCATATAATTTTTAGATGTCACTTACCTAAGTTTGTGGCTATTATTGCTTATTCAGTGAGATTTCCTTCCTTTTCGAAGGTTACATGCTCAATATCTTTCTCTGTCTATTCTGAGAACGAACCGAGAATACATGTGGTTAAAGGGCGAAATGTTGTTTCGGCAGATATCAATTTCTATTAATACGTTTGCAAAAAATGTTCTGCTTTTTACATGGAAATAATAAAATGTTTACCTAACTTCATTTAAACAAAAAGTTAAAATTATTGTCAAGTTCTGTGCTTTTTCCCGTAATTCAATTTTGAGGGGTCGGTGGTTAAAGTAAATGACCAAATAGTTTTAGAAAATGTTCAGATTGCACCACTGGTTCTCAAAGTGCGGCCGGCCAACATATCTTGCGAGGTCCGAGAAAAACTTGCTTGTAAACAAGTTTTTATACACTGTTTTTTTCTGTATGTAAAGCGCTTTATGAAGTTTTCAGTAAACAGTATCTTCTTCAGCTGCCATAGCAGGCGGTGGAACGCGAGAGAAGTAGTATATCGGCTGCATTGTACTCCTATGCTAGTCTCCAAAACAGTGATTCCCAATCAGGGTGCCATTTACAAGACATTTTTTTCAATAACAAGACATTTTCAATAACACAATTTGAAAATGTCATCAAACCTTACAGCAAATTGCTACGGGTTTGTCACTAGTTGCCGCAAATTATATTTCTCGTCCGTAGGGTGCCGCAACCCTAAAAGCTTGAGAAACACTGCTGTAACAAATAGGGTAATATCCATGCAGTAATTGTTCATAATGGCCACTTGTTTGAATCCGGTGATGCGCACTTTGCTAAAGCAAGTGCATTTACTGCAACTGTAGCATTTTTCAGTGGTTGATGTATTATTTTCGTTCATATGCGGCAACCAGAGGTTTAGTCGAGGGAGAGATTGAGAATGTTACCCTAATTTTTCGAAGGAACATTGTTCTCCTACTACAATTAAAAGCTCTAGGTTTTCTGGAGGCTTTCGAGAAATCAGCCGACCGACTGGGCTCTGCTTTCATCTTTTTGCGATGATTCAAACTTGCACATACCTGTATCAAGTAACTTCACTCCACAGGTGAAACAAGCAAGGAATTAATCGAAAATTTTACTAGGAAATCGCTTTCACGTAACACTGCGCATCGTCAGTCCTTTGAATAAGACGTAAGGACCGACGATGCGTAGTGTTACGTGAAATCGATTTCCTAAAATTTGCGATTGATTCCTTGCTTGTTTCACGTGTGGAGTGAAGTTACGTGTTCTCCTACTATCATCGTAACACCGCAGTTATGACCCACTGGCCCTTTACATTCGCTATGCTACATTTTGACTTTTAGCTACAGCATGTTTTGCCATTAGGTTGATTTTTGCGAATTGTTATTGTCCTGAAAGCGCAAGGAGCAGTAACAAAAAGCTCTGTTTTGCCAATTTATGCCTTGCNCTCGCCACATGAAGGCACAAAGCACAGTTTTCCGGCAGGTCGAAGCATTTTGAAAAGCACTGTGGTGTATGGTTCGAGTGACAATATGTTGTGCAAGATCAAACCTCAGGTAATCGGTCAGTAGATTAATTATATTTACGAATAAAAGAACTGTTTTCGGAAAAGCAGAAGTTTGAGCTTGAAGTCCACTTGAAATGCTTGCTGAGCCGCTAGAACTTTGCAACTCCCTTCCGCTCGTGCTCAAGAACCTTGCTTTTGCGCAGTCGTTTTCGAACTGGCGCAGACGCATCTCGAAAACCTGATTGTGAGTGCACTTTAATCCGAAATAGAAACATACNAACCGTACCTCGTCAAGAAACCGACTGATTGTTGTTGACACCAGGAAGATTATGTTTGCATTTCTTCACATACTTGATTTTTGTTTTCAAGCAAATAGCCTGAGTTGTTTGACACGCTCTGGCACCAACAGGAGTAAAGTTGCGCTTCTCAAAAAACTGCGCTTTACTATGGTACCGCTCCGGCATCACATCAACAAAGCTGTTGGCGGAACATGGTTGTTCGCTGACACAGAACACGAATTTGGAAACACCGATCTTGACCTTCCGTGAACTTTGCCCTTTCGTGGTTTTGCTGTCAAAAGATACAATGGCGCAATCAAATCCCAGACAATTTTTTTGCTTAAGTCAACAAGTATCACATGATATGGACGCGCGAGTTTTACAGCAGATTGCTGACTATTTACATACCCTGTATTTAAATAAAACGCGGAGAAACTTACTCGAAATGTTATGTCCACCCGCAAATTAAAACTTTACTAGAAATGTAACCTGACAAACTTTGAAAATGTTCGAAAAAGTCCTAAGATTGCTCATACCAAAAAGTGTGGGGTAAAACAATACATCTGTATTAGCTTACAAACACTGGCAAAACAAAAACTCGGTGNTAGGTTTTTGATGCTTTCCTTTCATGAAAGCAATTTTCTATCGCTGGATGCAAACAAAGGGTTCCATTTAAATATGCAANAGGTGTTTCATGTTGAAAACATGGAATGTACATCTGAGGCGAAATATTGCATCTTCTAGAGCATGTTACATGCCATGATATGAAAACCCAAAAACTTGCGATGCTACTCAAAACGTTGAGAAACGTGGAGTATACAACTAGCATTATTTCACGCCTTCGTATATTTTGGAAATGCGTAGGGACGCTCTGACATCCCAACATTTAAACTTTTCTGTAGCCTAACATATTTTTCAAATCTTTCTCTTAAATCTGAACTCTCATTTTGTGGCAGTAGTAACAGTTTTGGCAAATAAGAGTATCTGCATAATGCATTTAAACCAGGTTCTGGTTGAGGTTAAATGGTTTCCCCGGCGTTTTACAAAAATTTTGATCAGGTTTCACTGACAGTTCATCAAACTTAAACGTGTTAATATAACTACCAATGCACAGTATGAATACAGTGGAACCTAAGTTCAATGCCTTGCTGTGCGATTGTGGTTTTTCGAGCTACAGCTCAACCGGCATTTAAAACTTTGAAATATATAAAGAAAAAGCGTTTATTGCCAACATTTTAAATGAGAAAAATTTATTCACCCAATCCAGGCCCGTAACCACGGCGGCAGTGTCTCCCAATTTTTTTGTTCCCCCCAAATTTGTTTGTGCCCAGAAAATTTTGTTATATTTATTTCATAAAAACAAAACTATATAATAAGAACAAAAATCTTGCCCACCTAAAAATGCAATCTGTCTCTCCAAATCTTCAAACTTGGCTACAGACCTGCCAGAATCCATACCAAATTTTGCGTGAATACACCACCTTCATCCTGTGGATGGTAGAACGACTGCTTTACAGCGACATACAAGTTTGACCAGAGTGATTCCTGCGATACAACTTAAAATCGTCTGCTCTGTCTAGCGAGTTATTTGATGTTGCCGAAAAAGTGCGAACATTGGTCGATATATTTAATAGCATGTGTTTTGTCAGGCATTGCTGTCTTATCACAAGTGCCATCAACCCATCTGTGCCAACATGTCTTTTCGGTATGAGAGCCAAATCGCGAGTTATGACTTTGTTAATCGGATAGTTTGACGGCAAATGAGCTTCAATCTTGTTATGCAGTGATTGCTTTATCTTTGCCACTTTTCTTTTAAGTGTTTAATGGTTTTAGTTGCTGTTTAGTTATGCATTTAAATATTACAAGGCAGTGGCACGCTCTTTTGCCTGCCCGCGCAACCAACAACTTCTGATGCGTTTTTTGGAAGGAGCTGAGGCAGCAGGGTAAAGTGGATTGTTATGAAGGTAGTTATTTCGGTCTCATTTTTAAGATATCCTGCTGGAAAGAAATTCACCTTGATGTGAGCATAAAGAGATTGGCCCAGTTCATAAAAGCAAATGACGTCGGACGCATTTTTTATTAACATTTATTTGCTACTGGCCAGTGGCGTAACTGACGGGAGGGCAGGGGTGCGAACCGCCCACCCTGGCAAGCTAAATGTAAAAACCGGACCCCCTACGTAGTTTATATTTCGGTACTTAGTATTCTTGTGGTTATCAGTAGATTGTTTTTTGTTTCTCAGAAGTTTTCAGTGTGTTTTCCGGTGATTTCGGGTTTTAGTATAACCATGCACATCAGGAATGCCACCATTTCTTAACCTCTTTTCTGAGTATTGGTGCGTGGGCCCTCTACGGTAGCCACTGGGGCTCCTTCTGCTATAACCCTTGGCTCAAACCTGAAGTTACGCTACTGCTACTGACCTCATCAGGCATGCGTGGATTGAACATTTCTTTGGGTACTGATAACGTTGTAACCTGCCCCGACATCTTCCGAAACATTTGTGTCACCTACTGTGTGACAACAGTATCTGCCGCGTGACAACGAATGTGTACGCATGACGAACGCGTGAAGTGGTTTTGCTCTTTGAATGTCACTCACCCGTATCGTGTTGGTTAAGAATTTCTCTGCAAAACTATGCGGTCGAGTGATTTTTTAGATCTATACAACTTATTTAGTCACGCGCTCAGTGTTTAGATCAACATCGTATTTGTTTGTTGTTGTTGAAGTTGCGTTGTATTTTTGTTTGTTTATTTGTTTGACACACTTAAGTAAAAAGGAACAAAGCTTAGAATAAAAAAGATAGCGGGTAGTAGGTTTGCAGTGATGAAGTTTGTACAAAGGGAAGCATAAAAAATCTTGACCTCTACGACCTGTTAAAAAGACTTGCTGTCGTATAGAAGTCGGATGAGAGCAATGTAATCTTAACCAGTACTCGGTGAAAATATACGTTCAGCAAATTAACGCAAGAAATCAAACGCGCTCTTTCCTGATAACAAAATTTCCGTTTTGGACAAATAGAGGGCAGTCACTTTTCGTTTTGTGAAAACTCACCCCGGTGGCCTATTTACCTCCACTAAGTCAAAATTCGCTGTCTTGACCAGTGCGTCAATTTCATCGACAAATTTCAAGACATGTTTCAAAATCGAGACAACGGCTACTCTTCGTGGGAGATAACCAACGCAAAGGCGGGATCAGACGAACAGACTCTCAGCCTGCGTCTTTTTCCCATGACCACGCGTAGTGTCAACGGTCGAACGGTGGAAATGTCTACCAGTCCGGAATAAGGTACAGAACGTCTGCTTAAGCTCCGTCCAACGGTGTCATGTTTTAGGTTTTGATCAAAACAAGAACAGGGATTAGAGTCGCGGAAATGTTCCGGGAATAAGGCGTTGCAGAAAGCACTCCTTTCCTCACCCGGACAGTAGTTACTCGTGCTGCGTGAACATTTAGCGCGTAGCTCACATAGCACAGATTAGAGTTCTGGGATACGAACGAGCGCTGTAACCAAACACGATTACCAGCATTGATCCCAATCTCTTGATTCTACAGGCCCGCTTTCGTTCTGTGTCCACTTAACATAAATATTATCCCACAGTTTTCAAGCGCTGAAGTTGCAAAAATATTGATCACTTATAAATTTTTGAAAAGAACGGTGAAAAGTTGAAGATCATCCCTTGGCTTCATCTACAACCGCCAGTCGATCAAAAATTTGGTTCCTGCCACTTTGGGTGAGAAACTACCGTGAATGGTCGCAGTAAGTTAGTCAATGGCGACGTGCATACTTCAAAATCAATTTACAAAATGTGATGGACGAAATGGAAAAAGTAAAAACGTTTTTGGCAGCTCTCGGTCTGCTTCCCTGCGACAGCTATTAGAGGGGTTTGCACAAGGTACCTTTCCTGAATCCTGACCATGCACGTAGGCCTCTCTGTTAGAGGAACTGAAACGCAATTAAACACATAAAATTATGCAGCAACAAACCTGTGAGACTGTGAATTTATAACAATCCTGTTATGGGTGAATAAGACACTTTGGTGCAACGAAAACTTGAGGCAAGCTCAGTCAGGTGCACAAGTTAAAAAGAGAATATAACGATTCAGCACGTACGAAAATACAAGTTTCGTCATACCTGTCTAGGTTATCTTCTCTTTCAGCCATAAAATTACTTCAGTTACAAACACATCCTACGAATTTTTGGCTGCAATCGTCTACTGGTAGTTTGTATTTTATGCAGAATTTTCGCTCTCGCCCTGCGTACTATTACAAAATGAGTAAATACTTTGCTGGCATGAAGTGTTGTGCTTTTTCTTTACTTGCAAACTTATTTTTGNACGTTGCTTTCGTACTTTTGGTCTGCTACGTTTCAAATCATGATTCCAAACTGTTTACTTTGTGAAGTGCGTCCAGGATCGTCAAAACCTGTTATTAGCCGCTGATATGGGAGTAGCACGAGCCTGGACTAATAAAGATGAATTTCACACACATTTTCCTCTACTTCCCATTTTTCTTACAAATTAGATAATGACTGAGAGAACAAATAAAAGTGACGACTCAGTTCAAAAATCAGCGAGCTTTGCCTTCCTCGTTATATCCTTGTCACTCATACAAAGCTTTTCTTTTGGGTGATGAGATTTTAATAATTCATTTAAATTGTTTTCAACCAACAGGACAGCTAAACGTCTTTAAAAAATATGACTTTCAATTTAAGAATATATTCAACATGACATTTCTAGCAGATTGCGAATGAGGACTAACTCTTCACAAAGAGATTAGATTTAGTGTGCTTGATAACTTGGTATACATTTTTTTGACAAGCTTTTCGTTAAGGTTAACGGTAAACTTTTCATCAAGATGAAGACATTCGATTGTGAGAAATATATGCTTTAATGGAAACAACAAGAAAAGCTACGTGGATAATGTCTCTTCCGACTTGTTAGTTAAAACAGCTCGGCCTAAAAGAGTAGCCCAACTAACGAAAAGCCTTTTGCGACTGAACTATCTGATGTGGGAGAACTTCTGTGCAGCGTTCATCACAGCTACAAACTTCAAAGAAATTGGGCGTTGGCATATAAATAAAAACCCACCTTCATATATTTGCTGAAAAATTTCGAAACTTTCTTGAAACTCAGTCATGAATTAGCTTGAGCTGCATTTTCTATTACTTTTTGAAGAACCTGCGATGCCATTTTATGAGGTTGGCTTCATACTAAGGACACTTTAGAACCTCTTCGAAAATAGCAAGCTAATAGTATCTTGTGGATGCATGCAAATCTTAAACCAGGGCACCGGGCCCTTTGGAGAACACAGGGCGTTTTCAGGAGGCCACGAGCAGACCTCTGTCCATGGCCTTAATTGTTTCTCTGCTCATGTCCTTGTTTTTGCTTACCATTTAACGTGGTGAATAACATAACAATCTTACATACGTTAAGACATATGAACGTTGTTTATTGTTGGAGCAGGGGCCATGGGTGTTGAGTGTCTCTGAATGGGGGCCACGAACCGTGAAAGGTTGAGAAACACTGTCCTAGACACATGTCGCGTTTTGGGATGTCAATACACCCGTTCATATCTGTTTGAAGTATTTTACATTTATAAGCTGCCACTTCCTTTAACTGACTGTATGTATAAGACAGTTGAAATAAAGAAAAGAAACAAATACAAACAGTAAAAATATAACCAGCATACAAGTTTACGTGTAGAAACCTAAACAATTTTGTTAAAAATGCATTTATCTGAACAAAATTGGTAACCTTCATATTAAAATCTATCACCAGTACAAAATTTTCTTGAAGTTTCGAGCCACATGAAATTTTCAGAGTGGCAGCGTGGATGATGAAAACAAGATTGCGGTTTGCGGCATTTGACCTAAGGTAAATTTTAGTGATGAAAATTCAGAACCACTGCTCGCAGTGTAAAAGATTCTCTGCTGATGATGGTAAGGCAAAACTAAGCCTTTGATTCTTGTCACTAATCAAGCACAAATTTGGGGCAATTATAATTGTAGACATACAGTGTATTTAGATACGAAAAAGTGCAGTTAGCCTTAATATAATTGTAGACAATTTAGTCTACATAGTGTAGCGTATAACAAAAGCTGTTTCTAGTGTTTCCATCACTGAGGGTTACGTTAGGTCAAATACCGTAAGTAGGATCCTTTTCATCATCTACCAAGTGACAGGCGTCCAGTGGTGTAGGAACTGGTTAGTCGAAAATTCGGACAAATTCCCAACAAGTTAGGGCACAGAATTTTCGACATCTTTTAATAATGTTAATGCAATTACACTTGCTTTTTATTGAGTGTATAAATGAGTCTTGACTACGCAAAATAAAAAAAGAAAATATGTTATTAACTTCGTGTTTTAGAGTTTGTGAGAGTTGATGAGTAACCAATTGCTACAAAATTTTGTAGGGGAAAAGTTTGCCGCATAAAGACTTTTCGGTCAAATTTGGGGAAATTCGGGCAAAGTATCTTTCGCACCCCCAAAAATTGCCTGCTACGTATGTGCAGGCGTCTCTCGTTACTTTCGCCTGACGCCACCCATGGTGTTTCACAAAATGGTAGTTTGGAGTGTAATCCGGAAAAGACTAGTTGGCCAGTGGTAGCGTGAGAAAAACAAATATGGATATCTGGAGATTGACATCAGGAGTCCGAATACCGAATACAAAAGATATTTGGATATATAGTCGCTACGTTTTGGTTAGGACGCTGAAGACTTCTTTCCCATTGTCTTTTCGGAAAAGGAAAAGCAAGAGTAATTCACTTACCGTCATCCCAGCACAGTGGTTCTTAAACTTTACAAACACGCCGAACCCTTACGTAGCTTTCCAAGCTTGTGTCGAACCCCATTTATGCCCAACAACAGAAAGTAAAAATGGGTTGCATGTTTCAGATGACCCTCGTCGAAACCCTGAAACCGCTCCGTCGAACCCAGGTTAAGAACCACTGTTCTAGCATAAGGCTGAATAGATTTGCATTTCACGAACGCGAGGAGAAAGCAAACTCTGTCATTCGCAAAAAAAGTGAAACACGTGTGCTCTCGAAACCTGTTGGATACTGACGATTTTCCCCTTCACATTGTAACTGTTGAGAGAACAACGCTGAGCGTTTGTTATGCCAGCGTAGGAAGCCCATGTGGGAGGCGCGAAAGAAACGACATTAGGCGCTAAAATGGCTACATATGTTGACTGTCAACAGCAGTTCTCACCCCGTCCACGAAAACGCGGGAAAACAACGCGAAAAGCTTTGTTTGGTGCAACGAATACTTCTCAAATTTCCGAATTCTTCGAGTTTGAAGTTGCAGTTGATTTTTCAACAAATCGTTTTCGAAACAACGAAGAAACTTTTCCGAAAAAGGAGAACAATGTACAGTCACACTTAAGACGAAAGTTTGTAACAATGCGATACACTGCTGCCAGAAGTACATTGATGAATACTTAATTGTAGGCGAGAACTGAAGTGCGTAATTTTTACTTTTAATTTACAACGAACGCACGAACAGTCAGAAACAACATACACAATACAGCATAGCATTACAACAGAATCTTTAGTATGTCATCAGTGTCACAGAAATACTTGCGATTTAAACAAACTGTAAAGATGCGCGCACTTTTGCACTACAATCAATTTACCTGTTTTTTTTTTTTGTTTTTATCAAGCATTGTGGTTTAAATGTTTGGATAAACGGTTTCACAATGAAGTAACGCTTTATGTGGAAATACCTGTAACAAATACAGTAAGCGAGAACAACCCGCACGTTGGAAAATTAACTTAGCACAAAACGGGTTTACATTTGACATTGTTCTTGTCTCAGTTGTTATATTAATGCATTTTACTTGTTATTTAATGGTCAATCTTCCTTTTTTTGAGGAACAGATCCATCGTGGTGATGAGTTCCATGTAGGCAACCTTTTCCTTCCAATCTTCAGATGGACCACTTAGGTCCAGAACTGCTTGACGTCTTAATGTAGTTTCAAAGAAGCTCCTTATGTGTTTGCGTGTCTCTATCTTCAAACCCTTGTTCTGACTTAGGCTCTTTCCTGAGTCATTAGAGAAGTGATGTGGCGAGAATAAGAGCGACCCAACGTAAAAAGGGACTTTTCTTTGATGACAGCTAGAAACTCCAGGATAATGTCAAGGGGAGACATCTAGTACATGAGTTTTGAGTAAAATGGAGGCAGTCTGTTTATCAGTAGGCCTAATAATACGTCCAACCAAAATGCCTGTGAATTAGGTGGACAGGATAATACCCTTGCTTGTCTGAAAAAATAGAAAAGGTCTGCTGCAACACTTACTTCACATGAACATTGAATCAAAAACAAACAAACAACTTAAACAAAAGTTGCTCTTGTGAAAGAGAGCAAACCTGAAACAAATAGGCATTCGTGAGCTGTGCACGAAGAAAATATCTTGTTTCGAAATTGTTATGCAATAGGTGGGATGGGCATTTAGAATATCAAATCTGCATCTCAGGAGCTTTGAATAGAAAACATCAATTTATTTTTGTGAGTTGGAACCGAAATTATAATAATCACCAACAAACGAAAATGGGAATAAAACATAGGCAGAAGCATCTCAACACTTCTTCAGCACATAATTTTGCAGAAGTGCTTACTGACTAGCGCAATGCTGCGCCGCGTTATTTTTATTGCTTTACGATCAAGTTTGATGAGAAAAGTTGGGAAATGCTGAACATTTCGCATTGCGATAAGAACAAGTCATGAACTTGTCATTTTATCGATTATATGATCAAGCAACGTGACGTATTTTCATGAAAGAATTGCAAAGAAAGGACATTGGTGCTTTATGTCTAAAATGTGGAAAACTTATATAGTGTAGGTATAATTTAAATTCAGGATTCGATTTTAATTTTTCTAAAACTATTCCAAAATACGTAACTATTTTGGATCACCCATTCCTAGCAAAAGGTTTCCGACAGTTTTCAGGGATGGGAACGATAACAAGTCACCAATCACGAATTTAAGTCAAGACCCACCAAAAACACTTACAGGTCCAAGCCATTTTTTTCATTTGAAATCGATACGAAAACTTGATTGTATCCTGTTGGGTCACAACTTGTTGCAGCGTCATTTTGAGTCTTTTGCTGGCGAGGGATTGAGAGTGCTTCAATTTTTGCCTAGTAGATTATCGACTAAACTACGCTTAGTTCAGTTGGTTTATTCGGGAAATCATCTTACGAAGAAAAAATAACAAATGTAGAAATACAATAACAAGGTTTTCAAACCAATAGAAAGATCACCAGGGTAACTACACAATACTCACAAACAGTGTTTTTAAGGTGTTTTGAGGGACTAAAACGGTCTCTCAAATCTTTCCAACGGTCTCTCAAAATACAGTAGAACTAGAATCTCACTGCGTAAACACCACCAAACTATAATACAACCCAGTGGCGCAACCAGCTCTTCATTTCGGGGGGAAGTCAATTTTCATGAAATTGTATTCGATTACGTCATCGTGCTTATTCAACCGTGGTACAACTTTTTCGCTAACGGTAACATATAATAATAATAATTTATTTTTGCCCGCAGACACGAAGTCCATAGAATACAAACACACACATTCTGGACAACGTTAAAGACAGAGGAAACAGAACGTTTTACAACAGCGTTGGAGGCTGAATCACCGGTGTCAAGTGAAATTTTTGACTTCACGCCATATGCGCATGCACAGAGTAACATTCAACAAATCAAACACGCTGAGAAAACTGACGATAAGTGCTTAGGATTTGGTGTTTTGGTAAGTTTGTTGGGTTAGGGTTTATATTACAGTTAGAAAAAGAAAAATAATTGAAGTCAAAGATCAAGTCCAATATTTTTCACTGGTTTACTTATTCCCGTACTGTAGCTTGTTGTGGGTATCTGACATCTAGACAAAAAGTTTAATTTACACAACACACATCAAAAATATAATCGCCAAACTTTATTCCGTTACTCTGAGAAGCAAAATAACTGACAAGAAATAATAGGTCAGAAATTTCGCAGAGGTCAGACATTTCGCTTAACACCGGGCTACAGAAACTTACTTAACAGAACAATTTGTAACGGCGTTGGAGGCCGAGCCTCAGGTTTACAGATGCATTCTTAACACTATGTGTTCACTTGGTACAGCACTACTGCAGAGTGGGACGCTAATTCCTAAACTGGTCAAGCCCAGGTAAAGTACGAATGCATTGTGACCTGCACACCCTCAAACGAACAAACACTGCACTCAGTCACAATGTCACTCGGACTGCGATGTCCGAGCACTCAGTCACAAAGTAAAATGCGGTTTTAGTGTTGAAAGAATAATGAAGAATATAAACAATCTGACTGCATCAAAGCAGGCAACTATTACGTTTTTGACCTTCTGCATCTTTCGAGAAACAAGCGCATATTTTTTCTTAATACGGCTTCAAATGTAGGAATGTTACACGGAACCTGATGAGTCAGGACTACTAACACTCGCTCTCCAGGGCAGGTTGTATAGAGCCCTGCATCCAAAATTATAGGCCACACGCAATGTTTGCATGCATGACTTTCTAAAATTCCACCATAATTGTGATGCGTACATGGGCGTACAAAAGGAACGAAAAAGTACATTTTTAACTGCATTTGAACATCGGGAGAAGATGCTCGCAGCTTGTTTGCTGCATAATATTTTTATCGCAGTTGTCTCTGAATGTCTTTGTCATCTGGGAGCTCAGTGTCCAGTACAGTTTCCAGATATTTGTATTGCTTGACAGATTTTAGATTTTTGCCACCCATGCGTCAGTAATGGAGTGACTGTGCTTTTTGCACTCTTAGCCTTAAACGTCATACAAACAGTTTTGCTGTAGTTGAAAATATTTCCATGTGGTTCTGCATAAGTCTGACACACAGATAAAAGTTCTTTTCGCAACATTTCCGAAAATGAGAAGTTTTCAATTTTAATCGAGATGCAGAACGTACGATCAGGACACAGTAAAAATTTGTATTCTCATACAAACACCTGGTTCCGTACCCAATTAGTGCTTGAGTGTGACAGATGTATAGGCTACTACAGTCGTAAACCTGCCTAATTTTCGTCTAGTTTTTGCAAATTCGTTCTAGCCCTATTCTTCTAGCATGTGCTTGAATTTCCATCACAAATGAAGATCCCAAACTTGAAAGATAGCCTATGTCAAGGGTGAGGGGATCTTTGAATGC
>JGI24159J19872_10005227_pt1 | contig 16745 bp, 16 predicted proteins | sample Ectturendosymbi4_FD_19872 | JGI IMG/M metagenome (IMG submission 19872) | reverse complement strand
TGCAGTTGCAAAAAGTGTCTGTAACCCTGTGATCGCCGGCTTCAATGTCTTGTACTCCGTTCTGTATTGTCTGTTTTTTGAACCTGCGTTCTGCAGAGTGTGTGTGTTCATACTATGGACTTCGTGTCTGCTATAAACAAACAAATAAAAATAAATAAATTCAAAAATTTTGCCCCCCAAAACAATTTTGGGCTGGCTACGCCACTGGTAGCAACGAATTAAACGAAAACCCACCGTTAACCAAGTGTCTTCAGAAAAAAATATGAAAAAAACAGTCGCCAAGATTCAACCTCCCTTCAAGAACCACAGCAGTTGACTTGAAACGCAATTAAACCTATTTTCACAACTTTCAGGTACTTTTATTTAAGTTGAGGACACTGTGATTACGATCATGGCGTACAAATAGTCACGTGACTGTGCAACGTCATCACCAAGTGGGGATGACCTCCTCAGTCTCCAACAGACGTCCACCAGCGGGGTGGGGATGGGCAGTGACGTCAGCAGCTTGCATGACGTACGGGATAGTCTGGGGAATCCCGCGATGTCTCAGTGTTCTCTTCACCGACTTCCAGGAAAAGTTCAACTCGTCCAATGCGATGACGTCATGGATATCTTCACTTATCTTCGGATTTTTCACCACCGGGAGTAAGTATCACAATCACCATTGTCTTGTATCACAATCACCATTGTCTTGTATCACCATCACCATTGTCATGTATCACAATCACCATTATCTAGGAATTTGTATTTCAAGAAAATGTGTACAGTTATAGCGCCTGTCACTGACCGCCAAGTCACTGCATTCCTACATAGACGTTTGTAGCCGTGTCAGACAAGGTTGTGTGCTGTCACCACTCCTCTTCATAGTCTACATGAACTGGTTAGAAGGTCACAGCCGAGTCATTGTTCGGAGCTGTAGGATCAATCGTTTGCTTTTTGCGTACGATTTAGTGCTGCTTGCACCTTCTGAACAGGGTCTTCAGCATGCACTCGATCGGTTTTCTGCTGCGTGCGACCATGCCGGAATGAAAATTAGCAATAAAAATACCGAGGTGCTACGTCTCTCCAGAAACCCAAGTCGGTGTATGCGGCAAGTGAACGACAATACACTACAGCAGGTGGAGAAGTTCAAGTACCTTGGAGTTGTATTCACGAGTGACTGAACATGGAAGTTGATACACGGATTGGTGAAGTAAAGTCAGTTCTGCGTGAGCTTTATCGCTCTGTGGTCACAAAACGGGAGCTTTCAAACACCGCAGAGTTGTCAGTTTTTAAATCAGTTTTTGTTCCGATCCTCACCTATGGTCATGAATCTTGGGTTATGATTGAAAGAATATTATCTCAAGTACAAGCCGCAGAGATGGGAATTTTGCGAAGAGTTCACGGCGTGCAACTTCGCGAAAAAGTGCGCAGCTGTTAAATTCGCAGAACCCTGTAAGTCGATCCACTTCTCCTTCGAGAGATCCCAGCTATGTTGGTTCGGCTATGCGTCCAGAATGTTCCATGAAAGACTGGCGAGGCAAGTCCTGCTGGCCACACCCACACGAAACCGCCAAGAGGTCGAACAAGAACCAGGTGGCGTGATTACATCTCCAACCTTGCTTGTTCCCGTCTTGGTCTGGACTGAACAGAACTTCCTGAGATTGCTGTTGACCGCAAAGGTATTTAGAGACCTCCTGGGGCTGCTCCGTCTGCAACCCACCTCAGTGGAACAGCGGGTGTGAAAACGAATGATAGTTTTTGCGACTGAACCTTGAAAACATGTCTGGACTCCGGCCGCTCAAAATTCGTGTCGCAGAGGTCTGGAATGACCTAAACTTAACAAATGTCATTTTCTTTGCAGACGTGGTGTTGATTAATCTTCACTCGTCAAGGCCTGCTTCGAGGCTGTCTAGATGTACTTTAATTCAATGTGAGCGCTGTCACAAAAACATACAAATAGATTTATGCGCAGAATGGATTTATCACATAGAGCTCTAAACTTTGGCAGTGTGGTGTGAATCCACCGTCAGGAGTTGGTTGACCGGTGCTGACGTTACTTGAACTGAGAAAAACGTGATTGTGTTCTTGTGGAAAAACTGCTGAAGTGCTGGTTTATTTAACATAACGATTCTAGTTTAAGCTGATGAACGCTGAATACCGAACATAATGACAAATTGTTGTTACAAATGATTTTGCCTGCATGACCCGAATTTCTAAAATCGTTGTAATTGAACGTTTGCATTGTACATTACGCTATCTTCACTGCCAGGACAGACTGAGTGTTATTTCAACAGTTTCCAAGATTCAGTCGATAGCTTCGAGTTGTTCACACATGATTCGGACCCCAATAAGCATACTTGCTTCTGCCATTAATCCGTAATCGAATAAACAAGATTTCTGGCGGATCTTAGGCCAAAAATATACGTTTACGATTTATCAAAGGCGCAAAAACAGCCTTAATGTTGAGCAAACAAACAACGGAACATTTCCATTGATGTTCTTAACGAGCTGGGGACGCAACCCCTTGAAACAAGTCAATTTTTCTGCTGGACATCGTACTTCACGAGGTAAGGGTGAAACAACATTGTTAGGGCGAAAGTGAAAGATAGAGCAATAGATATATATGTTGACAAAAAAGGTAACAACGTGTTTGAAACTACCGCGTATATGCTCAACGTTCGTTCTACGACATCAGAAGAATCCCGTCTGTTGTTTGATGCAGTTCTTCTCGGAAGTTTCATAACAAAGTTGCTCGGACCACGGCTCACGACAATGGCCGGAGGCCTCGTTTCCTGCCTGGGACTGATCATCATGTCACAGTGCGCCCTCCTGCGGCTGGTCTACTTCGGATGTAGCGTAACAGGTCGGATGTGACGCAACAATGTTCAGTTGTAATTTAACATTTATCTTGAATTGGACTCTTGCAAGCGAATGGTTTTACTGCATTAAATGTCTTTTTGTTGACGTGCGGTCTCATGCAGTAATCTTATCAAATCATTTCAATCCAAAACCAGTGTTTGACTCATTTCATCCTTTTGAAGGTTTGGGCTTCGGATTCGCGTACGGCAATGCAACGTCACAACTCAGCTTTTACTTCAAGAAAAAGCGCGCTCTGGCGTTTGGCATAGCGTCGACAGGATCACCGTTAGGCGGCATGTTGCTCCCACCTCTGCTTGCAATGACTTCTGCAGCTTACGGCCTGGAAGGGTCGATGTTGATATTGGCTGGAATCTCATTAAACCTGTGTCTGTGTGGTGCAGTGTTCCGACCTGACCTCGTGCAGGGTACATCTGAGAAGCTACTGCCGGGAGAGTCGAACAGACCTATTTTCAAATCCAAATCTACGTCGGATTTCAAATCCAACGACTCCGTGAGTCTTTGCTCTCTGAGTGACGTCATCAGTCAATCACTGACGGATTTGCCGCCACCAAAGGCGCTGTGGAGGTCAAGTTGCGTCAAACGGATGAGGAGGGGAGGACTGGACATGGCGAGCGCAAATGCTTTAAACAACAATCCCACGGATATGATCGCAGACTGCGAATGCGATGGATGGAGGCTCGATGGTGGGGAGTGTCCACGTCACTGTGACGGAGCAGCGCAGAAAGAACTCGCAGCGAGAACGCTACGTCACAATGCTGCTGCAACAACACTGCGAGAACGGGCTGTGGCCACAATGGGAGTGTACAGATCCATCTGCACAGACTGGCGGATGATGGTGTACACGCTGGTGGGGCTGCTGGATTTCCTTGCAAGGTTCATCCCCCCCTGGTTCATCGTCGCCCATGCCCAGTCACTGGGTATGAGCAAAGAGCAAGGAGCGACTTTGATCCTCATCTTTTCTTTAACAGATGGGGCGACCAAACTGATTGCAGGTACAACGTCCATATAAGGACTACGCATATACCCCATACATAGGGTAGCAGGGTGTAACCGCATCTGTAACGGGGGCCGCCGGGGGGTGGATGCTCACTGTAGTTGCATTCATGGTCAATTGCATTTCCTTGTTTGCGGTTTATATTAACTGTTATACATGCCTCTGACCCTTGCAACACCATTTCCATTGTTTCTCAAACTGCTTCATGTTTTCAGATACCAACGTCCAACATATTCTATTTCATGACACTGTTGGCAGAAAAGCAGTAATTTTGGTGACGTATGAAGCCGTAACAGTGACATAAAGCAGCTTGAATTTGAACAGTGACGTAGTAGTGACGTGAAACCCGGACCCGGCCTGAGAGTTATTGTGAAAAACGTGGCTTTCAATGCTGTTGCGATGACAACCAAGTTGCGATGACAACCAAGGTGTTGCGATGAGCTAATTCATATGAATGCAAAATTCTTGAAATCCTGAGGCGGCTCTTTAGCGCTACCTTGTAGTTGTAATGTTTCAATTCAATTCCCTGTGCGCGCCATATCGATCGGTGAATGCAACAGTGAATGTTCAGTGAATGCAACAGTGGCCCTCAACAAAAGACCAGGCGTAGCTTGTCATGGGGGTTGAAGCTTTGTCTCACAGAACTGGAAACACCGATTATATTATTTGCCAACATACTTCACTTTTTCCTGTCAAACGCCACGTTGCAGTTGGTATAGCTCACCGTCGCTTTATCTACTTAACCACCAGTAGCGCTTTCCAACATCCTATAGGATTGAAAGGCATGGCGTAAAGAAACATATAAATGCAACTTGAAATAAAATTCATGACTTGGCAAATTTCGACAAAGGCCCCTCCATTGGGCCCGAGGATGTCACTGATGACAGTGGACAAAAAGGTTAAAAAACCTGGATCATTTCTTCGCGATAGTCAACATTTTTAAAATTGTACCTTTAAACTGTTAACCGCTTGAAGCACCCAACCCATGCATGTTGTTACAGCATGTTGTGCGCAATTTTGAGCTAAAGAAATTAATGTTTTTGGTTTTTCTCGCCGCATGACGCGCTGAAACTTCATTGAAGTCTGCATTAAACGAAATTCTTATTTAAAAAATAGCGCTTCATCCTCAACTATCCTCTCCGTGAGAAGGCAGGGGATAGTGTACTTGTGTTGAGGCGCCCGTGCGCGACTTCCATCTCTGTCAAAGTCACTTTCACCGAATCTACGCCTTCGAAACAACAAACTGAGGAAACGCAATGATGGCCACAAATGTCGGGGTGGGAGATAAAAGACCGAAAAAGACGAATAACAATTTTTCAAAACTCTGAAAATTCAAACTGAAATGTTGGTCAAAGTTGTAGATTTTTCAAAATTTTTACAGTAGCTCTGAACTGAGGAGCTTTCCGTTGGAAAAGCAAAAGTAAAACTTGAAAGCGGTAGATCGACTGGCCAACGTTTATTCCAGGAAACCTTGGCGAAAGTTTACTCCCCCACGTTCCTTCACTGGAGCATTGATCTCCGCAGTTTGTTCCATGGAAACTGTCACGACATCGAAGTGTTGCGACCATTCGCAACCAGTGTCACATAACAACGTAATACCTGAGTATTTCGGACGCAAGGGCGTAACCGCGTCTGTGGTTGTCCTAATAAATTCCTTGATATATTCGGTACCGTTTCAAAATCAAGTCAAACAAAGAGCTGTGTTGTTTTCAAAAATATTTTTACAAGCGAATAACGTGTACATTGGGCAAGTTTAAAACTTCAAAAATTACATTTCAAAAAAAATAAAAAGCAGATTGCAAGCTTCCATGTGTTTTGCTTCTTTGTTGTCATTCGTTTAAGTTACGGATATATTGTAACGGGATGGACTTCAGAGGAGTTTTTCCGTCGTCCCTGTAAATACGTCACACCCCAAGAAACGGCACAGACCCTGTATCTACGGCTGGCCATCTGGTTATCCGAAGCCGGAGCTGAACATTCCATTTTCGCGTCTTTTCACAGGTTATTTCTTATCCAAAGTACCTTCGAAGCTCATTGACAGAGGATACGAAATACTCGGCCTAGGATTCGCCCAACTCGCAATGGCCCTGTCCAATCTACTCGCTCCACTCGCCGGTCAGTTCTACTCACTGGCGCTCTACATGGTCGGGTTTGGCATCGGAAACGCGGCCAACACTATCTGGGTCGTCCCGATCATAACGAGACTGGTGCCAGTGGAGAACATCGTGCAAGCTATTGGGGTTTTCCACTTCGTCGCAGGGGTTGGGATACTGGGCGGACCCCCAATCGCAGGTAAGGAGAAAAGTTAATGAGAAAGTGCGAAGTTGTTCACAACCTTCAGTGAACTTATCAAGAAATGAAAGGACGTTTGAAAAGTGGAAAATTAATGATTTCCTTCGTTCATTTTAAATTATTAATAAAATACTCATGGGAAGGAAACCTATCTACCAGTTTTATGAAGATATACGACATAAAGCTTCTATGTTGCAACTGTGTCTGTTTCTTAAGCGTATCTCACAGCTTCCTAATCTGAAAAACCTGCATCGGTTGTTGCGCAGCATAAACATTGACCTTCCCTTTTGTTGCTGCATGCTTGCTAGCAGCACACAGAGGTAATCAACCCCCTCGTTTGACAGGTTACCTCGCTGACGAAAGTACGAACTACACAGTTGTCTTTATCTTCGCCGGAGGAACGTTCATCGTTTCCGCTCTGGTTTGCTGGACTTTATTCGCTCTTGTTCTGAAATTCGGAATGTTTCGGAAATCCGAAGAAACCACGTGATTAGAGATCTGGTGACTGTTTCGAAGCCGGTTCTGACAAATCACGATTGGATACGACAAAGCATGGAGCCACAGTGAGAACGTTGAGCCGCTCACGAAGTGACCCAGCAATCGTCTTATCATCTTAACCTGAATTACTCCCAAAACTGCGAAGTGGATTTTTGTTGTTCAGCTGTAGTTTTCAAGATGATTGCAACAGCATTGCAGTAGCAAGACCTACGTATGCCTCAAAAACTGTCACGTGCTGTGCAAAGATTTGATAACTCAGTGGGAGAGTGTCCGCCTCCCACCTGGAAGGTTGGGTGTTCGATCCACAGAGTGACTCGCCGTAACGTTCCTTGGGCAAAGAGCGTTCACCCCAACCTCCCCGGCAAAACCACAATTCAGGCTTCGGCCTGCCGCCAATTGCCGTCACCAACTAAGAAAAGGAAGGTTTCCAGCCAAACTTGACACCTCAATGCGCTGCCTGACCCGCTTCACTGTAACGATCAAACCCCAGTCTGCTTAATCAAGGATCTTTTTGCTACTCAGGGTCGAAATCGCAACCTTCTTATTGCATTTCGATCACTACGATTACAATTTCTGGAATGGTGTTTGGGGAGGAGTCGACGTAGATGAGGTTAAAATAATTTGGAACAAGCCACATACGTCAACCCTGCATCAAAGAATGTACAAAAACCTTACGACTGTGATTGCCGGTCATATGAGAGGTATTTAGCGTCACAACCATTGTTTCATTTCTTATCTATACAAAACTAATGGTGCTTGTGCCAAATATTCCTCGCGTGACCGACATACAGTGATGCAGTTAAAAGAGCTGCCCAACTCAACCGTCATCTCTACCATCAACTGCTTTTGATTTGTACTTTCGTTGGACATTCGCATGTGAGGTGCTGTGTTGCAATATCTCCATCATAAGTCGCGCACATACTGACGCAGATCGTTGATCTCTGGTCTTTATTCATCTTCTGGGATCTTATAACATTTTATCCATCATTGATGGCGAATGATGAAAATCATGAACATTTTTATATAAATGTGATGGAGCAACATTCTATTTGAATAAGATGTAAGGACTGAAGATGTGTAGTTTTACGTGAAATCGATTTCCCATAAAACATTTTGCAGATAGATTCAACATGGTCGTGTTTGTGGAGACTATAGTTATTTGAATATAGATGTGTGCAAGTCGTGCAATCGATTTTTACGCTTTTTTGGCCACGTTTGCGAATAAAAGTTTCCTTTTCACGTGACTGGATATCTACGTGATCAGCTGAAGGGGAGGATCATCGTCCACTTATACCGGGCGTTTGAATTACCTCGTTTTGATATGAAAAGTTTTCGCTGTTTCAATAAAGAAGTTAAAAACCCCATCGTGGAGTGATGCGCAGAACGTAACAATATGTTGTCGAAAATTGAAGGCCGTATTGTTACGTGAACAAAGTTTCTTTCAACCATTTTACTCCCTCGCCGACAATAAAATATGAATGCATGGTTCGTTGCAAACGCTTGTGGAAGTGTTGGTGACGTCAGCATACAACATTGTTATGCAACTTCCGTTGGAGCGGGACCTCCAGCAAATGTTTGCAATGCTCAAGGAACGTTGTGTGATGATCCAAGTGTATGACATATTTATTTACAAACCAGATGAGCAAAATGCTGCATTTATGTTTTGGTCATGAAACTAACAAAATTTTATTTCGTTTAGGAATCAGTGACAACGATGAAACATCAAGCAAAATTTACAAGAATATAAAATCTATGCTAAATCAGCAATAAGAACCACAGGTCAAGTTGATAAGATTTGTTAGTATTTTACGAAAATGAATGGAAACAATGAACTGAACCGAGATTCAAACTCGTTATAATATCGGATTAACGCTAGCAACAATTGGCGCCACAAAAGAATGACTAATGACCTCATAGAAATGGTTTCATAGCGGACAGTTCACTAAAAAGCAAACAGTTTACTAAATTGAAGGCCGTAAGTTGTAAAGTCCGAATCAAGCCTGAAGCTTTCAAGAGTTTCATGAGCTGGTTTTCCAAAAACAGCAAAAAAGCAGTGACCAAAAATAATTTTGCCTACGGCGAAAAGTTGGTCTGGGTTGTTTTAACGACGCCTTCCTAGTTGCTGTGACAACAATACCCTGACAGGTCACGTGACGTCGCCATAGCAACGAAAGAGGTGACGTTGCCTCGAATGGCAGGAAATGACAAAAATTCCAACATCCTCTTACTTACTAATCTGTCTTGTGATCCCGAAGCGATGAACTTGTTGCGGCAAATCATGGTCCAGACCGGCCCCAGGTGGCCATACAACGTCCGCAAGCACCCTTTGCTTGACCCGAGGCCCCAAACTTTGATTGTCCGATCGTAGGAACCGCTGGCGACGAGATGTTCCGTTACTATGGCAACTGCCCAAACTCCTTTCTGCAAAAAACAATTTGCACCAAGAGAAAGAACGGTTGATGGAAAAATTGCAAAACTTGAATAGAGCAACTGTAAAATGATACTTTTACGCGCGTGTCCTCAGCAGGGTTTTGTAGGTTTAAGGCGTAAACAAAGAAATCAGAAAACTTTGACCATTGTCAACTGCACAACGTAACTCTCTGGCAACTCCTTATTTAGAGTTCGCCGACAGAAAAAACAAAACAATTTCAGATATGAGCGCCACAAGTTTTGACGTCGCGACAATTTCCGAGATAAGGACTTTAAAGTAAAAGCTGCCATTTACTTTTGTCAACATCTTTTCGAAGCTACCCTTGGGGCACAGACAGTACAGTCAAATACAAACCAAAAACAAAATGTTCCAGGAGCACGAAGAGGACGAGCTGGGATGTTCGCGATTCTGGACAAGTCAGACGGCAACTGACACGATCAACACAGCATGGAACACACTTGCACAACATGTGACACACTTGCGACAACAACCAACCTGGTGCCCGGTGAATGTCTGTACCAATCGCCCGTCGACCACGTCCCAAACTTTCACAGTGCAATCTTTGCTTCCACTGACAAGGGTGTCATCCTTAAGTGCCACAGCCAGGACGCTGCAAGTAGAGTTCGGTCAAACACTTTGTTGATTGGCACACAAACAATAAGCTTGGATAAGTAGCAAGGCAATGCAAACCGCAACAGATTGTTGCATAGTGTCGTGGTTTTCAAGTGTTGCATCAAATTCGCATTGCATCTACAATAGACACAACGAGACTAGTGACAACGAAAGGATTTACAGCATATTTAAAGGTGATTTGGAAAACTTTGCAGTGGTCCAATTGCCTGATATGATCATAAACCAGAGCTGCACACAACATCATAATCGTTCATCATAATTCGTAGTATACCACAGTTTCAGCGAAATTCATAACAAACTTTTCACCTCCGCCGTAGAAATGTTTGATGTTCTGCAGGCACTGATTTTTACGAATGCACAGCTCAGCGTGAACGCCAGAAATTTTTTGTTGGCCCTGACAGAGCCTTATTTATTGACAAAAGTTATGAACTTAAGCTTCAGCAGTTTTCTCCTTGTCTAAAGTAAAACCATCATTTACGGACAGCCCGGAGTGAGTTTTTTTACTTGAAACAAATCGACAACTTTCACTCAGTTTATAGAAAATCACAGCAACTGACGCACGACTGGACATCGTCACCACAAACACCTCCCACTTCAAAATACTTGTTCTGGAAAGAAGCGTGGTCGGGAAAGCCCCGACATCGTGAGTACCATCGGGGTTTGCGAAAACATCAATGTATTTCGCTTCTTGGAGAAGTTTCCAACATGTGGCAAACACCGTATATTCGCATTAAAAAATTCGTTGAAAAGGAAAAAATGAAACAGAATAAACTGGTTCGTGAGGAAAATCACAGTTGCCTGCAAAGCGACATACGTCACAATACCTGGCGGTGTGACCCAGCAATGACGTCTCTGAACAAACTCCCTCCCTCCAGTTCTTCTTCAACACTCGGTCTTCTTTATAAGCCAACCTCCATCCGCCGATCTTGGGGGTGGCCACCGGTCGCACGCCCATGCGAGTTTCAATGCATTTGCGTTTCCAGATCATATTATGATGACACAATCGCTTCCACGAAGGCGAAACCTTTGTAGCACAAAAGATTTTCCGCCAATCAGAACCCAACACAGATCGGTGAGTTGTACAAACCGCACAGCAACCAACCTCCGAGCATTGCACGAGGTCCTCCGGCCCCAGGTAGGACAAGATGATGAGGGCGACGTTCGCGGGGAGGAGGGAGAGAATGTCGCGGTGACGTCGCACGGCGAGGTAGTTTGCTACGTAATAAAGCTGTCGCGCGTCGAGCTTCATCAAAGCGAGTTGGAGGAAGGTCGCTCGCTGCGGTCCTGAGCAAGACAATGGGGGGAGGTGTTCACAACATTGCTTCTGCAGAAGACCGCGCGCGCCAGACCCATCTCTCCATGAAACTTGTTATGAACACAACCCAGGTTTGACGAAAACTTCACACCCGGAAAGGTTGAAGCACCCGATCCATCGCAGTTGACATTATGTCATTTATAACCTGCAGGAAGCCTCGTGTCCTGCCTCCTACGATAGAAGTTTTCTTCCGGACGATAAGACGACAAAATTTGAACAAAGCAATCAGATTTTCAGTGTCGAATAAACGAAAATTTGTTTTTAAAAAGCAGAGTTGCAAATCGAGGGAAAAAATTTACACCAATTTCAAATGGTCTATACTTTGCATCACGGCTCTTATTCAAATAACCATCAGAGTTTATTCTTGCTTGTTTGTAAGTGTTTCCTGTTACGACAACGTTAATGTTCAAAACACAGGTCTGTTTGAAAGCAGGCAATCCCAGTACTTGGTCATATTCATCACTTGGCCTTTTGTAAAAAGTATTAAAATTTTATTTGAAACAGTAAAATAAGCGACAGACCAATGACAAATTTTAAAAAATATTAGTGTTAAACTTCAAAACGTGCGGTCGGCACCTCTGAGCGAATGCATTTTTTCCAACTGTCATCAACATTTTGGTAGTGAAGCCCTAGCAACCGTTGTCAAGCAGTCTTGAAAGATTTAACACCGACTTTCAAGTCCAACGAAGGTGTCAGATTTCTTCATGACTAAAAGCCTTATTATTCACTACAAAGTCTTGCAAGTATTCAATTTGAATATAACATACTGAGCATCGAAACTTAATACGAGTTGTAAGGTACTTGTCGTTGTAGAATTGGATAATGTTAAGTGATGAGCGATATACAAACCCTGGTCTTGCACTTTCTCCCGGTCTTTGTACTTTTATTGTTTTGTAAATGCTATTTTTGTTACAAATGCCCGAGAATATGTTCCCAAAAAGATAACAAAGGAATTTCAAAAGTTTTGGGAAGTAAGACTTCTGTTTATCTGGTCCTAGGTTTCATAAAACCTGTGTTGGTTTTTAGGGCAAATGAAGAAATGGTAGTTTCACGGCATTGCTCTGTAGAAATCAGGTTGAGAGCGGTTTGCTATAAACTCATAAAATCAATGGCAGTTACAAGCTGCGAGCAAACATGACAAGTTTGTAGCAAAAAGGTCGATTAATTTCGAAACAGAAGTTCGCTCTAGCGAAGAATTCCCCAAAAAAGTGAAGCATCTTCTCTTTTCTCAGAAAAACGAGTTCACTGCAAAACTTCTTGACGGAAAACACATTTATTTGTGTTTTTCACCAAAAAACATCCATTGCTTTTTCCCACGTATATCTTTTTTAGCGACTTTCATCAGCATGACAGAAACCACATGAAGAGGAACTGAATTTTCGTCGGAAGTCTACTGGCAAGAATTAACCAAAGAACATTTCCAACATGGTTTCCAGTCGTTACGAAAAACATGGCAGCTGCATGTAAACCAGTACCGGACCTCGCGACAGGGGCCTGAGATGAACAGCGTTGGATTATATCAAAACAAACCTGTGTGGGTGGAGTCACGACAGTTTTTTCTCGAATCAAGGACATTGGCCGCAAAATCTGAGCGTCCAGGTGTTCCGAGAACAGTTAACTACGAGCTTTACAAACCTTTCCATTGTTTGTACCATCGGTAGAGGACCTCAGTGTTGTCGGGCGGGGAATCCCCTGTATCGGTGTGCTCCTCTTCCTGGATATGACGTCGGATCTGCATGTTCGTCATCCTGCATTACGTAACCAGGTCATTGTTACATCATTCATCATCACTTGGCTGGTTTTACATTTTTTAAAGACTAGTGCTAAATAATCTCAACTTAGACCAACATCAGAAACCTACAACGTATGTGATGGACATGGAAGACAGGACAATGATGGTTTTGTCGAAACGATTCGGAAGCAAAGCATTTGTGAGAAACTTCACTGAACTATTTCATATACACAAGAAATTATGAGAAGAAATCATGCAAGGAATTCCTTTCGTTCTTCATTAAGTAAGTAATTTGTACCTTTTTAAATCGGAATTAAGAAACCTGGACTAATGCAACAATATTCAAAAAGATGAAGTGAAAGTTAGCGTTTATCAAACGGCTGAGTGGAACATTAGGTTGTGCACGCACCACCAAAGCTGGTGGACTGGGTTCGATTCCCGGTCAGGTCATACACGACACGCGAGACCCTGATTTTTGTTTTCGCAACTTGGTACATTTTCATCTTCGAAATAGAAAGTGGCCGCGACCTCATCGGCTACGCTTCAATGGCTGCACAGCGAGAAGTTCGCAGAGTTATGATCATTGCTATTGAAGACGTGCATCTGGCCATGAAAATCATGCCGTGGCCATGACGAAATATTGCTTGGGAACTGTAAAGTTGTGTTTTCTACCCATGGTCGGCAATTGCAATACCTGCCCGAGCCATTTCTCCTTACCAGTTCGCCTTCGGGTCTTCCACGATCTCTTCCGATTGCTCAACAGTGAACGACCTATGCTGGTTGATAACAGGCAAGCGAAGATCTTGAGGGGGTTTGGACTGGGGGTGCTCATGAGGGGGTTTGGGCTGGGGGTGCTCATGGGTGATTGTGTCGGGGCTTGGTTCAATCTGAAAGCAAAACGATGGATTGCATTATGACATCACTTCCACAATGAACCAGTTTCATCGCAATGCAATTAAAACTTCCGTAAAAACAAACGTCAGTTTCCACTGTTCGTGAAAGGTCATTAAATCTTTATTAGTTGTTGTTCGCGGATGAGAGTGAAACCAAAGTAAAGCGAGCAGCAAGTTTTGCGGGAACGTCAAAAAAATCGAACATCAGTTTTATTCCCGACTGACCGTATTTTTGTTCCGCCCACGCGTTTCATTGAAACGCTCATTGAGTAGTTTTGAGACGAAATTACAAAGGGCCTCAATTTCACCGCCTTCAAAATTGTTTGGAGTCGTGAGTTAAGCGATGAAGCTTGAAGTGTTGCTTGTTTCTTTATGAACACACCCTGGCGTTGATAACACCGGAGGCAGCAGCCACAATTATGGCTGAGAGGTTTGAGAGGGAAAATATTTTACTGGTAACCACGACGTCACATGTGGGTCATGACGAAACAAAGGTATCAAGCTGCGGCTGCAACCATAGCGACACCAAATCCTATGTGACGTCATACTACTGCATTGTTGCTCTATGAAACAAGTAACATATTCGAAACAGGGGGAGTAAGAAATATGTAGCTTGACTTTATGACGTACTGTGCTGAAACCTGAGTAAATTTAGTAAATTTTCACACACTTGGCGGAAACCGAATAAATCTAGGAAAAATGTCCTCTCAAGAAAGTTTATCTCGCAGTTATTTTCAACAAAGTTTCGTGGACGTTTGGTAAGAAATGCGCTAAACTTCCAAACTGCTCGTCTTGTATCGACGCAGGGCCTGATTTTCTTCCGTTACTTTGTAGCAAAAAATTAGAATTCGAAAATTTGGGGGAAGATACCACCTTTCCGGTTTTCTTTGAATGCAGTTTCATCAACTACGAAAAACAATAATAATCCGATTTCCTCGCTATTTTCAAATGCCAGAAGCGTCAGAGTTAATGTGGCCTGTTCCGGAACGAAACATAACAGAACTGTTTTTATGATTAAGTTTTAGGAGTCCGAATGGGAAGATATATCCTGGTTTAAACCTCCGCTGAGCGCGAAGGATGATCCAAACAGTGCGAAGATACATTATTTTTTCACGTAGACTTGATTCTTTTCTTTTATCTTCTTGGATCAATGGATCAAGCTTAATATTAAATATCAGATGATCCCTCGCAGGAGCGGCGCGAATGCAACTGACCACCGGCGGGGTCAGTGCTCGATCAGCTGTTTCGAGGTTAACGCATCCATAGCAGGTTGGCTGCAGCACTGTCATGGCGTCTGCACGCTGAATTGGCCGGTGTCGGACAAATAAATACAAACAAGCTTCGAAAATTCATTCTTCCAACGACGTCCTCTCTGCCACGGCAGCTCTTTGAGTTACTTTTCATGTTAAACAAAGAATCGGGTCATTCTTGAAGACCGTGGCACGAACTGTCGAGTGTTAATAACACAATGATGTAGTTTCTCCTCAGGACAATACCTTGTTTCGGATAGAGAGGCAGACGACACTGTTGTGCGTATATTGGGTAAGCAAGGGAGGTAAGTGGCTTGAATACATGGCATTGTCAAAGGACACCAATCTCATCCGGCACCTACCTCAGGAAGCAATCCAAACTGTAGCTTGACGTCACGCTCATTGCGAAGATAGACGCTCCTGGTTCTGTGGAAACGTTGGATGGTTCGGTTGCGTACGAGGCGCTGGCGAGTTGTGCGCGACGCTTCTGTGCTGAGAGGCGAGAACAATGCGCCGGGGAAGCGTTCCTGCGCTGAATACGAAAGCATTCAAGCGTGTTTTAAAGTTTGAATACCGATGTTTTTGAAGTTACACATCGTGGTCACATTGACATACACGGCTCTTTAATCCAGTCTATATAAAAAAAACAATAAATATTATAATTTTTTGCAATTTCCGCGTTTCACACAAACAATTCATCCCATCTGCTCCTGATCCAGCCACCAAGCAAAGATATTTCCCTTCCTGGATACTCTTTTCTTATTTTTTAGAAAAGTTTTTCAGCGGTAAGTGATATTTTGGTTCAACAATGAATTTTCAATGAAAAGCACTGTGCAAATCAGCAACACGTCACCAACAGACTAATACTGCAGACGACAAAATCGTATTAAGCTACGAAGAAGTCGGGTTTGATTTTTCCAGCAGTGACAAAGCGGGATTTGAAACATTTTTGCGTTTATTTTCCCGTTGCACAAAATAGTTTGCTACAAAACCACTGCTATTCGTTGAAATTCTTAACTTGCAGAACCACATGATGCAGTCCTTCAGTTTTTTTGCAATCCTCTTCACCCATGACGTATGAGAAAGGCTGAACTGCGTTTGTTTGCCGTTTCAGATTTCTGCATCAACCTGAAGATGTCGACATGCACCGCCAGGGCAAATCTTATCTTTCACGCGGAACTTGGAAAATTTCACGCGGATTGTTGATTTTTTTGCTGTCACGCGCCAAGCTTTTGCATATCACGCGCGAGAACTTGTGAAAAAAAAACTTGAATTCCGTTGAAATAGAAATCTATTGGAATAAGGTTTCAGGACTGAGGATGCATAACCTTACGTGAAATCGATTTCCTATTTCTAAAAATTTGCTGATCGATTCAAACCTTTCACCTTTGTGGAGGTAGTTACTTGAATACAGATATGCGCAAGTTTGAAACATCGCAAGGTCTTGAGACACTCAAAAGCACTAGTGTTTCTGTATGCTTTCGAGGAATCAGTCGACTGCCATCTGCTTTCGTTTTTTGCGATAATTCAAACTTGCACATATCTCTGGATATCAAGTATGTACTTTCCACGATGGGTGTAAGCAAGGAATCGATCAGCAAATTTTATTAGGAAATCGATTTCACGTAAAATTACGCATCCTCAGCCCTTATTCAAATAGATTCTACCAGATCCACTAGAGACAATTAAAAGCTTTAGGATGAGGTTAGCTGTAAGGTTTCGAGGAATCAGCTGAATTTGTTCCACTCTCATGACCTAGCATGTACTTTCCACGATGGGTGTAAGCAAGGAATCGATCAGCAAATTTTTAATAGGAAATCGATTTCACGTAAAATTACGCATCCT
>JGI24159J19872_10005225_pt1 | contig 16749 bp, 9 predicted proteins | sample Ectturendosymbi4_FD_19872 | JGI IMG/M metagenome (IMG submission 19872) | reverse complement strand
AGCCTTAGGATCTTGCCAGGCACACCAATGCATGCCAGAATTGCCCATAACGAGGCGTGGTCGACGGAGTCGAACGCAGCTTTCAGATCGATGAAAGCAATATACAAGTGACGGCCCTTACGAAACTCGAGTCTGGCAAGCTGCAGAAGCTAAAATCTGTCCAGCGTGTGATATTATTTGTTTTGCAGAGTAAACGAGAAGCAGCGCCAACGACGACTGCATCAGCTCCTCAAATGACCGTGAAAGATCTTGCTGCCAGACTTAGCAAACAGAGGAAGCAGAATAAACAGGAGCAAGCCAACGACTCTGTTCCAGGTAAGTCTTAAGAAGATAGTTAAAGCGCTTCCTTCCCAAAGATATTTGTGGTGTTAATCTTGAATATGCAACTCGCAAGGAGCTTCATGGCAAAGGAAAATGTTACTGAATTTGGGAAATAACTTTGGCTTAACGTATAAAACTACCGTGTAAATGACCTAGTGGGATAGAGCGCGTACTATCGAAGCTGATAGGCTGGGTTCAAATACCGAAGATTTAAAAAACGGTAGTTGCAGCCGCCTATCTAGCTTCGTGATCGACGTTAATTGATGGGTGCAAAGGAAAGCTTCGCGCGCGGCGCAGCCACCAGTGTAGCATTCACTGCGAAAGTAGCCGCGTGGCCCACGGCGCAGAGTAATTGGAGATAAGCGTCTGCAGACCACCCGCGACACTCCAAAGGTAGTAAAATGAAACTTCTATGCACGAATATCGTTTGCCTTGAGTATTTGCGCACCTCGTCAAGTCATTAAAAAAAGTGTTTATGGTTTGATGTCCTTGGAATGAAAAACAAAAAAGAGAAACACCATGATCACCTGGAAAATAAACTGTTCGGTATCCTAAGACGAACGTTGTTTCAAATCTTATAAGAAGGCATCAAGTTACTGAATAGTGTGACGTTTTTGCAGAAGAGGAAGGTAAATCCAAACGTCGCAAGCACGCCAAGCAAAGCCGCCATGGGCATCATCACAAGAAAAAGAAAAGTGCTCGAAGAAAGAAAAAGACGGAAAGTGGTAGTGAAGCGGAGCTATCTACTGAGGTAGCAGAACCATTTTAAACAGATAATTAATAAATTAATGACCATTTGTATTATGAAATAACATTAAAAAAATATTTTTTAAACTTATTTACTGCATTCACCTCTGAATTTGACTTGAAATCGTGCCGAGGTATTGTTTTTTGATGATTACTTTAAAGTCAGATATTATGAATCAGTTTGCCAATCCTACCATTTCTGTGTATGCCCAGGCCACTGATCCCACCACAATGGAGGAATCAACAGTGCCAGCATCCGACAGTTATTCTGCCACCGTCACCCTTGGTTCCCACGAAGAGACGAAAGGAGTGCACCAGCAGTTATTGGTTCCCGTCAATGAAGAGCAAAGCAATCCTCCCGTGGAAGGTAAGGGCCTAGTCACTGCGAGCGGATGATGATAAAATCCCGCTAAAAAGCTGTATTAAACTCTAAAATTTCCGCTTTCTTTTCGGAGTTATTTCGCGCTGCTCATTTTTGAAGGGTGGTCTAAATTTTCTCCACAAGTTTGTAACTGACGTGGTACGAGTTGTGTGTTGTTAAACATCTTGAGGCTTAGGTAAGGAGTCGTTGGACCACGTCAGCTGCAGTCTTAATGTTTGTGCGTTGGATTTCGTGCTTCTTCAGTCGTTGCGTAAATCCTTGGCTTGAAACATGCCTTTAGCTTAATTACGATCTTGCACATTCGCCTCCTCTGGAAATTCTCGAAACCACGTATGTTTTTTGTAAACAATACTTTACTTTGTCTCCAATGCCAAACAGGCGATGTGCTTCCATTGCACACTGTCTCTTTTCCCGAATGTTAAGAGTTTTTCAGAACAAGCATGGGAAACCGAAAATGCCCAGTTAGCTTTTTGTGGCCTGCAAGTTCTTTACTGATGTGCGGGATAAATATGTCGCAGTCGATCGAAATGGAACAGCGCAACAAGGTTTTGCTGTGTGTCGAGAGTGTCGCGTCCCCACTGCCAATATTCCATCATAAAGATCTAAACGAAACCGCAACATACCGCGATGAAAGCATCTGAACGAACAGATTGTGCATTCCTGTCGTACCTGTCCGACCAGCTTCACCTCGGACAGATGCATTGTACTGCACGAGGCCACATACCGTCGAGTGTTTAACGTCTTGACTACTACGCACTACAATACAGTTACGTATTTTCAGCTCAATCCGAAAGTGTTCGCGAAGATGCTGGGAGCGATCCAGAGTTGGAGAGCATTCCAGCTGAGTGGCAACCTTCAGCTGAGCAGGTCTGTTTTCATTTTACGCGATACTTCTTGACCCTAACATCTAGTTTTAAACACTCGCAGTGGTGTAGTGGGTACTGCAGTACTGGTTGCGAAGTGATTTTTCTGCGTTCCGACAGTGTAATCGAGGTTTAGGTTTCAGCTGATGTTGCTATGATATATATGCACACACCGTTTTGACGGTGTTTGGGTCGATATTGCATTTCGTCATCAGTCACGTGATGCAGGTTGCTGCTTGATTGCAGGCCTTGCACACAAAGGATGTTGACCACCGTATCCATCACATGCTTGCCAGGAAAGAGGCCGCAGCTAATCGCTCGTCAGAACCACTGCCGACAAATGAAGATCCCTCCGGTATTGTTCAGTGCCAAACCATGTTGTTGTTACCGTGTTTTGCGTAGTTTTTCTTGTTTTTTTGTTCTGCTTTTATTATGCAATTGCAGCGCCTATTTGGTGAATGTCCTTGGAGCTTGCAGCTCAAGTGCAGGGCTGTTTGCATTGTTTTGTTTTTGGCAGGTAACTTGGACGCTTCTGAAGTGAACCCGTTGAAACAGGTCAAGATAGAACCTCCCGCAACCGTTCCCGATGTTGAAACAAAACTAACTCCAGTGAAGTAAGTTTTTTTTACTTCTGCGTGTGCACAGTTAAAGAAAAACTCAGCTAAAAAATCAAGCTTTGCAAAGGATTTTGTACCCCGTGTGATGTTTTTGCGAATAGTTCAGTGATGAACTGAGTTTTAGCGAGAGTCGTTGTTTTTAAAAAAAACAGCAAAGAGCTGCTCACAAGCAGCTCGTGAATAAGTGTCATGAAGCGTAAGGGCTTTTATGCGGTTCATTCCAGACCCAGGCAGGAAACCCCGGCTAAGAAGGGGTTGCTGCACAATTTACCTCTCCCTCCCGTTCTTCCGAGTCCATCCGCTGCCGACGACGATCCTGTTCATACACCGCCGTCGTCGTTCGAGAAAGAAGTTCCTCGCAAAAAGCGACCAAGGTAACTACTTGTCGTTTACGAGTGCAGCTTTCTGACTTTTTTGTTAACTAATGCCGTGTTGGATCCCAAAAGGGGGATCCAAAAATGCTTGCTGACAATGATTTGATAACCGTGCGACGGAATCTCCCGCCTTTTGCACAGTTTAAGAGTGTGTTAAATGAAACTAGTTTTGTGTTGCACACCGAGGTGGGCAACACTTTCGGACCACTAGGCCACTGAAGGGGGTCAAGAAGCCTAGAAGAAGCAAGGTCTCCAAAGACAACTTTGTTTATTGCATTGGTCAGACACAAAGTTTATTGAAGACATGTAACGGTAGACACACTATCTGCGTAACGCAGTTTCCCAAAGAAACAGGTTCATAACATTGCTTTAGAGCAGGGGCCACCAACCTTTTTGAAACTGAGAGCTACTTCTTGTGTACCAATTAATGCGAAGGGCCACTAGTTTGATACACACTTCTGAAATAACACATTTTGATCAATTTATCTTTAATGTTTTCGTCATCAATAAAACTAATCACATTCATCTATGTGAAGACACTGATCATGTTGATACCATTATCAGAACAGACCCGCGGGCGACCCACGTGGTCGCTACGGGCGACCTGGTGCCCGCGGGCACCATGCTGGTGACCCCTGCTTTAGGGACTGTTGGTGACCCCTGCTTTTAGACTGTTCGAGGTAAGCGCACGGGGTAACGTTAAATTCACAAGCGCTGTTGTTCGATCACTCTTCGCGCTTGTACACATGTTATTTCACTTTTTTTGCAACTCACCAGGCCCGAAATCAGGGGGACAACCGGGCGATTGCCCACCAAAAATTTCAAAAACATTTTGAAAGCGCCAATGTGCTTTTTAGTTAGGTACAAAAACAAGTCACAATCACTTTCCCCCCTGGTTGCCAAAATTGAAGTCCACGTCTTGTTGGCATAATTATTCTACCTCGTTCTTGCGAACCAACAGCAAAGAAGCCNCAGACCCACATTGGAATGGTTTTCTACGCGCAAGCCTNAAACATTTAATTGCAGCAATGCGTAAGATCAACAATATCAACCTGATGGCAGTATTTGCAACCGTGAATGTGTAACTCCCTAGCAGTAGCGACTTACACATGGACAGACTTACCCACGCACTTATTGGTAAGTACCAGAATGATTAGAATTCGGGCACCCCGCAACGAAAGGTGGAAGAACACCGACACCACTAACGACTACGCAACACAAGCCCACCTGGCACCTGCGACTGCCCGCGTACAAAATCCGCAGAAGAGGCTAGTCAGGTCTAAACAGACCTTTCAAGCTAGAAAAATTGCGAAATGCCACTAGAATCCGCTTGAATTTTTTTTATCACAAGCTGTATACATACCACCAACGGTCCTGTACACATGCCAGAGCTCGTGTTCTGTGCACTTCTATCCTGTACGCTGTGGGGCCGGGGTACTACGCCGTGGTCCATCGTATCGTAATTAGTTGCTCAAATGCTCATCCAATCATCAATCCACATGCCGACTCATAAGTGCTCAACTGCTCAGTGTTCACTGACTGACCGCTAGTGCAAAGTGCTTAATAAGTGATTCTAAAACTAAATTGCACTAAATTACAACTATCCATGCGAAACGAAAAAATTACACAACGATTCATACACATTCAGCCAATTTAAACAACGATTAATGGTAGTAAAACGGGGCGAATTGGTCTTAAAATACCGTCTATAAAAAAGCTAAAAATCCGCCAGTTCCAACTTGCAATGAACTGGATTGCAAGCTAGCTGCTAGACCAATTATTTTAGAGCTGGACAGGATTAAAATCTGCTAGATCTAGCGGAAAAATCGGCAACCCTGCCGCAAACATCTTTTTGAGTTGTTCTAATATACACAAATGGAGTCATTGTGACGTAAAGTAGCACTGCAAGCTTGGGAAAGAAACAAAATCTCGGGATTGTGTAAATACAGAACGACAAGTTCAACAGAAGTAACGCTAAAGCTAGAAAAGAATGGAAAAGGGAGCGTTGGTCTACGTCGGATGCAATAGCAATTAACTAGGACTGCGTTAGGCCGGGTTGGAACCTTAGAGTCTGATTAGGCCGGAGATTGTCCACTGCTGAATTCTAAAGCAATGCATTTTAAGCGAAGTTTTTCTGGTTTTTGCATTTCTTCCCAATCAATGCCGACCTTCAAACGGTTACGTTCATTTACAGCATTTGCGGTCCGCGTCAAAGGGAGGTACAACAGAAAGTTAATGACTGGGGGTCTATGTGTGTGGACGAATATGAGTTCATATCCATCACAGGAGAGGGCACCTTTGGTCAGGTGTACAAAGCTAAGGAGATTAGAACTGGCGCTATCTGCGCATTGAAGAAGGTAAGTAGCTTCACTTCTTGCTTAAAAACCTTAAATCATTAGTGCCAAGTCTTTTTGTCGTAGTTCTGACTTCGTGCAAATAGAACCGTGCTTAAACTTCAAGTTTGTTGCTTCCTAAAAGAAAGATATTACGTGAAAGAAACGTTATAAAAATTAGTTTTAATTTACTGTAAATTTGAATGCTGTTAACCTTTGTATCTTAAAATGTTCATCGAATCATCGCTCTAAACAAAATGCGGACAGGAGCAGTGCTGGAGTAGAAGTGGCCACTTTTCCACCGGGTCATAGTTCGTTGGTGATAATACGGTACATTCGCTTTTCCTCGTTTTCAGAAATCGCCCCTGTAGAAAGTCAAAATTAAGACATTAAAACATGCTTTCAAACTGTTGGTCAAATGGGAGTTCGTTTATGCAAAGTTTTATTTGTGTAAAAGTTTTCATTTTTTAAACAAAATAGTTGTGTCTATTTGCAACGGGTAGCATCGCCGGTCTTGCGATTTCGATTTCAAAGAAGCATGCAAAAGAAATTTGTTTAGCTGCTTTCACTCATGTCGGCAAAAGCATTGAATGGGAGTTGCAAAAAACTGCTTAAAATTGAACTTGTGAAGTTGTACGTACCGATGTAGTGTGTGACTACAAAAGCTTATATGTGTGAGGCCTCCAAAAGTTGTCATGCTTTAGTGAATACCACTTAGCACAAGCTTGCTTGCGGTTCTTTTATTTTGGTGGAGTTTTATTGAAAATATGGTCTTTTTGATGCTAGGCAATGACAGCAGCGTATGGTCCTGTGTGCGAATATATTTTACTGACACCCATCAGCTTTTCTCGGAGGTAGAACCTGACCATCGCAGCAATAGACGCTTAACTCAAAACAATAAGTTTTGACTCTGTCTTTGCCCTAAAAATCCGATTTAAGGTCACGCGTTCGAAAAGTGTTCGGGGCATTCGCAGATCTTTTGTCATCTTGTGCTACCTGCTTTATTGTTCTAAGATGCAGGTTTGTCACTTCGTCCTGTTCAGCATTGTGGGCTTCCTCGTTTGCAGGTGCGACTAGACAATGAGCGAGAAGGCTTTCCTATAACTGCAGTCCGCGAAATCAAGATACTCCGCCAGCTTCAGCACCCAAACATCGTTAAACTCAAAGACGTCCTTACCGACAAGTCTGACGCAACCGATTTTCGAAGAGAAAAAGGTCGCTGGGCGCTTTGATTTTTTCCAGTTTTTGTTGGAAAGGTTATGATTGCACCCCCAACATTGACAGCCTCTGCTATTATCAGAGACTTCCACGTGTAGGTGACAACATTTTGCGGAAAAATAATATGCTGTCTGGCCAAGCCATATTTAGTGGAATATGGATTTTCCGTAGTGTCTTTTGATTGTGACACTGACAAGAATCCGTGAATAATGCAGTGATACATATCATATTAAGCTGCGGCGTGCTGAGGTCTTATGTGTTTTTTTCATCTTAGAGCCCCGCTATTTAGTGGGAAACGAATTCTTCGAAATGTCTCGTGTTTAAAGCGTCGGCGCGTCGTTTTTAGAATGTGCATTCTACCTTGTGTTCGAATACATGGACCACGACCTCATGGGACTTCTTGAGTCTGGCCTGGTGCATTTCAACGAAGGACACGTCAAGTCATTCATGAAACAGCTCTTGGACGGTCTCAATCATTGCCACAAGAAAGGCTTCCTTCACAGGTAAACCATGCGTAACTTTCGCTCAAGTTAACAAAATATGTCGCGTTTTACTGTAAGTATGGCAACCGCTAGAAATTGTATGATGTATGTTGCAACAGTTTACACAAAAATTTCGGCCTGTCCGTTTGTGATCGCTATTGTGGAAATTGGCCAGCTGACTTTTAAGTGTTAGGTCTAAAAAAGTCTAATCAATGCATTTCTGTAAACTCTGGTCCAGCAACATAAAAACTCATTCCATTTTTTCGTCTGATCGAATTTCATTTCCTTTTGCTTTTTATGAAATGACTGACAACAAAGCATGCCGTAAAGTTTTTTGTTACGAAGTGCGTTCAGCTCGCCATCTTGCAACTTTCTCCACTGGTCAAGTTCTGCTCATTTTTAATTACTGCTTGGTTTATTCTTAATACCATGACTGTTGCAGAGACATCAAATGCTCGAATATATTGCTCAACAACAAAGGAGAAATCAAACTTGCTGACTTTGGTTTGGCAAGATTCTACCATCAAGATGAACCGTAAGTAACACAGACTCAAAGTGCTCGATTTTAATGTTGTATGAATTCAGATCGCCAGGGTTGTCCATGGGACATGTTTATCTGTCCCATTCCCATCCCATAGCAATTTGTGCCCATCCCATCCCATGGGATTCCCATAGGAATGACATTCCCATGGACAAGCCTGCAGATCGCTCTCTACCGTTTTGAAATACAACCTGCCTTGCTATTTGTGACATCCAAGAGAAACTGGTTATTTTGAAAATTTGCGGCAGATCGTTTGCTAATCGAAATTCCAATTTAGGGATTCACTTTCCTTTTTTGTCAAACCATTTTATCGCACGTACCGGCTATTCATTTCTTTGATTCTTTTTTCTCCAGCCGTCCTTACACCAATCGCGTGATCACGTTATGGTATCGACCTCCTGAACTTCTGTTGGGCGAAGAAACGTACTCACCTGCCATAGACATTTGGAGCTGCGGGTAAGATCCCTGGTGAAAACCGCTTCGATCATATAGGATTGAGTGTGACGACTGTTTTTCCTGCGCCGTGCTCTGTCCGTCGGCGTGTCCAGCAAATAACACCGTTTTCTTCCTTAGTTCAACTTTGGACTTGGGCGTTGCTCAAGCAGTGATAGAGAAATCCGTTTGTTTTTGTTTTATACTTGAAGGTTGTCTTGTTGGAAGCTCTCGCGACACACGTACCCTCTCACGGGCGTCTGTCGTTGCCTTGCAGGTGCATCCTGGCCGAACTTTTCACGAAAAAGCCTCTCTTTCAAGCCGACAGGGAACTGGCGCAGCTCGAGTGCATCAGCAAGATTTGTGGCTCGCCTTGTCCCGCTGTTTGGCCGGACGTGATCCGCTTGCCACACTTCCACACCATGAAGCCCAAGCGACAATACAGGAGACGGCTAAGAGAAGAATTCGGATAGTACGTTGCTGTGTGACACTGTTGTATGGAATCATAGTAGATGTTGTGTGACGTCGAATCGAAACATTTCGCGCGTTTTCTCACTGAGAACATGCAACGATGAGATCTGGTATTTAAAAACGCGTGGCATCTGAATTGCATGTCTAATTATGAGCAAATCTGGAAATACTTTTATGTACTGACGAGAGTACCACCTCAAATTGAATTTGAATCGTTCGTATTCGGCTTCTCTGATGCTTAGCGCCCAAGTTTTATATTAGAAATAATTAGAATTCCAATCCGGCGGTTACATGCCGCGTTTGTTGTGGAACTGTTAATTTCACTTGAAATTATTCAGTTTTGAAGCAGTTAGAACTTAATACAACGCTTTATAACGCTGTTAACAATATTGGCAACTAGATGTCTGTCAAAGCTTTGTTTTACCCAATGGAATTATTTAAATGTCTAATCGAAACCATGCCTGAATATGTTAGTGTGAGATGTGATGGCAAATCTTGTCACACTTTCTCACTTTTTACGAAAATTTCGTCACGTTGCCAATTTTTGCAGTCTTCCCACTCTGGCAATTGATCTGTTGGACCAAATGCTGACCCTTGACCCCAGCAAGAGGTTCACTGCCGAAGAAGCACTTAACTGTCCTTGGCTGAAGAATGTCGATCCAAGCAACATGTCAATGCCTGAGTAAGTGTATTTTTTAGTTTTTTGCACACAAAAAATTCCTCGTTCGCCACGTGGTATAGGACGACTTCTTGTCAAACCAATGCGAATACGCTGCGCAGTGGGTAGCTGTGTCAGAAAGAGCCTGGGCCGTGAGCTGAAAATGGCTGCTGCTCGCCGATCGTTGTAATATTAACTGCCATATTTCGTCGTCAGTTTTCCGCACTGGCAAGATTGCCACGAAATGTGGAGCAAGAAGCGCCGGAAGGAGCTGAGGGAGAATGCGCGACTGGTTGCTGAGAACAGACCGCAATCCCACGCTGCGGATCAACACAAGACATCACAGGCGAGAATCTAAAAGCGAAGTTGACTTTAACGGTGTTTACCATTAAGCGTTTTTATCGCCGTCGAAAATGGTGAACACCAATGAAAAGAAAAGGAACCTGGTGACAATTCTACATACAAAATATGGAAACCACTGTCTTTTTTCACGACTCACCGGTCCCTCCTTGCTGGTGCATTTTAATTATGACCCTCGTTTAATCAACGCCCTGTAGCCCGCGGTTGCTTCGTTTTTCTTGCAATGTCACGGTAAGGGGCCGTTCACAAATGACGTCACCCTTTCTTGCCTAAAAATCAACCCACTTCCCCTTGTTGCATTCCGTCACAAATATCCAAACCCCCCGTACGTTACACAAAGGTGGGATATCTGTTGTCGGAAGCGAACTTCCAAGTTTTTGTGATAAAGGTTTTCCTTAAACTAAAGTGCACCTCCTCGTAGCGCATGCAGAACAGCAGTTGTCTTATTCCGCTGGCAAGGAACATACCCCTGGTCACAAATAATAGCCTACATAATCTGCACCACACATGGCCGCAAGTTGTCAAGTTGTATCTCTGACGCAAAAGTGGTTCCATTTGTGGTGTGTGCTCGACTGCATTAGGTCTACATTATCGCAAGACGACGTAAAAACTTAGCTACTAGGAAAGTAGGGTGTAAGTACTGTAATACTTTTATTTCAGTTAAATTTCGATCATAACTTGCTTTCGAAACAAATAAAATTCATTAATTATTGTCGCTGACATGTGTCCTTGTGCATGATGGGTGCATCATACTACGTTATTTAACAGCTTCGTACAGATCTGGATCCACCAGTTGCGCGAAACCTAACCCCACGCAACGTTGTTTGATTCCAACCAGTTTTTGCAGAGCAACAGAAAGTTCAGTATTCATTTCGAACAAAAAATTCCCCGTGCTTTTCCTACTAAAACGATGTCCGACACTGGTAAACGCAAAAAAACTCGTTTACCTAGTTCGATGCATTTCCCCAGTGCGGAGATAGTAATCAGTAGGGCAAGTTTTTTTTCAATAAAGTCAATTTTTTGGTAGTAGGCTTGAATGACGTGTTTTTTTGCAAGAAGTCTGGATAGAAAGAGTAAGTTTCGTATTCTTAATTTGATAGGTCAGTAAGAAGTAAATTTTTAGCGTTAGGTCAATATTCTTTTTAAAGTCAATTTTTTATAATTATCAGTTATTAGTCAAAATTTCTTTTTAGAATTAGATATTTCACCGGCTGTTTACAGTTTACTTCAAAATTCTCAGCCCACAACTGCTTCTGTAGAGAGAAGCTTTTCCATGCTGAAAAAAAAACTGTTGGCCAAGGACAGAAACTTCAAGGCCGAAAATGTACAACATTACATGATTTTACACTTTAATTCGTCCACCTGGTGATTGGCTTGCAGTGTTATGTCGCAAGACTTACGACTTATTTCGCAATAGCACATAGACTTGTGTCGCAAGTTTTGTTGAGAATTTGTGTGTTTTCGTTTAATAAATGTTCGTTTTAACATAAAATCTCAAGAAATATAATTTATTCAGTCTAAATTTTGTTAGGTCAATAAAGTCAAATTTTTTTGAATTTGCAGTCAATTTTTTTTAGTTTTTCGGTCAATAAAAACTTTCCGTAGTAATCAGATATACAGTAGTGCAGGCCCACAACCGGTGGGGGGGTCAACCGGGCAATTGCCGCCCAATCCCCGAAATTTTAAAAAATATGTTTAGTTGTTAGGTACAACAAGTTGCAATCATTCGTTTGCCCCTCCCCCCCCGAAAAATGTTAGCACTGTTTGCTTGTGCGTAGTCGTGTTTTGTGGTTCGAAGCATCACCGTCGAAGCAAAATACAAATGACATGTCTTGTATGTTCTATCAGGCAAAGCTTTCTGGACCGAAGGACGATATTGGTCAGCGTCGTACACCGTTAAAGCTAAGAAGCATTTATGAAACATTTGTCAACAAAACCAATGAAATTATTCAAAATCTTCCATAACTGGTATAAGATCTCAAACACACACATTTCTTCACAAACTCGAATAATTGCATTGTGCTACATTTTGCGATACAATCAAGCAAATTCCTCGTCTTTGTGCTGTAAAAATCTGAAATAGTCCGTAGGCCAAAACCAGTTGGACCACGCTGCAATAGGTCATGCGGGACAGAACCAAATGTTGCAGCTGACTTGTGAAGAATATTTCCACTCTTACACTCAAAGCCATGAAAAGGAATAGAAACACGTGCTTAGTGCCGTCAGTTCACTCCGATTCCTTCGTTTGTTTGCGCAACAGGCGAAGGTGGTGGACGAAATCTGTCTGCAATCACACTGTGGTAGTAATTCTTGGTTTTGGACAACACTTCTCTTTCCTACATTTTACAATCTGGGTGAGATATTGGCTTGTTCTGACGTTGATGATTCGATATATATCAGCCCTTATGTTGATCACGAGAAGCCGATCCGTGCATAGCAACATCTATTATTATTTTGAGTAGCAACGGCTGCTTCTCTATCACAGGTGGTCTGCCAGAATGCACCCTGGTTTTCAAAGTTCACGTAGTTCGTGATTTGTTTGAAGAAGGGCATTTATTCTTTTCCTATTTACCTTCGCCTTTGAGACCGTTTTTTGATCTCCCATTTTTCTTTTTCAACTTATTTTCCAACTCAACCTTCCTTTATTAATGTGACTGCAACGTTTTACTCTGCTCGCTTGTAAATGGCCCTTGCCTTATACATTCACTCAAAGTTAGTAAATCAGAGTTCACAACATCAATCTCCGCCTGCAGCTGGTAGAAATACACAGTTCGATTGCAAGTGCAACCACGTCAGAACTGCTTACACTCGATGTAGGCGGGGAGTCATGTGTCGCATGTCGCTCGCTTGAAGGTTTTTCCTTCGCTGAATCGATTTGAGATGATTTGCTCTTCTCATATGGTGCAGGTGTTTTTTAGGGTGGAGTGAATTTTCAAAATTGTGCAATACAAACTTTGGGGTGGTCTAAAAAGTTGGTAACACGGCCGAAACTAACTTTAAAATTGATATTAGGTGGTTGACCCCAAAAATCTGCTTGCTACCTCACCCCTGGGGTCGTGTGGGGGTCAAATTTCATGAATTCGTCACAACTCAACTTCTAGGTGAGATAGAAAACTGATTTCGGGCTCAAAAGATGCGGAAGACACAAGTTTCTATTAGTGACAAGAGGAAAATTTTGCCTTACTTCATTCTAAATAAAGTTATTACTGAAAAACTGTTTTTACACCATTTTAGCAAAGATAATGAATAGACTAGTTCATTTTTACGTTACATTCAAATTGCGATTTCAAAATTTTGATTTTTTCAAAGAACATTGTTCTAATCAATAAAGTTTCACCACTAGATATTTTATTGCATACTACCGTGCTCTGCCGGATTGAGAATAATAGAGCAGCTGTCTTGCAAAAGGCAACTAACGGGCCAGTTTCCTGGTCTGTAATATGGGTTGGCTTTAGGAAGGGCATCTGGCTGTAAGAATTTCTGCCTCAAAAAATCTTCACGAAAGTTCGGTACATCCGGCCACCCTCATTGACGTGGTCAGAATCGGATAAAAATTGGATTACTACTATTACATCTTAGAAAGAGGAAAATATTTAAAAAATACTTCTGATAGTTAGTAAATATCTAGCATGTTATTGTAGAGTTGCCATGTATTTTGATATTGTTTTTATCTATTTTTAGATTTTATATATGATATCTACATAGCTTGCTTTATCAACATGTTGATCAGAAGAAACAGCCCTAATACCGTTTCTTCTGATGAACATGTTGATAATATTCATCCACCCAAGAAGTCACCAACTACTGGGGATGACGACAAATCACATCCCCAGTAGTTGGTGACTTCTTGGGTAGATAAATATTTTAGTACTAGCAAATGAATGGATATCTTGCAATACTTTAATATTAGTGCTTTTTCCTCTGGCTGGTCAACATGTTGATAAAGCAAGCTATGTCAACAAGTAGATATCATATAAAATAAAAAAATAGACAAAAACAATATCAAATTACATGGTAACTCTAACAATAACATGCTAAATATTTACTAACTATCAGAAGTATTTTTCAATATTTCTGTTTCTAAGATGTAATATTAGTAATCCAATTTTTATCCGATTCTGTCCACGTCAATGAGGGTGGCCGGATGTACCGAACTTTCGTGAAGATTTTTTGAGGCAGAAATTCTTACAGCCAGATGCCCTTCCTATCGTCAACCCATATTACAGATCAGGAAACTGGCCCTTTGTTGCCTTTTACAACAGACAGGACAGCTGCTCTATTATTCTCAATCCGGCAGAGCACGGTAGTATGCAATAAAATATCTAGTGGTGAAACTTTATTGATTAGAACAATGTTCCTTTGAAAAAAATCAAAATTTTGAAATCGCAGTTTGAATGTAACTTAAAAATGAACTAGTTTATTCATTATCTTTGCGATTTATGGTAAAATGGTGTAAAAAACAGTTTTTCAGTAATAACTTTATTTAGAATGAAGTAAGGCAAAATTTTCCTCTTGTCACTAATAGAAACTTGTGTCTTCCGCATATTTTGAGCCCGAAATCAGTTTTCTATCTCACGTAGAAGTTGAGTTATGACGAATTCATGAAATTTGACCTCCACACGACCCCAGGGGTGAGGTAGCAAGCAGGTTTTTGGGGTCAACCACCTAATATCAATTTTAAAGTTAGTTTCGGCCATGTTTCCAACTTTTTAGACCACTCCAAAGTTTGTATTGCACAACTTTGAAAATTCACTCCACCCTAATGTTTGTATTGACCAATGCTTAATAGCGTACCCTTGTTTTTCATAGCAGAATTTTGAAGCTGGCGCATAAGATATTCGACTCTGTGAAAATAGATGTTTTGATGTCATTCCAATTTTGTAAGCTCAATCTGACAGACTTCCTCAGTGTTTGAAGGATATGCAATTACATCTAACTTGAAGAGCGACTGGAACGACTTGTTCTTGTTTTCTACATTGTTCTTGAAATGTCGCCTTACGTACTATCACTGCAGTCTGCTATGCAACGCGAAACAAGCTATCTTTGTCACATTCTTTTCAACAAAAAATCTACAAACGTCAGTGATGCAATATGTCTGTAGCGGCCAAATAGTATTTTCTATTTTGGCAAGATTTTTATGTCTTCCACTTCAGCCATGCGAAGGGCTGATTGTGATGCAATGATTGCCTGGAGGTTTTAAAGAGTTCTTATTTTAGAAGGTGGGGCTTCTAGAATGCGCATGAAGTTTGCTATTCGTGATCTGTTTTGTAAGTTCAGAAGTAATTGTGTAATTTTGTCACTTGTGCAGACGCATAGCAACGAGTTATTATGACTGATATAAGACTTGTTTTCCGAGCAGATCGTGGTAGATGACCTTTGCAAACCCCTTTAAATCTCAATCCTTAACCTACTTACTTGCGTACTGACTTAACTTCAACCCATGTTCAATCCGTACTTACTTGACATTAACTTGTATCTCATCTGAACACAACGTTGATGAACAGATAATAGATTCGAACTGTGACCATTCAAAGGTTGCCGCAAAGGCGCAAACCCACTGCCACGAATTGCCCAGTGGAATCTTAAAGCTGCTGGAACAAAGACCCAACTTTAACGAAGTGACACCGTCGTCGTCTACTTACAATGTCTGTTACCTGTATTTGGGCCTGGTTTCCACTTCAGGGCAGCTCGGCGTGGTCTCGCACTTTGTATATTCTGTTGTAATTCGGCATTCCTCTCTCCTGCCCAAGGCTGCCAAGTCTAAACTGACCTTCCAAGCTAGAAAAATTGCAAAATTCTGCTAGAATCCGGTAGAATTTTTTTATTACAAGCTAAATTTACAGCTGGAAACAGTTTTCACATATTTTACACCATTGAAAGAACAGGATCAAAAATTAACGTCCAAACATATTGACAACATTATTCAACATTGACAAAGACATGCAACACAAAAATGGTTTAATCATCCAACAATATGCCTGCACTTCCAAATGATGTGCTGGCGTAATCATCCCGAGGCTAAGGCTGAGTAGAATATGTATCCATCAGAGGTGATCGGAGTCACTTTTTTTGACTCCTGCTCCTTTTCCTAAGAAAGTGACTACTGTTCCTGCTCCGGAGCTCATTGGAAATTTACACTCCGACTCCTGTTAACACTCCGAAAGCTTGAAAGCAGAGTCTATTTTGCCACATGGGGTAAAATAACTGCTTGAACTATTTTGTCTTTGACCAATATGGATGAGTATTGTCATACTTTTAGTGATGGCAAGCAGGTAACAACAGGTAGTGGCAAGCAGGTAGTGGTTTCTTGTCTGTGTTGGTCAACTGCAGGTTTTCCCTAACTTTAAATCCTAACTCATTTTGCATTTGTGCATCATGCTGTACATCTCATTTTGCCCCATGAGGCAAAATATGCACCATGCTACCAAACTTGAAACCAATCAATAGAATCATAAGTTGTTCTCATGTGAACCAAATCTCATTTGACTCTTAAGTCATGTATAACTTTTTCATTTAACTCTTTGTGATTTAGGCACAAGCACAATGAAACAAGAACAAGACAACAACAGCTATCTTTTCACTTTAGCCTCTGAAATGAAGCCACGTAGGCAACATCGAAAACACTTCATACCACTTTATTCATACAATAAATTTGTTTCTTTTACTGTATTTGAACTTGCAAGATGATAATGGCATGTTTAGGAATAGCCTGAACTTGATTTCTGCTAGCTTGACTGAAACTACACTGCTGTTGACGTTGCTGCAATGTAAAGATACATATTACATGCATTGTTGTCTTCTACATTTCACTGAAGCTAACAAATTGTGAATACTGCTCAAAACACGACCCAGAAAAGAGGTAAAACTTCCAGTAACTGACGTCCTGTGAAACAACAGTTGAGTATGAGCTATGCACCAATCAGATCAAAACACAGACCGCCAGTCTGCCA
>JGI24159J19872_10005223_pt1 | contig 16750 bp, 11 predicted proteins | sample Ectturendosymbi4_FD_19872 | JGI IMG/M metagenome (IMG submission 19872) | reverse complement strand
CGGAACCGAACCACCAACCTTTCGATCGTGAGCTTGCGCAGCGTGGACGTCGGCCACTCGACGTTGCCGTCGAGCGTGACCGCCGTTGCCAGTTCCGGCGAAGCAGACGAAACGGCCGCCATGATGCGATCGGCGAGATGCACCAGCTTGTCGGTGTCGAAGGTCTGCGCCGCGTCCGGGATGGGGACTTTGCTGATGCTCACGTCACCGCTGGTCTTGCAACAGCAACGGTAGACCAGCAGCGACAAGCAGTCGTTGTTGCTCGCTTGTGACGCCTGTGAGGTTCGCAAGCTTGAGGAAACGCCTTTAAAGCGGAGTTCTTGTCATGCGCAACGCTGATTAGGAGAAGAAACACTGCGGATGGGCGCAGTTCGCCACAAAGACGATACGTAAAACTGTTATTTTCTCTGACAAATTTTAAAATTGCATTATCTTTTTCAGCGTCCTCTATGTTTCATAAAATGCAAGCACATGGCGTCGCGTTATACAACAGGCAACAAACAGCATCTCTGATGGGGGTGCAACAAGCTGAGTTTCTTTTTTCGCTGAGACATTTCCGTCAATTTTCTCATAATAGCATTAAAACTCGCCGTAACAGTATTATTCACTAGCCTACCTTTTCAGACATTATGACCGAATTGACTTAATTTTTTTCGGCCGGTTAAAAAGAATTCCGGTCTATGACCGGAAAATGACCGAAAAAATAAACCCAGGCAACAAGAAGCGCGCCACAAGGCTCACTTTCGACACAGGGCACTTTTTCTTCTGCTTCGGTCCCCGTCCGATCAAGCCCGCCTCCACCGATATTGGCGCAAAGCCGCGCTGTTGATAGCGGCGAAAAACCGAATTCGAGCAGAGTTTGCGGAGCAGGGAGGTCGAACCGAGTACGTCCGATTCCAACTCGTCGCTCAGTTCGGGTTCAACGCGTCGACCGAACAAGACGCTGTTACGCTCCTTGCATAGAACAAAAACGTCATAAATAAATCCACGAAGAAATACAATTATACAAAAGATAAATACACAAAGAAATACAATTATACAAAAAATTCAAAATAAGTCCACAAAGTACAAATATGAAACAGCGAAAAATTACAGAAAAAATGATTCTGATAATTTCAGCACTTTCAACTTTTTCTAATACATGTACACGGAGAGAAGGACGTCATTCTTACAAAGCCACTAAGGCCAAAGTGATCATTTGCAACTCTTGCTGCGGAACACGCAAAGGTTTGAAAACAAACTCGTACAGTTTCACAAAAATATAGAAATGCACGTCACGGCGCAGCGCCGATGTTAACGAAGACGTTTTACGCAAACCGTATTCACTCCCACATAGAACGGCAACGCTGGGCGCCAATAGCGCTGCCCGAGGTCGACTAGAGGAGAAAAAGTCAGATTGATGGCAAGGGTGCGGATGACGCGCTTGGTGCACGATTTCAGGCAGCACCTGTAGCTTTGTTCGAATGCCACGTAATTTCATTTGCGTAAATCTCGTTGACTACATACGTCACCAAACGAATGCGGCACAGCGATAATAGCAGCGCTGTCGGCCAATCAGAAGCCAGGGAGTTGTTCACACCTGGCAAGTGGCTCCTTCCAAGAGACACCGGCAGACGACATCGAACTCGCTGGTTGTTTGTGAGAGTCGGACCAGAAGCTCCTGGCACTTCTGCATGCGGACGTCATTGCTGACGTGGCCTGCGCAAGAGCATGAATCGTCAAGGGGCTGCTTTGTCATTTTCAACAGCTAGCCTGTCTTCAGCTAGGGTTGCCAATATCCCGGGCATGTCCGGCATTTCGGTGGTAAAATTTGCGCCCGGAAATAAGTTGAAAAAATGCTCTAATGTCCGGAATTTTTAAATTACGCTTTAACTTAAAACAGTGTGCATGTGCTGTGAAGATGAGAACTTTAACTTTGCTGTAGGCTGGTAATTGTAAGAACATACTGAAAATTACCGCATAGCGCTTGTTTGTTGTCGCGAAGTGTAGCCATTGAGGTTGTCAGGAATTTGGTTTCATCAGACATGGTAACCCTTGTCTTCACGGAAAATATGGACCGCGTACACTGCTTGATGCAGACGTCTGCTATCATCCACGCAGATAAAGATCGCTTACCGGAATGCAAAAGCTGGTAGAAGTAGAAGACCAGCGCCTGCGTCAGCGCCAACATGCGGTAGCCCAGAGCCAGTTCACTGACGGAGACTGTCGTCATCAGCTCACAGAGCAAGTCAAGCGAAGCGCTGGCGAGTTCACGTTGACCGGGAAACGGTTGATCGCCGAGATGAGATGATCGACGACGTAGAAGAGGTTCTTGAGGAGTCTGAAGAGCATGAAGCGAGGATCGAACCAAAGCGACAGATTTGTTTAGTCGTTCCATCGGGCGACACAGCTTTATTTCTATATTACAACATCTTTTACAACTTTTGCTACGGTAGCGAGAACGCGTTCCTCTGCACGTCGGGAGTCGTACTCAGGTAATGACTGCGCTATTTCGTTAAAGAAAAATTACCCTGCAATTCCGTGACATATGTAGCTCACTCCAACGTGAAGATGGACTGGCCCTCATATACTTTATAAGAAACAAAGCAACACTGTGGTTCCCACCGCTTTATCGCCATAACCTCCTATTTGGCANAAACGAGTTACGGTGTTTCTTTTCCACCGGCTTTTTTCACTTAATAATGCGCCTAACTAACACTTAACATCAGCAATCGAATGTCNATCGCGGCCGAAAGGACCACAGCAATAGGCAGAGAAGTCTGCTNCGCTGGAAAACTTCACTACCGTGCNTGAGTTTTAAAGCATCTGCAGGTTTCGGTGCGAACGTTTGCGTTTATAACCACTTGTTTATTGCAGTTGGGCAAAGTGCGTCACTCAGGGAGGTTAGATGGCTCTCGGGAAAAAAACAAGTTTGGCGCCCCCATGTTCGAAACTAAGGTTTTTTGGAAGTAAATTCACTGCATTGAAAAACGTAGTTGCGCTATTATTGGGGTTTTTAGGCGCCCCCCAATGGTTCGGCAAAGTGGGGGGAATTGTGACCCTTTCCCCCTCGTTACGCGCCAGCGCTTCCATGGTTGTTTTAAAGTCTGGCAACATATGTGCTGCCGATCGCGTGCTCAGCTTGAATTTTTGCGTGTGCTGCCGCGATGACGTAATTTCGCTTCATCTGTTAATGCATCTGCGCCGGTCGTCTTTTAGATTCTTCTTCGTACTGTTAGAATCTGGATGTACCTCAACAAGGCGCATTCGCGAGCTTGTACCTTTCTGCGAGTGGTTTGTCAAGGCTTCATTCGCCCTTCCCGCGTTTTAAGCATGAGAACATTTTTATGGGATTGAAAAAAACAGGTTCTCACGGAATCGTAACGAATGACATTTGAACATGCTCTTCTAGACTAATGCATTTAAACTGCTGAGAAATTCTCAGGTGTAAAAAAATGGATAAGAGTGATTGAAAAAATCATGAAAACGCCGTGAAATCCGCACCGCTATCGTGTCTTTACGTCCATGCTCGCGTGCAAGCAACAATTTTGCGCAGAGTTGAAGGACAGTGGCGTAGACTACGCTTTGAACAGCGCTTCATTGGAAGCATGTCAACAGAGTTAGCATTCAGGTATAAGTGCATTTAAACCGCACTTTGTTCGAAACTGCGCTTCCGGCACTTCGTTCCGGGTGAGGTGGAGAATGTTCCTGGTCAGGCTGATCGACTTCTCCGGGGGGAGGCCGCCCGCTGATAAGAACGCTTTTTGCAAGGTGCGCTTGAGAAGATCTGGAAGAGAACGGATATCGCTTGATTGAGTCGGATTGCAAGTTACCCACGCAAACTGAAAACTGTAAGGGGAATGTAAGAACGGCTAACTTTGCTTGTTCGTGCGAGATCGTCAAGTTTTGTTTCTTTTCGGATTTTTCCATAAAATGAAAGCGACAGGAATGCACAGAACACGAAAACCTCATTGCAGAAGATAATAGTGCAAGATGCATTGATACATTCGTCTTTGCACATACCCTGCTAAAGACCACAGTCAGACAGATTGTGACTTGGGCGTTATTTCAGGTCACACGTTTTTATCATTAGTAGGGCGACCAATTTTTTGACCTAAAAGTTTAAAGTTTTGACTTTATAATTTACAAATTTTGACTTTATTTTGACCTGTAAATTTCCTGCGTTTGCAACTGAAACGCGGAATACAAAGCTGGAATTAGAAATTAAACCGATAGGTTAAAAAGCTTTTCTGTTGAAATGCAACAAAAATCAAAAGAGTGTAAGACCCAACGAAACTAGAGGTAACAAACCATACGAAAACCAATCCAAATGCACAAGAGAAATATCTAGTGTCATTAAGTCTCCGTAAGTCGCTGAGAATTTTCTCTATTGCTATACTTCAACATCAAGTACTATCATGCCTAGCATACTTTCAATCGTCCAGTAGTGACCAAAACAACATTACTACATCAGAAATCGCAAAAAATCCAGTATTGTCAGAATTGCAAAAAAACTTGCAAAAGTACGTCAATATCTGTTGTTGCAGCTTTAATAAAACATCGATAACGAGTAAGAACACTGTGGTGCAGAATATTTTGAACTAGTGATAAATTTTGACTTTTTTTGACCTAATAGCTTTGGAGTCACTCATGGCATCAGCGTAAAATTTGGTTTGTGGACGTTTCATAAAGTTTCAAAAAGGCAGAACAATTTTGACTTTTGGTTGTCCCAATCATTACGCTGTTTAACACTTCTGTTGTTCGTGTACCAAACCTGGACGGACTATATGCGTGGTTTCACATTTTTTGCCTAGTTTTTGGGATACAACCTCAATTTCTTCCATGCTACCTCGCAGACCAGCAGAAAACAAACGGCAATACCCACGAGCGAGTTGCAGATTGGGCGACAACCTTAGTGTGAGCGAACACTGTTCTGGTAAACTTTTAACTTGCTTTAAAAAAGACAACGCTTTGAACACGAGCGGGGAGTTGCTAACTAGAAGTACGACACTCGTCATACGAGGCGAAATCGGCGCGATGTCATTGTGCAGTTGCATATAAAGTTGCAGGTGAGACGTCCTGGTGGCCCCGGTCAAGATATAGCTGAGAACGCTGGTGGCGTACTCGTTGCGCAAAGCCACCGCAAGCAGCAACTCGTACAGCCACGACTTCCTGCAAAAAAACAGAAAACCTACAGTAACTCAGAATACGACAAAATACCCACAACGCGATTCAGTGCTCTGATCTCTTACGCAGAAAGGAGGAAGTGTTTAGCGCCAGAAGATTTTATACAGTTTCTGGTGCAGTAGTAGCAAATGGAACGGATAAGAAAGCAGAGTATAAAATTTAAAACCGCATGAGCCCAGCATCTGCGCATACATCATCGCGACAATCACAAGAATATGCCATTTTTCCGCAACGATTCAGCGCAACCTCCGAATTTTTCAGGTTAAAAGGAAATCTAAGTAGTTTCAATGAATCCAACGCATAAAAATTACCAAGTCCGACATCTTACCGAATATTAAAATGATTTAATCGTAATCAACTGTAAAACAGAGAGCTTTGCGATACGGTCCTTACGTAATATAACAAGCAATGCGCTTTTCTTAGAGCTTGGCTGTAGCACTGCACTTTTTGCGAGCATTCGGATAGTCAGTGTCAGCATCATAACAATATTTATCGTTTGCCGTGGTGTTTTACGCAGCTGGTAATGACATGTATAACAAATCCAAACTAGCTTGCTGTTCCACATCCAACACCTCGTTGTACCTCATGCCTGAAGTTGTTTGCAGAAGCTCGTCGCAAATCTTTGTATATTGTTCTTGCAATTCAACAAAAACGTTCTCCTGTTCAAGACCACCCTTGAGTGCCATGTGCTTGAGGTCTTTGAGAAGTAGAGGCTGAAAAACACGCCGATGTTTATTGGCCACCGTTGGGGATGCGCAAGTATTCGCCATATGTTTTTGATAGTGTTGGCAAGTAATTAACTCCAGTAACTAAATTAAAGAATTCGTCACAAGGAAGACTCGGTTTTATCGTAAGATATTTTCAAATTCTGTAAAATTCATGCTGTTTCAATGAAGGTTTTACCCGTCCTTTACCTTCGTCACATCTTTAATCGAATTTGGCTACAACAGCAAACAAATGGCACAGCAGTTCTCGTTATCTTACTCCGAACGTGACGTCATTAATGGAAGACACATGGTGGTATCTGCGGAACCTACAGTACATGTCCACGTGTAGATCAAAAGTTGAAAAATGCGAGACATTTTTCATAACATTATGTAAAGCAGCATCGATTGCCAAGCTGAAAAATGCGGGATACTTTTCATAACATTATGTGAAGCAGCGAATCAGAAAANAGAGACCATCGTGATAGACTTCATTGTTTCACAAGAAGAAATCTGTTATTGTTCGCGATNAGTGTTGCACGTTTAACCTGTGTTTAGCAGTAAAAAAATATTTTTACTGGATAGCGTAACGACTATATCTTTTGTAGGTGGTTAATCGAACTTGTTGCACGTACTTATTTTGGTGAAAGATACTACTATCATGAAAGACTCTCCAAAGCTTTACAAACTCTTTGTGAAGGCAGACTACAGAGTCACGAGAAACGGCACGCGCTCTTTACAGTGGAACACACAAAATCTTTTTTCCAAATGATTTTTTGACTGGACTTGCAGAGCCGCAAACAGGCAATCGAACAGAAATAAACTTTATTGAAAGGCACCAGACATGTGGTTGTCCCGGTGGAACCATGAATCTTGTTTAGTATTTGTGCATATAAACTCAAACGCAACTCTTCTCAGGCTGCTCAAACCACCCAACTTCCTCCCACGGTCTCCGCACTAAACGATAGACTGCTCCTTGTGGAGTCCCGTAAGACGTCATATAAAACACCCCCCATGTGGTCGAAAACATTTTACGTCACAAAGAAAAGCATTGCTGTTTAAAAGAGATACCTCGCCATGAAACGACAAAATCACGATTTGCTCAGAACTGTCAAACGTCGCCAATAATCGCTTTACCAGTATCACGGACCTCCTCACTTCTGCAGAACAACGCTCCAGCTAATGATCACGCCGAACTTGAGTTATTTCAACACTTTTGTGATTTTGAAACACACAAGAACATCTGAGCTCAATGGCTCGCAGGGCAAAATTGGAGCACTCGATCGAGTCACTACTTATCCGACCATGCTCAACGTCCTCATTGCAAGAAGACTCTGCAGTAGCAACTCAAGCGCATCGTTGCCGCAGCGCGTGCAACAGACGTACCAGAATGTTGCACAGGATGCGCTGGACGGACTTTTCCGTTCCTTGGAACGGAGGAGTGTTTGAACTCGCGGCGTCGAGCAGCATCATGATGAGCTGGAACGAGCCGGAGCTCGACTGACAGACAAGGTGAGCCACCAAGCTGGACACGCTGTGAAATGCGAAAAAACAACATGCGAGTGATTTAATAGAAGACAACACGCCTAATCACGTGACGTCCACATGCCAACCTTTGAACATGCATGTGTCAAAAATTATGAAACTTCTGCAAACGCTTCCACTTTGACGGATATTTCACAAAAACGTTAAAACTGCAAGCTGATTCATTTCGTTGAGCCAAAGATATTGAAAGAAAGGAGTGATCTGAAAATACTGTTTGATGGATCTTTACCAAAACTGCACGCTGGCCGCTTAGTTCATGCAGTACAGCGGTAGTCGTCAGGCACTACTTACATGTCGATTTCTCCTGGAGATCGTGACATCTTTTGGAATTGCTTGTGCAAGATATTCAGCAGCGAACTGTTGACTAATAGCAAACGGTTAAAGGTGAGAGAAACAACATTAGAAATAGGGCGCATGACATTGACTTTACACTGGCTTGTCAGCAACTTCGATCAAAATCCCAAACAACACTAACAGGTTTTTGTTCTACAGGAAAATACCAAGTGGTAACCTTAACAACGGTCTGAAATAGTGTAGCAGAGCACAGACATGAACGTGTGCTCACCTAAACGACAACAACAAAACTAAAGAACAAGCATTCAAACACGTAAATATTACTATGGTTGAAAACAGCAAGTAACGTGTTCATGATTGGCAGCCGCAGCAAAAACAGACAAGCTGCGGTACACTGCCGACCAATGCCAACCAGGGTTATCAAGTTGGCCTTTTTTAGGCCAAATTTCAAAAATTTGTCTCGTTTCAAGTTGGTTGGCCTTTCGGCCAAAATTTTAGTTGGCCTTTTGGCCTTTTTTTGGCCTCATCTTAAGTCGGCTGACCTTAAAATATGTGTTTAGCCTTTTGGCTCTTTTTTACGCTGGAACAGGTTCTTATGAAGGAAAATATTGCTATTCCGTTTTTTTTTTGTCAACACATTTGCAAAATCTTTGTGATAGATGCTATATCAGACGCCGCATTATGATATCAGTAATATTTGATGAATGCTAAATTCAACATTAAGTTTTTGCGTAATCACTGGAAATGCGAGCACTCACTGCACTGTGCAGTGCCAATTGTGTTGTGAGCAATAAACAGTCTCAGCGCTTGCAAACAGGTCTGCGTCTTCGCGATAGAAATGCGATAATTGCGTCGAAGTGGAAATGCTCTTGTGATTCTGATCGTAAGTACAGGAGTGAATAGGAGAGACTTTCGCACAGAAAGCTGCCGATGGATAAGTATGCAAACTGTGGCACCATGTTACCCAAAGTGTGGAATTTCACAAACCATGAAAAGTCGGGAAGATCAGTGCTCCAGCACAATGCCAAGCAAGATTTGATCATAACGTCGAAGAAAAAATTTTGATATTCTTGTAATTTAGTTGTTTTTGTAACAAAGGAATGGCAATATCGCAAATAAAGTTTGGCTTTTTTCTGGCCTTTGAACAGTCGGTTTGGCCTTTTTTTGGCCTCTTTTTTGCATTGTTTGGCTTTTTATTGAAATTTTCATCTGGCAACCCTGATGCCAACCAGCTTTCACCCGTGGCGGACAAACAACTATATCTAGATAAGTCGTGTACAGGTGCCTTTTGCGACTCATATTGCGCTTCGTCATGCTCTGACAAAATTTGGGTTAATTTACATGCAATATCGATCATACGGTAAAGAAACTCGGATGCAAACCTACATCACTGGTCAATCGTCAGTGCGATGTACTGTCGCAGGCAATGCAGGTTGGTTGCAGCTGATCGAAGCAGCATTGAAACCACAGCTACGGCAGAAAAAAACTAAAACAAGGTTTAATGGTGCACCTACTTTGTGGAACAAATACGGCGGTGGTCGCACGTAGCAGAACGTTTGAGACTGATAACAAGTTCATGAGGTACAGCGCAACTTTCAGATATCCATTGTTTTTGCTTGATGGCGGATTCTAAAACACAATAAAATTTATCTGTTGCTGCACATAATTCGCTAAAATAATATAACGGACTTTACAAACAAAATTAAACGTATTTGATGAATAGCATACGTCCGGTTCCACGCTGAAAACCAACTTCACATTGAAATTGCCAGCGAGCTTATCCTTACACTGATCTTGCTCTGGCATTGCGAGTATTGCCAACGTACCTTAAACATTTCCATGAGCTTGTTACAAATGGTTGTCTGGTGAAGACTAGAGAGATGCTCTAGTATTCGCGTCACCGAGTTTAGAACTGTCTGTTCATTCTCATTCAATGTGATCGATGCTGAAGGTTGAATTGTTATGGAAGCTGCAAAATATTTTCGGAAAATCAGTTAAAAATGGTTGATGGCAGCAACAAACCTGCCTCGATCATTTTCAGCATTCTTGGCCAGAGATACTTTCGACATGACAGAACNGTTTACCCTGGAGCGNCCTGATTGTTGGTCGGCTTCACAGNCATCAAGCAATAATCAGTATGGACACTTTTCAACTGGTGTTTTGTTGAAATGGCCAACCGTGTCCCCTTTAAGGCCCGCGCAAGACGTAATTATGGAAGGTACGTGCTGTTTTTTCGGTCATGTTTTAGTCATAGACCGATTTTTTTAAACGACCGAAAAAAATTAAGTCAAATCGGTCAGAATGTCTGAAAATATATACTAGTGAACACTGTTACGGCAAGTTTTAATACAACTGTGAAACAAAGGACCGAAACGTCTCAGCAGAAAAACCTAGTGCACATGCTGGGTCATAACTCGCCAGCCGATAAATCCAGAGAGCTGTTCAAACCCACTAAAGATTCGGAAAGTTTCGATTTAAGAAAATGGGAAGTTTTGGGTTTAAACATGTTTTGAAGGGACGTCACAACTCACAACCGGGGTACGTCAGGGATATTTACGATGACGCCAGCGGAGTCTGAGAAAAAAGTTCAAAGTTAAAGTTTAAGTAGCAAAATACTTGATTTTTCTTTTAAAATATGCCAGGCGAAAATCTACATCACCTAAAAGCAACAAATGAGTCAATAGCCTACTAGGGGATTCATTAACTGTAGACGTAGATTTCGTGGCAATGAAGAAAGCTTTGGAGAATTTTGATGATGGGTCATCAACAACTGAAGTGACCGTTTACCAGAGCATCATAGTAGCGATTCTATCCTTGGCCGCAACCAAATTTTCATACTAGACAATTTTTAAATCAAGGCTGCGACTATATTTTGTAAACTGGAAAAAGACGGTGTCGGTGAAAAATGGAAGGATTTAAATAATGCGCGACTGTCGACCAGAAGACGATAGGCGCAAAGTTTTATCAATAGCTGCAGAGCGTACAAAGATCGACCAAATCACGCAAGAACTGCAAACGCTTTGCTGACATTTCATTCATAGAAAACAACAGTAGTTCAGTTGATATTTTGTCGGTTGCGAATCCGAACAAGAAATCGCTTAGTTTGCGTTTGAGGCTCAACGCAGCATGATGCAAAGATTAATTATGACGTAACATATGCGCACTGGCTTAATAGTTAGAACGACCACGCTACAACGTGAGCAGTAAAGCCTTTGATTTAATCTCACAATTCTAAAAAAAGCGTGGAATTTGGATCTGTTTTTTTGCTCTGGAGCAACATTTTTTCTGTCGTATATTATTTTCACTTTTAACTGTTTCTTTCGATTCCCAACCTGAATAATTTATATTTACTGTAAATGAACAAACGGTCGCCAGTGGAACATAGTTTTATAGTTTCTGTGCAGTTTTTGCTTGATGTGGTCTGGATAAAACAAAAGGGAAGAAACCTACTGCACATTGCAGAATAAATGTTTGAATTAAATTAAAATTGACAAAGGTTTTAAAACCATTTTTAATCCAAAACAAATTCCCGAAACGCCTCCGCGAAAAAAGTCCAGTTTAATGTAGTGGTGTGAAAACCACCACCAATCGAATGAGAAACCAACACCGTCAACCAATCGAATTACCTGATCCATCCCTGAAATTTTGAAATGCTCATCACAAACGATTGCGTACGCAAGGCTCAACAACTAAGACAACTGAAATGCCGTGGTTATCCCACCAAACGACTTTGAACGTTCAATGCACAAAAAGGTTTTCGATCTTTGTGTGGGTGAAAGTCAAATTTCCAACTTTAAACGTCGATTAAGAAGTCAGCTATACAAAAAGAGCAGTAAAACTGCTGTATTGTTCGTTCCAAAGCAGTATTTGATACACGTTAATTCTATGCAAACAAGATTCTGAGTCAAAATTAAAGTTAAAACTACAACTAACAATGCTTTTAACTTTTCTTTTGTTACATCTTGAAGTGATCAGGAACATGGCGTTTATACTTATGAGCATAAGTAATCTACAAGATAACCAGTGTTTTCACATGCAGCCGATATGGTTTTTCATGCAGAAGAGATAAGCTGATGTACTCAACAGCGTTCAGCCAAACCGCACTGAAATCTCCAAACTAACATCTAAATGGTTATTTCCACTCCTCCCTCTTTCTTGCACATACTAACAGTTACATATTAGCTTTGGTTGCTGTATTATTATAATCTTACATGAATTCTATTTTGCTATAAATTACAACTACAGGAAAATTGGAATGATAAAAATATGGCATAATTGCAAAAAAGAGCAAAAAAATTAGCTCCAAATCCAGATTACTGACATGATCACAAATGACTCACTCCATCTCAGCTTGCAGAATTTGGTATATCCTGTATACAATACTCTCTCAATGATAGCATCTGGAAAAGTGTTGCCAACATCTGCTACCACCCAATCAAAATATGGAGAATGGTTTGATGACGCTGAGAGCAGTGTGTCCATGCAAGAATCAGGATTATTGCTGATCCTGTGCAAGATATTGTGAAGATAAGGATAATTTTTAACTTAACATCAGTTGAAACAGTACTTGGCCAATTAACACACAACATTGCGAGTTTCAACTAAAATAAAATGATAAAACTATTACTTTGAATTAATAACTGCACTTTTAGCTTTTACTAAAAACAAAATGAATGAAAAACAACTTACAGAATTTTAAGACAAGTCCGATAGATGTCCAACAGCATTCTCATTGGCACTACACTCAGCCAAAAGTTAAGGACTCGAACAAGGTTATTTGGCAATGGTATTACTTGCCTCTGTTTGTAGCACCCGCTTATCTGGCCTTGAACACAAAATCAGTGCATTAGAATTTAGGAAACATGTCCAGAAAAACTTCATATCAGCTGTAATTTCTACAGATTAGGCAAATTTTCTCTGCAAAACATAAACCACTACAATATTGTTTCATGTCACAGCCTCACATCAGCATGTAGCCAAGCAATGTCGAACAAGACAAATATATTTTAATTTTAAGGAAGTTCTTTCAAGTTTATGCTGTCTCAAAAATGTAATTTATTATAAAAGTTGTGTCTCTACACCTTTGGATAGTCAGCATATTATGAACTACCATTAGCTAAGTGCAGCAAAAACTGTTCAAAATGACATGGCACAATAATATGCAGAACGTTTCTCAACGTAAAAGTTTAAACATAGCACAGCAAACAAATTATAACATACACCTTTCTGCCTTTTACAATTTTTGCATTTGCATAGCGTATTTTCTGCATTTTTAATATCTCTTCTGAATTACCCATGTAAAATATAACAATTTTTCTGAAACATGTACGACACTTGATGTTAAAAATTTACAGTAGCTTGAACAATTGTTCTTAAGAGACATGCTATCAGGTACATTGATCTATTACAAGTTAACTCTTTTAACAACTTCAAACGCAATGCAGTGCTCATTTTAAATGTCTTTCACAGAAATTGCTTGTGTAATTAAGCACACAATGCCTGTCTACACTTTGTTTAATGTTGGTATTGCTACACAACCATATTTTATGTTTGTGCATTAGGTATTAATTGCTAGCAGTAGTATTTTTATCGATTTTGTCTCAGCCTGTCATTTGCAGGTTGGTGAAAGTTGCAGATGAGTTTACTGAAACTAGGCTGGCATTGTTTCCACATGCAACAACTCAGTAAGACTTTTTATTGCATTTTACCAGATAGTTCATTGTCTATGAAACAGCAACACAGCAGTTTTAACTGATGGAAATTTCAGTCTTAACCGCACTTTATGAAATTTCAGTCTTCACCGCACTTTACGAAATTTCATTCTTAACCGCACTTTACCACACTGACCTTGTAGCACTGTAAACAAACCATAGAATCACTCCCGAAAAAAGGCCCTAATTTCCCAGTGGTGCTGTACATGAAATTCAGTTAAAGATATACTGTAGTTTCAAGAATAGAATACTAGGACTATCTGAAATAAATATAGAGCCCTAAATTCATTACAGCTTTGCAGTGATATCAATAATGATGGCAAAAAAGACTTTTAAAATAGTAATCCATCAGCCATGTTTTTGCAACAACATACCCAATGCTTCCACTGACCAAGCACATATAACAGGTGCCCATGCTTTTCCATTTTTTTCCAGCAATTCCAGTAGAGTGGTCACAACAAGCTCCAAACTATTGGCAATTTCTGTGTTTACTCCAGTAGCTTCAAACAAGTTAGCAAACATATGATGTACAAACACACACTGCATGGCTAATTACTCCAGTGTTTTTTAGTTATTTAGTACTTTAAATAACAAACTGAATTTCATTTACAGTAATAGTATGTCTGCCACAAATCATAATGCAGATTGGTTACTAACTACAACATTTTTACATTTTTATTTCAATTTTTATAGCCAAAGACTTCTGAAGGTTTTGCAAAATCAAGCAATATTCACAAAACATTTTATATTACCAGCCTGCAGCTTGATTTATAGTTGACAGTAGATCCTAAACCAGCTGATGTCCAGTCTAGGAAACATGATTGCATGTGTTGACCTAGCTTGGTAATGTTTTGGTATTGAGCTAGAAGTTACTAGGAATCAGAACTCAGGTGTTTCAAAACATCCTATAGCAAGGGTTGGGGAGCTTTTTGGATATAATGACCCAGTTATTCCAAGAAAAATATAACTATCCCATAATTATTCAAGAACCACAACAGATTATAACCATTATGAATAGCCGTTCAAATATATTAGAAAAAGTTTTAGTTAAAAGAAAAAAGCTTATGACAACATTACACCAAATTTTTATAAATTTTATTCCATTTGAGGTAATTTACCACAGTTTTGACTGAGAGCAAAATACTTGCCTCTTGTGGTTAGGCTCAGGGTCAGGTAACCTGAGCCAAAATTACCAAAAACCTACCTCACTCATGATGTCACCCACAAAAAAACCAAAACCCCAATTTTTTTTCTTTGCAATCTAGTAGACTTGCCACATGTGGTGAATGTATGATTATCTTGTCCTTGCCACGTAGTGGCGCCTGCAATCTTGCAATCCCTAATTGTGCCCCTGTGTTCGCCGCACGGCTGTTGCGTTTTGCTTGCGAATGCAATACTGCAAAGGGTTCTTTTAGTGCAGCTTGCCCGCCCCGGGAAGCATTTGATCAGTTATGCTGTTGTGTTGGTTTCAGTGTTTCATTGCTCACTTGTTCAGCTCCATGATTGAGCGGTGTCCTTAGTGAATTAAAGCCTGGCTTTCTGCTGATAGTGTTTAGTGGGATTCGCAGGCGAGTGCACGACACCACATTTATAAGGGCTTGAACAGCTCTCTAGCACAATTGACTGGCAAGTTATGGAGTTGCAAAATGGTATGAAAATAGCAGCTAATGCGGTATTTCAGACTGTACGATATATTAATACACCAGCAGCAAAGGTGTTAATATCTTAGCATGCATTTTAAAAACCATACGCAGTTTCATCCTGTTTCATACCACACTAAGATTTTGCAAGGAAGTAAAGCATACTGCTCCAAAAAAATAATTATAGTTTTACTCAGATGCACGCTAATAAGTTTTGATGTGCAACGTTACTTGACACCTTCCAAGTTTACATACTCAGATATGCAAAGTTAGGCTAGCTTTAAAAACATACCAGTTCTTTGAAATTCAATGTGATCAAGCTGCACACGAATTGCTTCTTCAAAAAGCATGGTAAAACGATGTAGTACGGCATTTCGCGCAGCAGGTACTTTGAGCAAAAGATCAACTGAATTTTTAACACGTTCTTGACTGAAGCTTCCAGATGCATAGCTTGATGCAACAAACCAGTGGACCATTTGCTGAGCTTCAAGCTGCAAACAGGTAAACAACTTACAAGTTAACCAGAAAAGGCACATGCAACATTCATAAGATATTCATAGGACTAGTTCAGTGGTTCCCAAACTTGTTCGAGCCTTTGCCCAAATCAAGGTAACGATTATGTCTTATTACCCTCAATATTTCGCAGTGATCACTCATTAGAACATTGTGGTGTGGTTCTGCATTACCCCCAAAAGAATCGCATCTTATCCCAGAGGGGTAATTTATCCCCAGTTTGGGAACCACTGGCCTAGTCAATAGCATTTTGCTTAGCAGTAACTGTGATAGTAATGCTTATCACATAACTAGAGTTTTTTACAATGGGCAAGAATGGAGGCATGGCATACTAGTATAACATTTGCTTTTTTACTGAAATATTTCTTATTTCAATTAGACCACTGCAATCCTAAGCCTAAAACATATTAAACTGTAATTGTTTATTTGCAGAACAATTAAATAGCAGAAAGAACCAACTGAAGTTTTCACGGCAAGCAAACTTCCATTATTTTTAAAAGGCATAAGCAAAAAGTTAAGGAAGTGGCTATAGGTCTGCCGTGCATGACACGGTTTGCATAAAATGCTCAGTTATTAACTTTAAAGCAGCACAGTCGTGATAGCATAGCAGATGCATTTATATCTGCTGTGCGAATGGTTTTTGGTAACGGTTTGGCTCTCACCTTGGTGACTTTCGTTTTAGTAGTAGTGGTTGCATGTTTCACTGCATAAGACCAGTTTGACTTTTTTATCATTGCATGGGACTAGTTTTTCTTTACTTTTTTCAAAAGTTTCCAAAATTTTGTGTTCATATTTATAGTTTAGGGGGTTTATCTTTGGGGATTAGGTTTAGGGGTTAGATTTACGAGTTAGGTTTAGGGGTTACATTTCATAGTTATGTCTAGGGGTTAGGTTTTAGGTTTAGGTAGTGGCTACAGGTCCGCCACGCGTGATGTGGAAAGAATAAAATGCTGAGTTTGTCACGTCACTGGCACCGTCGTGATAGCATAGCAGATGCATTTACATCTGCTGTGTGAATGGTTTACGGTTCAGCTCTCACCTTAGTGACTTTCATTTTAGTAGTAATGGTTAACTTTTCAATACATAAGGCCACTTTTTCTTTACTTTATTCAATTCAATACTTTCCAAACTTTTCTGTTCAGATTTACAGATTAGGTTTAGTTTACATTTGGAGTTT
>JGI24159J19872_10005221_pt1 | contig 16752 bp, 16 predicted proteins | sample Ectturendosymbi4_FD_19872 | JGI IMG/M metagenome (IMG submission 19872) | reverse complement strand
CTAAATTTGCGTGTCGCAAATCCGCAATGAAAAAGTTTGCTCCGCAGTTGCGGACTTGCGGTTTTGCGGACTACCTGTCGCAAACTCCCAGCACTGGAAATTACCCATGATACTGTTTGGAAAAGATCCCAATGCCCCCGTTGCCCCCCTTGTAAAAGGGCAGGAGGGAATGCTCCGTTATATTCCGCCGCTCTCCGGTGGCCCTGGTCATTAACCTGTGCTGGTTGAACCTCACTTCTCAATGTTTAGTCTGGCATGTTTTCTGTACTTCTGCTATCAGAAATGCTTTTTCCGTTGATAAACTGCCTAATATCCATTTTAGCACTTTCTACAAGCAAGTCACAAGTTAAGAACAATCAACGGCCAGAAAAACATGAGCGGTGAAGAAACAAGAAGGTAAAGAGCCCTCGCAAAGCTTTCAAGCAATGAGAAGTAGACATGTCCTACAGACCTATGTTGACACGACTTTCGCACAACTTACTAAAGTTAGAGCACCATGCAGGCATGGGCGTCGGAAGGATTTTTTTCCAAGGGGGCCAGTAGGAGATTTTCCCAAATTTTTTTCCAGGGAAGGCCAAAAGTGGTGAAATTTGGTTTTTACCCCTCGAAATTGAAAAAAATACTTTTTTGCTAATGGTTTCAAAATCCGGGGGGCCCAAGGCCCCCCTCTGCCACCCCCTTCCGACGACCATGCAAGCACGATTTTAAAAAATGAACAGATAAATTATAAAAACTCGCCACAGCAAATTCATCTTTACATTTATTCAAGTCAACAAGTCAGAAATAGTCTTAACCAATAGACATATTCCCACAAGACTGCATAGCTAACAAGCCACGATGTAGTTTTATACTGCGCGAAAAGAAGCCTGGATAAGCGTTTATTTTGATTAAGTCATTCACTCAGGCACAGGGCCGCAACTAGCTAATATTTTCATGGGGCAAAATGATCGTAACATGTTGTTGTACTATTTTCGAGGAGGAAATGATGGTAACTTGTACCTAACATCTGAAAAAATTTTGAAAAATTTCGGGGGGGATTGCAATTGCCCTGTTACCGTGTGCAGTGTGAGTGTGTCACAGCGGCAAATAAAGTGTCATTGCAAGAAATAAATCAATTAATCGGAATTTAGTTGCTAAAGTCAGGTTTTATGGAAAATTTTGGTTCTTAGTCCCAATTTCCAGGGGGGTGAAAATGCCCGTTTTACTCCTGCGGACAACTGTGATGAGCTGCTCTTGCTCTTCGGTAGAAAGATTGCTTGATTCATTGATTCCAAATGGATTAACTACCCAAAACATTTCTAAAAAGCTTATCTTTATTGCATTTTAATCAGACTGAATACAATTGCTTTCCTGTTCGCCTAGCTCAGCGTTGAAGTCACCATGGTGAAAGGCAGGGACGTCTTGTTTCAAAATACAGTACATTACTACATAGCAATTGTAAAGTGACAGTCACCCTTACGATATCGGCAAGGCAATAGGAAAATACCATATTATTATCAGTTACTGTACTATCTATTGCAGTATTTTTCATCTTTTTTGTTGCTGAAGCGTAATCTTCCGCAAATATTTGCGCTGCTCATGAAATCCATACGCAATGATCCAAGTGTCTATCCTACTTTCTACAACGGCATGGGACTGTGGTTGCAAATTTTGCCCCAGACAATGTCTGTTTTGGCGGAACCCCTGGCAGCTACTCGCGGAACCCTGAGGTTCGACAAAACCCCAATTGAAACACACTGATCTAATGGATCGTGTGCATTTAAGTCTCGCATGCTTGCCTGCATGCCTAATTGTAATACGAATTTATTATATTGAAAATTCCAAAAAGTTCTGCAGCACACCTGAGGATCTCTCGTGGCATACTAGTGTGCTGCGGCACACAGTTTGAGAACCACTGGTGTGTGGTGTAATCTCTGTACCGTAATGTAATCCCATTCCCCCTCTTAATCTGCTAATTGGACACGCCAAGTTTGTCAGCATGTATCTATTCCTGATAGTGCAACAATGGGTAGGATTAATAAATGAAATTATGAATGCGAACTCATTGATGGTATTAAAATCTAACCATTGTTACCATAGAAATGGACAATGAAAAGCTTGGTGTGGCAACAAAACCACCACCAGAAAGTCTTCTATATGCTAGAGTGCCTTTACATTTGTGCATTGGGGCTTGACATTCTGAAATGTGAACAAACATCACTGTTTCATAATGCTTCATTTTTAAATTCGGGGGGGATTGGAGCTTTGTTTCGGAGGGGCTAACCCATCAAAGACGTCCCGTGGCTGCAGGACTATGTGGCAAAACTTCAGTTTGTCTTTTAATGATCCGCAAAAGTACTTAGGTTACACGATGTATCAAACTTGCAAGATATGTCAAACTTTCTGTTTATGGGCATGACAGGACTCAAAGTGGCACAATTAATTCATCATGTAGTGTCTATCCTGCTTCATGAGGCAAAACCTGTGCTGGGGCTATTTTACCTTCATTTGAACACAATTGGTTGAAGTGGTCATGTGCATGGGTGTAACGCTGAAAAAAGGTGGGGGTGTGAGGAATTTGTCCTTCTAGAACGGCGATTCGTGATTGATGGTACTGCGCTGATTAGTGCTCATTAGAAGTTGACGTGTTACCATTTTGTTCTGTGCTTCTCAGTCGTGAAGTGACGCTCCACTGTTAAGTGGTCTGTTGACTTTTATTTATTCGTCGTTGTTTATAATTTCTTTACTTCTTGTTTTGTTCAGATGTCTTGAAGTTCAACTCATTAAAACCTAGCGTTAAACGCCTCAATAGGTTCCGCTTCTGCAACAGAGGGAACTTCTTTCCTACACAAGATAAAGAGGAAGGCTACACCAAAATAGTTTGAANAAAGTGAGCATTTGNCTACAATAGCTTCTACACTGGATTTTCCTGTTCACTGTAGACTTTTGACTAGCAGTGCGAATCTGCATGTTGCTAGCACATCTGTGAGATCGCAGCCCTGTTTTAATGTAATCGTTTAGATCTCACATCTTCATGTAAAAAAAAGGTATGGGAACGCTTTCCCACGCTAAAGAAATGAAGAGGAACATCGTTCACACACGTTTCCACACTACTACAACCCTGGTCATGTGACAAATAAAATATGCAGAGACAATTGGTTGGAATTTAAGAGTTTATAGTTAGGGTTGAAAACCAGGGCTTATGGTCAAGGTGCAGGGTTAACGCTTAAGTTAAGGGGTTCAGTGTTAAGGAGTTAGGGTTTAGCCTACAGTTCACTTAATTGAAACAAGAAGCTGCTGTTTTTCAGCACTGAAACTATGACAACCATCATCCATGCATGGGACTGAGCTGTTACAGATGTCATGCTCAACTAAGCAGGACATGCGCTCCAAACTTGTCATGTGACTACTTCAACCAACAGTGTTCAGCTGAAGGCAAAATAACTCAAAAGTACCAAAGTTATCCTCATGAGGCTAAATTGACAAAGCACAAAAATGTAAAGTATGTTGTGCATCATAACACACTTTCGGATAATTTTCGGATACGGATAGTATGATTTCAACCAAAACAGGATTCGGATCGGATACGGATATCATTTTTCCAAAAACAGGATAGGATCGGATAGTAAAAAACACAATCTGATCATCTCTGAAATGTAGTTTATGGAGACCTAACATCCTGTCCTTCTTTAATCAAGGCTGGTAGTATCTCCGGTGGTTGCAACCAGTGATTACTATAAGATAGATGACCAACTCATTTTATAGTATCACTTTTGTAAGTTGCAACACAGTTTAGCTGCAGTGCTGCTCTTTTTAAAACAGCCACACAATATAATGATTTGATTTAGCATAACAAAAATGTTTTGTAGCAGCATTTCAGCTAGTGTTGAACAAACTACATAGTTTATCGAGGAAAGTGACTCATTTTCCTCAATGTAGCTACGGCCTAGCAAAAAGTCTATAATCCACAGTGATGTAGTCGAGACCTGTGTAAAACTTCGGTACTGAGACTTCATCAAAATTTCCGAGATTCGAGACTTCAAAATTTGTGGATTTTGCCGAATTAAAAAAAATGTCATCACCACTTCTGAGTTGAAATTTTTTCAAATTACTGGCATTTTTCTCGCCTGTTTTGGTTGTTTCTTACCTGCAAATGTAACAAATAAAATTCGTTGAATTATAGAAATTTTACTAAACGATTTCTTTGCAATCTTCAAAGTCTCGAGACCTGTAGCCATCGAGACCGAGACGAGACCTAAAACCAGGCCTGCACAACTCAGAAAGCTGGAAGCGCCAAATTATCAACATAAATTTACCACGGGCCCGCAAAAATCTATTTAATTTTGATGTGGAGATTTCATTGTAGCATGGAATAAAATCTGGAACAACAATTACTTATTCGAGGTCGAGCTTTTGCAACACATTCTACAGTTGAGAAAGCTCGTGCTGGCCGCCAGAAAACCTTTCACGGGCCGTATATTGTGCAGGTCTGTAAAACCTTTGAGACCGAGACTCGCTAAAATGGGTCTCGAGACAAGGGCCCCTAAAAGGGGGCGGGGGGAGGCAATGCCTCGGGGCGGCACTGTTGGTGAAAAGAATGAATTTCAATTGGTCTTTCACAAATGAACCTGAAGTTAGATTTAGGTTTTGGATTTTGGTTAAGGTTGGACCTACCATACGTCCCGCTCATAATGCATTTAAAACAGCTAGTAATGCATCTGTTTTGGCAGTTGTTTTCTTTCGCTGACTAGATCTACCCTCTTATGCACATTTCGACATTATCAAGTTAATACAGCCTAGCCTATATGAGATCCCCTTATCCTGATTACTTTGAAAAACAGAAAAAAACTTACAACTTGCAGCACACGTGAAGCTCACTCTCCTAACTACACTAATAAGCTCAATCTACTAATTTGCATTACCCATACATCAAGATACATGTCTACTTCGGGTCAGCAGTAGTTGAAATCAATCTTTGCAATTTCATTGAGTTGTAATTCAGAATGGCTCAAGATTACTGTATTACAAAACAATTGAAGCCGAAGAACGTACCCAGCTTGAACACGCGCGGTATTACAAAGTGTTAACATTTTGCTCCACTGAATATATGTAGCCTTGGCTACAGTGCAGCCATATGGTTAAATCTTGCCTTTACCAGTATTTTACCCATAAAAAGCAACAAGAAGGACACCCGTCTGAACAAAACTGTGTAACTGTCCTCATGCAATCTCAAAACGCCTTCGGACATTCTGTGTGACAATTTATATGTAACAATAAAACTCTAAGCGGAATGCCGTACCGGCAATAATTCTTTTACCAGAACGGCGTTCCGGCTTACTTTCATCTCTGGTTACTTGTTGTACCCAACAATTAAATTGTTTTTGAAAATTTTGGTGTCGGCAATTGCCCAGTGGTCACCCTCCCTGGTTGCGGGCTAGTTAATCACTTAATTACTACAGTTGAATTCTCATAACAAACACACAGAGACCAATATAGCTGCAAGTACAAGTGCAAATATATTACGCTTACCAGTCATAGCAGAGATCGTTTTAGTCCTTCCTTGTTGGCTGGAGTCTTTCCTTGTTTGCTGGAGAGAAGTAACTTTGTTGTCAAATAAGCATTTTTCTGTAATTCTCGGAAACTTTGTAATGAATGTTTTTGCAATCTGTTGCTGACAATAAGTAAATCAGAAGTACCATACGGTTGATTGATTCTGATCTCTTGTGTTATAATTACTATTCATTACCTGAAAGCAAAAGATGCCGCAATTGTAACTATCCTTTTGTTTTGGAAGAATCAATTATCCCGAAAGTCAGTCATTTCGAGGATGTGTTCCTTTTATTTTCTTTCGAGAAAGTCGAGAAAGTTCCCACGAATAAGAAATGTAAAAGAGTCTGTAGATTATGATTGATTTCAATTATTTCAATTTAGTAAGTAGGTGTACCTACTGTATATTTCGTAACAGCACCCTCTTCTTTTTCATAATCTCTTCCAAAAGCATCAACGCAGCACACAGCTTTGCTGGACACTTGCACAACCTGCAGTTTTCAAAAAATTTAAAAATGTTCCATTTATTACTGCTCTAAAATGTCACAGGAGTGGTGATGCAGCCCGCTTTGCGGCCATTTTTGGTGATTTGCTACACTAACGTAGCCTACAGTCTGCTGTCTATAAACGATTGACTAAACTTCATAAGTATGAATCAAATTTTCAATAAAGGCTTGAAAATAGCTTCCCGATTTGAAGGTACAGAAAAATCTCAGCCTGCCGTGAAAACCTTTTTGTTCGTTCACTGGAGAAGTGAGAGGAAGTACAAGGAGTATGACTGTGCATCCCCACACCCACAGCAAAAACTTCTGTGTTCGTTACTGCAAGATGCATGAGGTTATAGAAGCACATTTCACAAATGACTGACTACAAAGAGAAAACTCTAAGAATATTTCATGATTAATGTCGTCTTAGCAACAAAATCCAGTCATTGCTGTCCTTATTGCATACGCCACAGATTGCATCAAACCTTGTCAAGTCAACCTGTATGAAAACAAATGCAGCGTTAATACTGAAGTTGCGTTGTGTGTTGTACGGTCTTGTTACTGAATCTTTTGTCAGAAATCTTTCCATTCCGAATAGTGTAGTTCAAAATTTTGACAGAAATGGAATCTTCATTAAATTACAAAGACTGTGATATAAAATATGTGTACGTACGTGTTCCGGAAAGTTGTTTAAAATTAGGATGTAAAACAGGTTTTCAGCCGACATCTGTGTGTCTCAGATGCTATCTGTGCATAAAAACCGTACTTAATATTTTGTACGAAATCTCAGGTATCCGAATAGTGTTGTTCAAACTTAAAAATGTTTGTTCGTACGTGTTCCGGAAAGTTGTTTAAAATTAGGGTGAACAACAGGTTTTCAGCCGATATTTGTGTGTCACAGACGCTAACTTTATGTAAAAACCGTACTTAACATTTTGTACGAAATCTCTCGATTCCGAATAGTGTAGTTCAAAATTTTAACAGAAATGGAATCTGCATGAATTTGCAAAGACTGTGATATAAAATATGTGCTTCAGTGCTTGTACGTGTTCCGGAAAGCGGTTGGAAATTTGTTTGACAGCTTGCTTTTTTATGTTTCTGGGCTAAATGTTCTGAACGTATTTGTTTGATTTTGAAAATTGTTTTGCATTGCAATGGTTTCTTTTTCAGTCTACGTCTTCTATACTGATGGAATATAGAATCCCTTTCATTTGCTGTAAGGAAAACTGCCTTTTTTGCGAATTTTTTTTTCGCCTGCTCCGAAAAGTGCGGCTGGGAAAAGTGCGGCTAACTTCACCTTGGTACCCTGCCAAGGTAAATGTAAAAACCGGGCCCCTACACCTAGCCTGTACTTTGGTATTATTTTCTATTCTTTTAATTTCAGTAGATTGTTGTTTTTTTGCGTTTTTTGGAGGGTTTTCCGGTGATTTCGGGTTTTTGCATAGTCGTTCAATGCCGGATTTGCTATTGTTCTCAACTATTTGAGTATTTTCAAGGTGTTAGCCAGTGGGTCTCCATCAGTTAAGTTTCCCCCTGGCTCAAAACTCTAGTTACATCACTGCACTTGATCAAAGTAAGGTAGGTTGTACTGCAGATAAGAGCTTTGTGTAGGGCTAGCGGCAGTATCCTACAATGAAGCATGGTATTAGTGTCTATTTTACCGGTGATAATCTGGAGGCAACAAATTGGCTGGAGCTATATTGTGCCCGCAGTTGAAGATTCGGTCACGTGGCATAATCAAATGCAATACAAAGAAGAAGGTCACTTTGTGATTTCGTCAGGAAAACGCAGTAGTGCTCATTGTGTAACGGTTAGGTGTTAGTGCTGCTGTGCCAATGTTTCTGGTTCGACTCTCGTCGCCTTGTCGACTTTCATTTTGTTTTTTTCTTTGCTTTTTTTCAGGCTCCGCTTACATGTTACCTTTAGGGATTAGTGTTGTTGGGTTGGGTTAGGATTAGGGTTAGCTTAGCTTAGTGTTAGGTTAGAGTTAGGTTAGTGTTAGCTTTGCATTAGGTTAGATTAGCATTAGGTAAGGCATGGGTTAGCTTAGGGTTATGTTATGGTTTGGTTAGGGTTAGATTAGCGTTAGGTTGGGGTTAGGTTGTAGGTTTATCTTTTAGTTACATTTACTTCCTTTCTACCAAGCTATTTGCTGCTGCCATCTTGGTAGCAAAATAGACACTGCCTAAAAGCATAGTTGTTTCTTAGGTGACTGAGCAATACCGTAGTTTTGTCAGCATTTGTATCGCGTAAAGGCTGATCAGTGCTTTTAGATGTGATTTCTTTCCATTTGAATTTTCTTCAGTAATGTCATTCAGAAATTAGATTGCTGTTGAGTACTTGCGGAAGTTTGTACTGCTGCCATGCAGAGATGAGCATGGATCAGGACTGAATGGGACTGGATCAGGACTGAAGCCAATTTTGGCTAGATCAGGACTGGATCACACTGCAAAATTGGCGGATCAGGGCTGGATCGGACTGAGAAATTTTTGTTCTTTTAATGTGATTATTCTAAAAATATCAAAAATTTTAGTTGTGATCCGATTTCACAGGTTTGCTAAATAAAAATGGTAGTGCATATTTTGTTATCAAATGCAAAAACTCTGCTGGGACTATTTTGCAATTACAACTGTATCCACATTTGTTCACATATAACGTTGAGTTCTAGTAGCAAATGTGAACATAGTTGAGTGGTTAGTGTCTATGCCTGCTGTGCGATTCTTCGTTGGTTTTGCTCTCACGTTTCGTTTGGCTTAGCTTGTAGAGGTTACAGTTGATAGGAGTGCTTTTAATGTACTTTTTCAAAAAGTTTAGGATTAAGGTTTTGGGTTTACATTTAGGATGTCTGTTTGAGTTTCGGTTTAAGTTTTGGGTTTAAGTTCAACTTTTAGGTTTAGGTTTTAGGTTTGAATTTTGGGTTTAGGTTAAGTTTTGGGTTTAGTTTTTGGGTTTAGGTTTTGGGTTTAGGTTTTGAGTTCAAGTTTTGGATTTAAGTTTTGGGTTCTATGTTTTGGGTTTAGGTTTTGGATTTTGTCTGAGGTTTAGGGTTTTAGGTCATGTAACAAGGACCTTACCCCAATCCAAGTACATCGTCCATTTTTCACTTGGTCAATCCAAGCAATCGGATTCTCCTAATGGCAAAATAACTCCAGCAGTGCTTTTCCCTCTGATGCCTAATAGACATCTCCTTGTTAAAAATTTTGAAAATGCCAAAAGGTTGTGTCTATTTTACCTCATGAGGCAAAAGCACTTCTGGAACTATTTTGCCTTCAACCAATCGTATTTGGCTAAAGGCAAAATAGATCCAGTATAGCTCTTTTGCCCCATGAGGCAAAACAAAAATACATAAGTTTACATTGGCGGATCAGGACTGGATCGGACTGATGATTTTCAAAAATTTTGCGGATCAAGACTGGATCGGATTCAATTTCATCGGATCAGGAGTGGACTGGGACTGAAAAATTTCTCAGTCCGCGCATCTCTGCTGTCATACTAAGCAAATCAGAGAAGATATTGATGAGCTTGAATAACAAGCAAAAGCCATTTTGGCATCTGGCAACCGCAGAATTCTTCCCCAACGATACAGGGAAGCAGCAAAAATATGACAAACGTGCATTTGGGTCTAATGCCTTAGAAAAGTGATTCTTAGTTTATCCAACCACGCGAAGCCTTGTTATTTCTTAGCTTTATGGTCACAAACTACTTGGTGTAAGATCCTTTTCAAGATTCAAAAGAATTAAAAATGAATTAAAAGGTCACTGTTCTAGGAGAGGTGGTCCACACCAAGCATGCTGCATTCGGTACATTAAAAGTGACTAACTTGGGCAAACAAATTGTAATGAAATCTTAGATAGTTTATTAATTATGAAGAAGACCAAGACAGGACAAAACCTTTTTAACTGTTTGGCCAACTGGGTTATGTTCAGCCTTACTTACTTGATTCGATGATTGTAGCTTTTTATTTCTTTATAGGTATTTCAATAATGACAGTATCATGAGCGAAATTTAAATTAGTCCAGTCGCCAAGGTGGGCATTGATGAGCTCAGCCCTTAAAAATTTAAATATGAAACAGTATAAACCAGTGTCAGTGAAGATTTTATCAATTTTCAGAATGTGAAGCTCTTATGCAAATTTAAATCCTCTGTTCAAGACTTTCCGGCAACGGTACTGGTTTTTAAACCTCATCTTTTTGTGTAACAGATTAGTTTACTAGTCTGAAAAAGTAAGAAACACACAAATCGTGAGCCTTACGCTTACAACAATTTGGGTGCGTTTTGCGTAACGAAACGTGTTTTGCTCATGTGTGTGAGATTTTTACATCTATAATAGTAAGTGACTTGCAACGTGGTCCTCATGTTGGGCTTTAAAGTCTTTATGTTGTCACACATACTATATAGGTGCAGTTTGTTCGTTTTTTTTTAACACGTATAAGAAAAACAGATGTGACTCTTGTAAAAAACGTAGGACAATTGTTTTGTCAAATATTTCAATTGTGGCGATTTCGGTTGTTTTGCCTATGGCAATTAATAATGCTGTTTCCGCCAGCCAAGTAGGATTTAAAATTATGTGCAATTAAATGCTTTTGCATCGAAGGCAGTAACAAACACAGTGATCGTGGGCACTCCAGTAATGACTTAGAACTTCTTACTGACCGTATTTTCAGAGCGTCATTTTTAGATTTTGGCAACACTTTCCATTTTTTCCCTTGCAACAATGGGAGAAGAGGCCTCATAAGTGGATTAGCCTTAGGCCTCGCATCAGTTAAATCCGGCCCTGCCAATCTGTCTTCACCCTAAAAAAACCAGACCTTGTCCACAAAAAAGCCAGAAAAAGCGAAATGCAGTTTAAAAGCATATACACATAAAATTAAAACTCATAAGAAACATCAATATAGTAAAATTCCAGTTTCAAAAAGCATTTTCTTTCCCCCTACTTGGCACTTACACTGTTGTACATTTGTTTCATATCAATAACATCGATGATTTTTATGGCAAAAGTAAAATCTTGCAATATTCTATAATCTGTGCACTAGAGATACTATAGCACAGACCAACACTTTTGTAGCCCGGCCTACCTGGAGCTAACAAAAAACCACCCGGCCTATTCATGCTAAACAATAAGAATTTTCTGGCCTGTGGTCCATAATATAGCATAATCTCAAAAGCAAAGTAACTACACTCAAGGTTTTGAATGCATTGTCCTTCAAACACTAAAACCATACAGGCTAGTCTTAAGGCAGTGGCTGTGGGTTTGCCAAGGGACATAACTTTTGAAAACTTGTTCGTTCACTGCTTGTGATGTGACATTAACACATGACAGGTGTGCCCTAGCTGGTTCCACTACACTTGCTAGTAACATTAAAATGAAGCCCCAAACTTAACCTTTAAATCCTTACCTAAACCCAACCTCTAACGAGTGATGGAGTCTCCAGACTTGGTCTCAGTCTTCAGACCCATTTTTGCAAGTCTTAGTCTCGAAGGTTTCAGGTCTTGTGCATGTTGCAAAGGAATGGTTCATTAAAATTTCTATAATTCAACAATTTTTTGTTTATTGTATTTGCAAGTAAGAAACAACAAAAACATGTTGGAAAATGCCAGAAATTTGAAAAAAATAAAGTCAGAAGTGATGACGACATTTAAAAAAAATCGGCAAAATGCACAAATTTTGAAGTCTCGGTCTTGAACTTCACATCTCCGGTCTCTGTCTCGGAGTGTTTAATTATTAGGTTTACATGTCAAGTGGCGGTCTGCAAAAACGAGACAGCCTGTTCTGACGTCATTGCACCGTTCGGTTTACATGTTTGAAAGTCATTCCGTGTGGCAGACGTGTCGGTAAACATCTACTGTGCACTGTGTGCAGGCTAGTGAACAAAGGGTTGTATGGAGTTGGAAAGCATGTAAACTGATTACAGATTTCACAAATTTGGCAATTGCTGTTCATGCCTCTCATGAAGTTGGTGCCGTGAATTATGGATCATGCTGCATCATGAATCCATCCATAGCAGACGTACACTGACGTTTTCAGCATGCGTTGATGTCACATGTACAAAGCTACAAGCATACAAATTTCACACAGGTCTCCTAAGCACAATGCTGAAAAACATTATGGACATTACTGCTTCATATTGCATGTGTCTGCAAGTGCCTAGGTGGAATTTGGTGACACATCAGTCAAAATCTTTAGTTTACACTGATACTTAAACTAATAGCCTAATGTCACATATTTGTTATATTAAACATATCCTATGACATTATTTCAAGGAGCTAATGAAATAATTATATATCTTTTACTACTATCACCACTGATGCCAGCAAGTTGCCCTGTTTTTGCAAGCCGGATTTATGAAGATTATTGCAACACACAAAGTTCTTACTTTCAAAACAACTATTCCTAACACTACCAAGCCACTCCAGCTGACCAGTAGCCTATTTGCCTATTTCAAATACATATTTGTATTTAAACAGAGCTTCTTATCATTTGTTGTGCGCAGCTTTCAGCCTTTATAATGAACAAGCACCTTCTCAGTAATGTTTCATTTCTAAAAAATAAGGGATATCTAAAACTGGCAGATAGCCTACATTTCAAAAAGTATATTTTAGTTACTGTAGTAACTTCTACTTCTATTGCCACTGATAGCATAAAATTATTGTACTCAATTTTTTCAATGACATGTAAAATGCAGAAGCAAACAGCTTTTAACAGGTGGTTTCTGAACATTTGGTTAAGATTCTTTCCTTCAAAATTAGAAATCCAAACACTGCCAACCCAAAACCTAAACTGCTATCTATTGACTGTTGTAAAACTACACATCCTCGCTGACGTGCCTTGTCGACTGCATGGTACTTATGTTGGTATTACAGTTACACTTCCAAAACTGAACTCAACATGCTAACAGTTAACATAATGGTGCAGGCATATCTTATGTAGAGACAGGCACTGAATGCTAGGTGCTAGCCTAGTACCGCGCGAACGAGACAACGTACCCTTCATAACGAGACGTCTTGCTGTCGAGGTGGCCAACGCATTGGCTCGTTCAGAGCGTTGACTCAGCAAATCACGTTCAGAACCAGACCACTTGTTATCCATATATGGTAATGAGACAATGCAAAACTGGCCATGTAAACGTAAATGAAGCCTTGGTCTCGTTTCGAAATTTCATCAACCAGGTCTCGGTCTCGAAGGTTATGGTCTCAACTACATCACTGCCCTAATCCTGAACAAGTGGTTCCCAAACTTAGGTACATTTACCCCCAAGGAGAGATCTGCCTGGACACCTGTAAATACCACAAGATTGCTAAGACCACTGAGATTAACTTCTGATTTTGCATTCTTGACGATCTTAGTAATCAAAGCGATCTTAGTGATCTTGGCAATCTTAGTGATCTCGTGGACACCTGTAAATACCACAAGATCACTATGATCGCTAAGATTGCTAAGATCACTAAAATTGCGAAGATCACTAATCGCTAAGATTGCTAAGATCATTAAGATGGCTAAGATTACTAAGATCGACAAGATTGTTAAAATAAAAGAGAAAATTTAAATTGTACTGGATCCAATAAATGCTTTTTCACATTAGATCCACACTGTCTCATTTTTCAAAAGAATATAGCTAGGATCAAAACCGTATTTGACTAAATTCATTAAAAGGAATTGCAGCGTTTTCTTATTAAAAAGTTGTGACTTGCTTAAATTTTTGGACAGAAATTGGATTTACAATTCACTTTTATATTTTCTTTACTATAAAATTAGATCCAGTACAACTTAATGTTCATGTCCGATCTTAGTAATCTTGGTGATCTTAGTTGTCTTGGCGATCTTAGTTATATTGGCAATCGTAGTAATCTTGGCGATCTCAGTGATCTTAACGATCTTAGGGCGATCTTAGCTATCTTAGTGATCTTGTGGTATTTACAGGCGTCCAATGCTTTTGCCTATTCTAAACCACCTGCATTAGAGACCTGCAGTGGCAGTAGTCGATGTTTGATTGGTGTTAATGCTGAGTACCTACAGTACAAGGGGACCTGTCATGACAGCCAAACAGACCCCTTGGATGCACTACCTTTCTTAGGGCATAATCTGATCTTCATATATCCTCAAAAATATGTCCTTGTCATCATACATTACTTGCCCTGCCAGAGTTTCCACAGTTCCTCTTAATCCCAACATGTCCATCAGTGTTCTTTTTGTCTGTTAGTTTCAAATCTTGCTTTAAATTTTGTCAAACTAAATATCTCTCAAAAGCATTTCAAAGCTCGGTTGGTAGAAACTATTTATATGCTTCTGAACACACCCATCTGACTTTTTTAGCCATTTACTTCAGAACTTGATGTTATAATGTCTTCATTTCTTGCCCACTGCCTGATTCCTATTTGATGATGCATCTGTCTGTGTTTATCATCTAACACCAACAACTCTGTAATGTGCTATAACCAGCCATCTTTGTGTTATTTGAGTATCCTTGTTATGTGGACCATGAGTCTTGCTAAAAATTGAAATAAATAAATATTATTACTGCTAAACTTGCAGATATGACTTTAAGTATATATATGCTTAATACTTGCTTTCACACTTTCGTTTGCAGTTTGTACTGAAGTTACAACCAGTGGTGACTTATTTAATTATTATGTCAGCACCGATGTGTCAACAAACTAACTGTGAAAAGAAGAAACGTGGTTGGCCCAAAGGGAGAAAAAGAAGAAAACTAATCAAAGATGAAAATGCTCCTAAAAAACCTGTAAATGCATATGTTGTATTTATGAGCAGTCGACGTGAACATCTTTCAAAGTTACATCCTAATCTTTCCTTTGCTGAAATAACTAAATTGGTTGGTGAAGAATGGAGTACTATGGATGATAGCGAGAAGCGCATTTATGTGGATGCTGCAGAGCGTGAAAAAGAAAAGTACCTTAAACATTTGGAAGAATATAAGCAATCTGAAAAATACAAGTTATTTTTGCAGCGGTCACAAGAAACACAAGGTCGTCATTTTTCATCCTCTTCTGCAGGTGGCAAAGCTGCAAATGATATTATTAATAAGCGTTTGAATCGTCCCCTGCAAAGCTTGGATGGCAGTGATATTCCTATCTTCACTGAAGCATTTTTGGATTATAATAAAGCTAAAGAAAGTGAGCTTCACCGCCTTAATAGAGCAAATACTGAATGTGAACAGCAAAATACTGTTCTTGAAACACACATTATGAATTTACAAGCAGCAGTACAGAAACTTGAGGCTGAGATCCAAAGGCAGAACACAAGCAACAGAAAACTGGAAGCAAAGTTGGATCATTTTCGCAAATTTTTGTTAAGTGCCTTTCACAGCATACCATCAGCTACTACTAGTCATTTGCCTACAGTAGACACTATTGATGAATATTTAAGTGAAGTATGCTCTACTTTACAAAGCAACATTGCTTCTCACAATAACTTTGCTCGTTCCATTCAGAATGTTGTTGCAACTGTTGATCTTAAAGCCATAGATTATTCGTCTGCTTCAGAAGCTGACTAATATTGTGAACACTGCACACAGTGCTAGCATGCTAATATCTTCTGTTTTAACTATTACTTTTCAGCATTAAAAAAAAACTTTGCAAATTGTGAAACTGTATATCGCTTAACAAAACTAGCAATTAAACAAAGGTGAATATTACCCTTTAAAGACCGCGCGCGCCAACATATTGGTCAGCCTTTTTTTGGCCATAAATCGCCAGCTGCTAGAGCTAGACAGCTGTTCAAACCTTCTACAGATTCAGCAAGTCTTCTAGTTGACATCGAATAAAAACGTTTTTCGTTTTGGGTTCAAGGTTTTCTGGGGGTAATGTCAAAAGTATGGGTGTTTTTGTGTTATTTTGGCCATCTTTGCCTGGCCCTGGGTGCTGTCCCAATGGGCCATTTAAAGTTTAGTTGAAAAGGTCAAAATCCGTGTCTACAGAGCCTTTGATTGACTTCCTAGCACATCGGAAAGGAAAATTATGGCTCATAAACCAAAAATTGACCTAAATTTTGCTCCCTCAAAAGCCACTCTGAGGGGCATTTCTCCCCAGGCAATGACTTGTCGTCAGAATGAGCTAGAGAGCTGTTCAAACCCTCTAAAGACTCGTGAAGGTATGTAGTTAGCAATAAAAAAAAAATCAGTTCAGGATGTCTGTTTTTTTTAATGCTTATGTGATGATAGGATGTTTATGTTATTTTTGATGTTTATGTTATTTTTTGCTGACGTCATCATTTTTGCCCGACCTCCCTTTGAGACCCGCAGAAGCCATTTAAATGACATTAATTTTTTTTTAGTTTAGCTGTTTTTTCGGTACATTTCAGGACTTTGAAGGGTTCAAATGGGTTTTTAGCATTCCTGGTTCTAAGATTAGGACCAAAAAACATTGAAATAAATTAGGGAAATCCCCCAAAAGTATTGAAAAAAGCCCCTTACCAATTAGCTTTTTTTGGCCTAACTTATGAACCAGAAACGCCAGAAACTCAATCAAGGGCTCTAAAAGCATGTATTCTCGTCTAGAATCCTAAAATACTGCGAGCCAAAATATTGGACCGTGGGATCAGATGATGGCGTCATATGATTAACCAAAAAACATGCCCCTGTCATGATCCCATTGGTCCAAAACCCCCCAACCAAATTCTACAAAAATTTTTTAAATCTAAACTACACGACGCCACTAGTCATTACAGGGTTTGAACAGCTCTCTAGCTCAATCTGCTGCCGAGTTATAGCTGGCCAAAGNTTGCCCT
>JGI24159J19872_10005220_pt1 | contig 16752 bp, 15 predicted proteins | sample Ectturendosymbi4_FD_19872 | JGI IMG/M metagenome (IMG submission 19872) | reverse complement strand
AATGCTGAAGCAAGAAATCTATTTCCCTAAATAAACGAGGAACCCTCGTGGAACCCTTAAAACTCACGGAACCCCACCACATGTTCCACGGAACCCTAGGGATCCGCGGAACCCCTGTTGAAGAGCACTGGTTTAGATGTATTGCATTAATGTCGTTTGTCAACAGACTGTTTCAAGTTCCAGATCGTGTACGTAAGCATTAGCAGTAGCGCAGCCAATAGTTTTGTTCGGGAAGGGCCAGTCAATGACGTCGGCAGTCACTGACGTCATCTTGAGTCCGATTGTTCTTTCCGTTTATTTTCCACAAGTTGAAAATTGATATAAATCACTAGTAAAAATCTTAGCAAGTTTGTTTCGGGGTGGGCCATGGCCTCTTCGGCCTTATTCTGGCTGCGATACTGAGCATTAGTCTTCTTTCATCCTTCGGCCTTTTGAGTGGAAGCTATTCTACCTTTTCACTACTTCTCCAAAGCTGTCTTCTGACTATCCTGTGAAACGCATGACTGAGATACATAGTGATGTCACAAACGTTCGGGATATAGGCAGACAGAAATGAGTGCCCTGGGCGCAGGCTTTCAGGATCAAACGTCGAAGCAAATACATCCAGTATACAATAAACTTCGCTTAATCCGGATCTTCGCCGAAACCGGATAAAACTGGTGGTACGAATGTTTTTTTTTCGTTTTTCTTTATAAAAATCTTCGGTTTATCCGGATTTTTTAATCCGGATCTTCGCCAATACCGGATAAAATTTGCTCTTTTCACATCTCGTAATCCGGACTTTTCAGTGAAGTGCACTGACTGGTCTCTAGGAAAGATTCGGCAGCTTTCCGACGCAACACATGCGTGCCCACGATCAACAACGAACATCTAGGATTATTGCAACAGCGGCAGCAACATTCGACTAATCACAGAGACGATTATTGCGTCACACACGAGTATAGCTTATCACGTTGAACGTACCGCTGAAGGCACGCCGCCGCACCAGTGTTTCAGTGTATTGATTAGTGTTGAGTTTGCGTGTGAAGTGTAGAGCATTACCCCTGAGCGTGTTGTACTCGTTAAGATGTTTGGAGGGCATTACCTTCCAAATAGAGTTAAAATTATATGCATCAGTCCAAAACCACAGATTTTTTCGCAGCCAAGTAATCCAAAATTATTAACTTAAGATTGTTCATAACTGCCTGGATATGGCGATTACTAATCTGATGTACCATTGTAAATACATCAATAAATTCGTTTTGCTACTGCGAAAATCTGCTGTTGTGTCGTAAATGTGTTCAATTTTAAACGATTCTCACCGATATTTCAGTACCGAAATGACGTCAGCCTATAGAAACAACCATCTTCGGTTAATCCGGATCTTCGCCCAAACCGGATAAAATCGCCGGTAAATCGAATCTGGATTAACCGAGGCTTACTGTGTTTTGCAGTGAGTTTGAGACGGTTCATAGCAATAATAGGAGATTTCATGTGTTTGAACGACTGGGAAGGTCAGCATTGCACTTCTGCTCAACTTTCAACAGGTGTTTGCGGTAATCTGAAATCTTTTGCAGCAGTTTACAAGATTTCAAGAATGTTTATTAATCGACAAATTTTGCGACATTCCTTTCCGCAACTCGTAACACTTCTGTCCAGAGATAGCAAATGAAGGCCCCAGGGCGCAATACTTAGGGGGACCCGAAACTTAACTTATCCCAGGGTGCTACACACACGCTGTGACGTCACTGGCACTGCGCGAAATACCAACGGAGACTAAATATTAGCGGTTACTAATTCGTTTTCTACTCCTTCACTGTTTATCTCCACGGTTTGGTACCTTAAATCAGGGGTCCGCAAATACATTTTGGCGCGACCTTAAAAATAGTTAAAATTCTAGCGACCCAAACATTTCCTGAGCATATAATTTTGTGAAAAATACTTTATTATTAAATTTCAATTATAAGAGTACTAATGTCAGTAACATTTTTTTGCAAAAAATTGTATGAAACTTAGCACACAAAACAGTAAATAACTGTAATCATTCTGTCCAATGAGAATGGCAAATCAAAAATATAAATTTAAATTTATTCACGACCTAGAGTGGAAGGTCTCGCGACCCGAATTCGGGTCGCGACCCACTATTTGCGGACTGCCTTAAATATTCACGCGAGCCTCGCTTGTCTTTGAACTTCTAAAAGAAAGTTTGCCCGCTAGGGCCAGGGACACTCAACAAGTAAGGAGTAACATTTCTTACAATCCACCATAAAGACAACTCATATAAGTGATGACTACCCCGGCAAGCAAAGCAACACTATGGTAGGTTCTCGATGCGCACTGTGTTGAGTAGCAGTGATGCTTGTAAACCAAACGAAATCGAATGCTCGCATGTACAACGAAACCTCGTGCAATAATTTACAGATGTTAGAAAAAGTTCAAAACAACGGCAACCACGGCCCTTGATCGCAAGCACTATACCACTTGGCGCAATGGGTGAGACTTGTCCAGGCTGCGACGACTTCGCTGATATATGCGGCGGTTAAAAGTGAAATGCACAAAGTCGAAGAACGACTGGACAGCAAAGAAAGAAAAAAGGTTTGCAACCAAACTTATATGCATAAAATATGAATAAGGGTAAAAACGAACAATGTACATCTCGAAATACTGTTGGCAATAGTCGAAAGTGTTAGAAAACGCGAAGAACCGTGATTCAGACGCGGCCACAGCTCATGTCCATTCGCGTGTCGCCACCCAACCAGGCCCGTAGCCAAGTTTTAAAGTTCGGGTGAAAATACATTTTTAGAGGGGAAAGATTTTGTATTTTATTATATGTTTAAAATATTTTTTTTCTGGGCACAACACAATTGAGGGGGCACCGCGCCCGTATTTCCCCCTCAAGGCTACGGGCCTGCACCCAACCCACGACCGAGGTTTGGATCTGCTTGATCACAACGTTGCGGAGCAGACTTTGCTTGTCGTTGATCAGCAAGCAAAGCAGCGCGACAGAGATCAAATCCGCAATGCAGTCGGTCAGCGCACACTACATGCGAAAAATCGCTCGAATCACCCTCGTTGTCAAAGCAGCCAAACGCAAAACCACGTGACGGTTATGACGCAGAGCAAGCCTAGGAGGATAACGGCGTGCATTAAACGCCTGGCAGTCGGCTTTAGAAATCTAACGCTCTAAAACCCATTGCAGTTCGGCCTTCTTCATGCGTAGACGCATCGCATGGTAATACCTTCTAAATTAACCGGTTTCAAGCAAGAGCTACGTCGAATCAGAAGCTCTGCTGTTTATATCGACTTCAAGGCACAATTATACCATTACACAAATAAGTTTTTCTCAGCGCTTGCTGTTACAGGATATTTTCATTGCGATCGAGCACTTTAACACAACTAGCTGATGCATACCTCGCGACGCGTAAGTACGGTTTGTTAAGGTTATTCAACAGCACGTACCATTGTTTCACGATAATTAACATGCATTTTTCGAAAAAGCACGGTTAATCGTACCTCGCGTGTGGATCACACAAAACGCACCACGTTGAAAAGCACTGCAGCAATGGTTAGCACGAAAATAGGGTTGCGGTTTAAAAGACATAGTATTTTCACGATCACAATGCGTAATAATATGTGTGTGATGCAAACAATGAAGAAAAACACACGATAGCAACGGCTGTCATCGTCGATTGTCGTCACGCTGAAACATACAAGAAAGGAAACTTCATCATCCATCATCCATTTTCCCCAAAAAAATAGAAAATCCTCACGCGCAGTTTTTTTTTGGGGGGAAGCAAGCACCACCTGACGAAAGCCGGGGAAAGGCAAAGAAAAAACTGAAATGTGCGCTTTATCAGGGTAAGCAGTAGCCGAAGGAGTGGCCTTCACCCTTTGAAACACGACCGTTGGTTGGGCACGACGACGGTCACTTGACGATGAAAGGAACATGGTGTGACCGTTGCCGTGCCTCGCAGCAGCAAGTAACGAACGATCCCGTCTGCTCGGTGACGATGAAGGAAGCTCGAGAGCACTAAACTGGAAATCAGGTCGCGCCATCTGTTTCACTGGTGGCGGTAATCACTACCCTGTTTCGGAGAACGCTGTTGGAGAATAGGCGGCAAGGAAATGAGCCCAGAAGCTTTTTGCGTTCGCTCACAACAGAACTAACAGCCTGCTGCAGTTAAGAAAAGAAATGAGTAATCGCCCGTTTCACCGCGCCAAGCTAACACATGAACCCGGTATGAAAGTAACACTAGGACTGGAAAAATATCAGCTACAGACGCCCATAAGAGGAAGCTACACTTGACCGATGCGCGCTATATGACATTGAGGTCACTGAAGCAACAATACAACTGGTGCTGCGGCAGAATGCATTTGATATGTGTTTGGAAGTCGACAAAGAACGAGAAAAGACAAGTATTACGTGAACAGCGGGAGCCGCCGCCAACAACAAAGCGCCTTTTACTTCGCACTGGTTGTGCCATGGATTGCGGCAACGAGACGAAGCTGAATGTGGGTCAGGTCGATCGAGGTCACTGCCAGCTTTTTAGTGTCTTTAATCCACACTCGAAGCCTTTCGTTTCGTGCCAACGGTCGGCACGAAACGAAAGGCTTCGAGTGTGGATTAAAGATTTATCTTGCGTGGCGCGCAGATCATACACGAGCTTTTCCTGCAACCGACTTAATACGTTTGTATAAGCGTTTCGCCGGTACGCTTGCATTGCGGCACTGCTTTTTCTGCGCTTGTCAATCACTGAGCTGTGATCAAACCATAAACCTGTGGTGGTGCAGCATAAAATCGCCGTGCCATGATAAGCGGTAAAAACCGAACCAAACATGATTTGCAAAATCAACCGAAATGATTAATTTTGCACATTTTCAAACTTTTCCGAAAATCCATAAAAAGGGTCAAAAGTTCCAACCTAGGTTCAAAATCCCTAAAGTGAGAGCACTGGCGGTGATGTGAATAGCCATTGTTGCGTCACAGGCAACTGGCTAGCGTGTTTCGCTGCGCATTACCTTAAGTCCCAAACCCTATCTGTATTTAGTGGAGCAGTGCAAAGGACACTTGATGTCATGGGCGTCGGCAAGGCGGAGCAAAAGGGGCCTTGCCCCTCCCAGATTTCGAAATTTGATATTTTCCATTAATTTTTTAGTACAAAAATGTTTTTCTCTTGGTTTCGAGTTGGTGAAATTTCACCACTAGTGGCCACCCCTGGGAAAATCCACTTTTGCCCCCCACTGGGAAAATACTTCCGACACCTATGGTTGATGTGTTTTTCTTTTTGTGAACCTTTTTTTAGGAAGGTGAAGTTAACATTTTCACTAAAACCTTTAAAAACGACAGAGCAATGGGACGAACAGACAATTTTGTAAAACGACATGAACTACGTATAAATCCAACGAAAAGCAGATTTCATTCAAAAATCGACCGCCCATAAGTAGACGACAGGTCGATCAAGAGCGGAAAACGCGTGTGGCGCAACCCAGGCACCGACGTGAAAGGTTGATCGTTAGGAACGGACAAATAAAAGCAGTCAAACCAACAAACAAGGACATCGGATCAAGTCGGTCTGCGTTTGCTCTGTGCTTGCCACACACCAACAAATACCCACTGCATTTTGCATGAAACGTGAACTGCATTAAGAGTTTAAATACCACGCAGCGCGAAACCAGAGTCGCACAGATCAGGTTTCACCGACAACGTGTGTAAAAGTGAGTACAGCCGTTAAGTCTGTTCAATTGACATCCGCAAAAAAGAAACACTGATCTGTCGATATCGATGAAAATCAGTCAAGCGATTAACTTTGCTACCAGCGCCAATCGTCCGGAAAAAATCAGTCAAGCATTTAACTTTGCTACCAGCGTCAACTGTCCGAAAAAATCAGTCAAGCATTTAACTTTGCTACCAGCGTCAACTGTCCGAAAAAATCAGTCAACCATTGACTTTGCTAACAGCACCAATCATCCACTAAAGAGACATGTCGGGGCTCAAGGCTCCTACGCAATTTTGAACATAAATTTCCAGACTATTCCCAACTTTTTCCGGACTAATTCTTCAGAATAACATATCCAGGTCAAATACAGGTAAACACGAACAAAGTAAAATTATCAATCTTATCAAAACGCATGTCAAAAGATCAAGTCTGGAAAACAATTTTCTTTTTCCATACTAACAGACCAAAAAACTTTTTCCCAGACTTTTCCAGGCTGGAAAATGACCAAACGTTGTCCATACTTTTCCAGAATCCGTAGGAGTCTTGGGTGCCGCACTTTCAGACTGTCGAACGCTGTGCTAAGGTTTAGGGCGCATCGACATCTAACCAGGTCTGCTTGTTAGATGGATATTCTCGCCAAGCACGCAGTGAAGCCAGGCCCGAAACGCGCGCGCGCGTCCACAGGATGCTGCGTCACCGACCGACGCAGCAGGAAACGTTTGCGTGCCAGGACTTCCTGCCTCGCACCACCGCACGTCGATTGCGTGTCGCGATCAGTTACTCGCGCGTGAGAAAGTATAAACAGACGCTTGGGATCAGGTCGGAAATCACCGGGTCCTTGCAGCAGAATAACCGTGCCTGCGTTCCAGCAGCGGACAGCAATCTGCGGAAAGTTCGTGGAGGTGTTGTTTATTGTTCAGTCGAGCCAAGAAGCGGGCACCCATTGCGGTTCCGTGTCGAGCTTGTTGATCAGACGCAGCAGCTCGGCGTACGATCGTCCCAGGTCCGTGTTCCGGATCGTCTCGTCAAAGTAGTGCGCGTAGCGTTGCTCAATGTCGCGCGCGGTTTCGATTATCTTGCGCAGTTCGTCTTCCTGTAAAGCAACGTCAAGAAAAGACGCTTTTTACGCACAAGTTCAAATTAAAAACGCGTAAATTCAAATTAAAAACGAATACAATGCCGGATCGTGACATATTCTTAAACAAGCATCTTTTAAAGAAAACGAATTCACTTCAAATTTTGAAAAATCAACGCCCGAGGTTGCAGCAGCGTTGATCTAAGTCCTAATAAAGGAATGAGATAAGATCCAAACAGAATCTTGCACCCTCACAATAATTTAAGTGTTACAGTGAGTTGAACACGCGCCGCTGAAGCTGGAAGACCTGGTTCGATTCCCGCTCGGGCCATATCGGGCTTGAAAAACAGTACTTTCGGCCTGTTCAGCCCCGATCTCGGCGCAAATGGGTCCACGCGCAGTGCTGTCACTGACGGCAGCCATTGACTTGCCACCAATGCACCACCACCCCTAATCACACTGAACCTATATAAAGAAGCACTCAAGGTCGAAGAGGCGTGTCAACCTTTTTAATGAAGGGAGCGACCTCAAGACTTACTACGACTTTGTTCAGAGTCGCATTAAAAATATTTTAACACAAGTCAATTGACACGTTTTGTTTCACTGCAGAACGAAGTCTGCTACACAAAATAAAGAGGGCCGCAGAAAGAGTGCTTGGGGTCTCTCGGAACCGTGGTTGAGAACCACTGATTTAAAATCCCAATGATGTTAATTAAATGAATGAGATCAGACCCAAAGAAAACCCCGCACCAAACAGTTCAGCACAGTTCTAGTTGCCGGACGCCCTGTGAACATTACTCTCGAAAGGCTGTGAGGACGGAGTCTGGTCAGGTTCTCGATTTTGCGCCACACGAATCTTTTTTGGCCCTGCAACGCACTTTACTTCGATGAACCATATAACCGCATTGCACATATTACATTTCATACCCAGAGCAAAAGACTTTTACTAGCTTTTATACACTGTTCCTTTTACACTATAAGCAGTTTCGGTCTTGGAAGGTCTGCAGCCTAGATGACCCCTGGTCCTTCGCAGCCTCCCTCTCCTTCATGCAGTTTATAAATCGACGCACTTGGAAGTCATCGCAGTACTACATTACAATATTCATGATGGCGTCATTCATGCGTGTGTCATATAAGCTGTGTTTCATCAAAGTAAATGTATTAGCGCCATCAAGCGTATACTCTCTACTACCGCCACTTGTATATCCTCGTCTTCTTTCATGTATTTGTGTATTCCTTGTTATTGCGGTGCATGTTTAAAGTATAACGCCTTGCGTGTGGAAGTGAAGACGTTACAGAATGCAATACAATGCTTGATTAAAGATTGTGAAGTACACGAAGACGACTTTTAACGCAATGTGTAAGTAAAGCGTTAAAAGGTTTTGATTCTAGTTGCTGTACGTGCCCGGAAAGGGCGAATCAAATATTTCGGGCGATATCAAGCAAACTAGGGAGCTTTCCATTCACCGAAACACACCATTACCATCGTCGTTTTCTTCACGGCGCTTTTTCCTAACCGGCTCGCATCACTGAAGCAGCCACAACCATCAAGTTACTGTATGTCTCCATACTTGGCTGCTTGGCGTTTTGGGAGCAAAACATCATGTTGCGTTTCGAACACTATCAGCGTGTTTGCTCTAAGCTACCGGACTTCCCATAACACCGGGCGTGCAGAGCAGCACAGAACCCATTCGAAAGACCAAAAGCGGATTGAATGCGCAGTTAATGAAGCAAGTGCGAGCTAATGAGATTTATTGTGTTCGATGCGTTGATGGGAAGCTCATCTATCCGAAGCTTCTAACGTGTGATGTCGTAAGAAAGTGTTTCCCTAAATTCAAATCGAGTTATCACAAGCCAGATTATGGTCGCTGCCGATGCAGAGAGAAGTGGCTTAATGCGCAGTGGTTCGTTACGTGAAAGGCCTGATGAACAACTCACAGGATTATAAAACATACCGCGCAACGATTCACACTTCTAGTCCGACGCGCTGTGATGTCATTTGTTTGGCTCGGTGGCAAGATAACTACTTCGCTGCTCACCCGGTTTTCGAGCGGCCTTCTTAAAAACAAGGCTGTCCCTTTATAACAAAGCGAGAAAGAACGAACAATAGCGAGCTCGCACCGTTGGATTATCAGGGTCACAAACAGCTCTTGCGAGTATTGTTCCTTGCAGCTATGTGCCTCTGGATCCAGCTGCCCCAGTTTCACAAAAAAGTTATAATTGGATCAATCGCCGTCTACTTTTTCATGCTATATTTATCCGCTTCTTCACAGGCGTTGCGTAATTAGGCCGAGTGACGATGTTCTTCCGGGAGTACGTTCCATTGTACTCACTAATTATCGCGAGGCGAATGGATGGAGTGACAAAAGCACCTCATCGATTGATTGAATCGGTGTCATATCAACAAGCGTCGCACTCTCAGCCAACCACGAGCGCCACCTTCCGGACAATCCAACGCAACATTTACCTTGATCTGCTTTCCCTCTTTGGACACGTTTCCTCTCAAGCGCTCTAGTGGCGGAGATCCGACGAAAATGATGTACGGTTTCAATCCTGAGGTATAGAGTGTTCGGAGAGACTGCAACAACAACGTCAACGTTTCATTTTAGGAAGTTATTTTGCAGATTTCTGTACAGCGTTTGGGGTCCCACTTAGCTGAAAAGCCACACGACAACACCTTCCGTATCGTCACCTTCGTTGGAAAAACTGCACCAGGTAAAGGTTTGGAAACAAAATGCCCACGAAAGGAAACAAAATGCCCACGTAAAACTCGTATTTATTGGTAAAACTTTATGTTTGAACCCACAAGGGCATAGGGGCCCTATCTTGTTTCGAAAAACTTTTTCTACTGAGACGTGGCTGCGGTTGGCTCGACAGAAGAAACCACGCAGCTATCATTTGGTATCCAAGATTACTGCAGCTTGTCAGTAAGCTTCTTTTGCCAAGTTACAAAAATAAATGAGGCTCAACATGTGGTGTGAAGCACGATCTGATGTTGATGCGATATTATCATTCAAATTTCACTTCGCTAGAAATTCTGTCTTCTACTCGAACAGGCTGTTCAGACTTGAAGATGGTGGACATAGCTATCTGAAGATGAATCAGCAAGGGTTTCGATAAAAACATATTGTCTCAAATTTCTAAAACCCAAATCTTTTCATTCGAAAACGCCACGCTACGTCATCAGGTGGAAATACGCGAACTTTTCTGTTCACGCAAAGTTTCAACGAGCTAAAATTTTCATCAGATGCTTTGATACGTTGATCAAAATGCAGACGTAAACATTCAATGGATTATCGCAATATCGCCGAATGTAGCTGACGCTTTTTTCTTAACGACGTAGACAACTGGATTCAAGGACTACACAAGCTAATGGACACAACACGCAGGGGCAGAAAGCGCGATGTAAATACCGAGAAAACGTCCTCCCCAAACCGAAGATTGGCTGCAAACCAAACCTTTCAAGTTTGTTTTTTTTTAGTTCGTTGACAGCGTTCCCGAATTCGTACCATTCGCCGGCTTTCTCTCGCGCTACTTCCACCCATGCGGATTACATCATAATGGTATCGAGTCATGCGCAGGGCGAGGTTATATAGTCAGCCGCTAATAAACTGCTGCTCTAGGCAGGAACGCTGCGCCTTTTCTCCTTACCTGCGCGTGGAGGTTGAGGACGCAGATCTTGCCCGAGTCGACGATTTTGTTGACCGAGTCGACCGCCGTCCCGTACAAGGTCTTCTGGTACGAGCCGTACTCGATGAAGCGTGACGTTTCCACCATCGACTCGAACTCGCTCACCGAAACGAAGTGGAAGTCGACGCCTTCGCGTTCGCCCTCGTTCGGCGTGCGCGTAGTGTCTGAAGCGGACAAGGAACTTGTGTAACTTGCACGTAAATATTGTGCCTTGCGTCGACAGTATCTAACCCCGAAAGCAAACATGCACGAAATCGCTGACCAGTGACGACAGCGACGAGTGGGAGGGATTTTCTCCCAACGCTCAGCGCGTGGTCGATTGTGAAACGAGCCTCGCGTCAGGCGATCCGCCCTTTAAATGAAACTGATCTTGAACGGTTTTCACCTTGGTTTTCAACTGACAATCTGTCGATTGAAACAGAGCGTCGTTTCGAGAGCACGTCGACAGCTTTAGCGATGCAGTCGAGAAATTGTTGGAAAGCAGCGTGCACGCGCAAACACGTTTGTAGCAAGCGAAACAAAAAATGCGACGAATTTCAAACGTCACACACCGACCACTTTCTGACGAAAGAATCGCCTTCATCAATTGCGTCACCATGAGAAACAACAATAAAATCCCCACAAGCTTAGCCACAAGATTGTCCAACACGACCGTTACTGACTGGCGCCACCTGTCGCAGGCATCTCTCCAGACGAGTGGTCTTTTTCGGTTAAAATTACGCCGCAACGATCAAAGGCTAAAAGTAGTTTGTGTTTGACCGCAGTGGCGTGCTTCGATAAACCTTGGTTTAGCAATTTATGTCAAACAAAAGATTGTGGTGTTTTCAAACTAGCGGAAACGTGGGTGCTTCGCTCTGAAGACACATACCGACCACATATCTTCACTAACTGTGTGCTTCTTTCAGTTGCTCTCTTTCAACTCCAATCACGAAAACAAGTCAGTCAAGATATTTTGTTCGAACGTGAAAATTCCTAGGGTCAGGGCGAGAATGATTTTTTAGGAAGTAAAAAATGCTGCCCAAAGTTACTTGGAAGCTTTCCCTAAAAATTAGTTGATGATGTGTTACACGCAGAAACCGTGTATTGTGTACAGAAACACCACCGGAGGATCATATCAGCAACTGCCAGTCTAGCTAGGACAATAGACATTTGCTCTATTTTGTGTAAGCGCTCTATGCATTGCACAGTATTACAGTGAAACGCTTACACAGTGGAGAAAGGATTATTTTCAGGACATTGCGAATACTTGCCGTGCTATCAATCTCTGAATTGAGCTAGACTGAAACTTTGAGTAATGTTAGCCACTATTCGTTTCTTTTCACTTAAGAAACTCAATACTGCTCCCACGCCACCGCGAGCTGCCCAAGTCACACGCACAACGATGTCAGCAGTCATTTCCTAAAAACCCGCAACTATCCACCAAAAAGCAGGAGTGCTTAGGGAAACAACCCAAAAAGGTTATTCACACTAGGCCCTCGTGAATGCAGTGATGTAAAGTTACTACTGTTTACAGTGAAAACAGCTCGTGACGGTCTTAACATTTACCAGCGCACCTTTAAGTGCTAAGCAACTTAACCAAAGGGTGAAAGTGGAAAACGTAACATCCGGGATGTTGCAAAGTGCGAAGTGTGTTTGCAACAGGGGTGCGAAAACGCGCCGCGCGAGCAAAAACGTGGCGTGCGCAAACATTTTTTTTACATTTTATACTTTACACGTGTGAATGTTGTGCGGCAAAGCTTACATGTGTGCGCTACTAACATTCACGGGGAATTTTGCATCCCCCTGGTTTGAAACCACCGGGCTTTGAACAAGAGTGAGGCTCCTAATGAAACAGAACGGGCAACAGAAAAGAGACATCTCGGCTGGAGCCACGCAAACCGCTGCAGTCGCCGCTACGATTTCACACGAACTTACGAGATATGGCGGAAGCAAATCTTTCTCCGTCGTTCTCAATCAAGCGTTGACGTAATTCGTGACGCCCGACATTAGGAGGACCAATCAAAACGATCGGGCGTTTTTTGGTTTCCGGTTGATGATACAAGGCCATTTCAACGTAGGTTTGAATCTGTTCTTCCTCTTCTACAATGCAGAACAGATTGTGAAATTAGAAAGTCGACACAGACTTACGAAATGTACACACTTTTGTCAGTACGAAAACAAAATAAGAAATCAAGGAACACTGCAGTCATTCACAAATAACCCATTCGGAAATTTATAGCGCTGTTGTGGTATGACCGTGACATGATGTGTTTCCTACAACATAAGCAGCATACAATGTAGATAACCTTCGTCATCCTTGTACAGTTTGGTCTCTTTTTTCACCTTCTTTTTCTTCTTCCTACCGCACAATAAGCTCTTCTTGCTCTCCGGGGCCTTGTTTTCCTTGTTCAGTGAGATTCGCAGCGTTTCCCGCCTGAGAAGCAACAAACAGCAACGGTTTAACACGCAGCTGACCCAACGCGAACGAAGAGTTTAGCGATAAACACAAGAAGCCGTGTCATTTCCACTACACAAAAGCCTGAGACAGAGGTGTTAAAACTCCAATGATCTCGGGAAGTTGAGCTATTTCTCTGTGATTTTGACGGAGTCACACAATGATAACAGAGCGGGGAAAAACCTTTCGACTGCTTACAACATGAACTGCACAAGCTCAGTCGTGAGCTTCTTGCCTCACAGATCTTCCAAAGGCCACGCTTTTAGTTTCTTTACAAAGAGCAGAGCTACCCAGATACGGTATGCTTCGTGGAGAAGTTCAAACAAAGGGAGATTATTCAGTTTGATCCGTTCGACTTAAACAACAACAGTTTCCATGCGTCAATCGAACACGTGGTGTATTCGGAGTAAAGTTTGACAGACAATTGTTGGTAGACAAAAACATCATGATGCTACGACCTCACAATCACTCGCATCCACCGATCGGCGCAATAAAACTCTTTGTTGTTTCAAATCTAACTGATGAAAACTGTCAACCGTCGCATCCATCGGGTCAATTTTGTAACATCTATCGATCCCGACCAGAGCATTATCAAAAATCTCTTGAACACAGCGATTCATAATGCGCAATACTAGAACCGGAACAGCGATGTTGACTCGATAAAACAGATTTCGTTCAATATGACATTTCCGCTGAAGGCAACTAAAGATCTTCTGCGCGTTGCTGGGATGGGGTTCCTGATTCATCGAAAATCATCTATGCTTCAGCACTCGCACTTGAACAGCCAGACTGGCGAGAATAGCGGACGTGACGACTGTCAGTCCGAGCTCTATTGATTTAGTCAGTCGCTTGAAACAAGCTGCAGAGCATCGCGGACTGAAGCAATTTATCTAAAAGCGAATTTCTCGTTCAGGCTTGCGGAGCGTGGGGTAGGTTGAACGAAACAGCATTTCCCAAATTCGTCGGGTTCAGGGCATCGCTTCGAATGCACAGGCTGTTCACCTAATATTTCGAACTTATGAGGTGTTTTTTGGTGATGAAAATTTACCGCACGTTTTGAGCGCAAATCACAAATCGTTCCATTCGCTGTGCAAACAACTCGCGCAACCGACCACACCAACCGGACAGCTTTCTAGTATAAAGGTGAAGCAAATATAAACTTTCGTCATTTCCTGCATTTAGTTTCTAGAGTTTTTATATATCACAGACGTAAAACAATGTTTCGCACTGGGCACTTGAAGAAAAGCCCGCTTTGCTTTGAACACGACGCAAACCGCGAGACCCAAGTTGCACTGAATTCTTAGGTTCATAGAAAGCCCGTTGCGTTGGAGTTTCTGGCGTTTATCAACATATCTTATCACGCATGTCTAGTACAAGCAGGTTATCGATGCGCAAGGGTGACCATGTTTTTGTGCAATAGAACGTTCATCAGGCGCTAGAGCGTCTGTAAAACACAAAAACTACTGGTTTGAGGCCTGCGCGGGCCGACTTTTTCCTGGCAAGTGGCGCCATGGTTAAGTCCAGCGCGTCCCGCTCAGTGAGAACTTTTAAGCCCGGTCCATCCTGGCCGTGTAACAAATCCGGCCCCTCCGAAAACTCGCGCATAAGTTTGACTTCTGGATGTAAAGGCGCACATGTAGAACAAAACGAAGTGTACGCGGGTATCTCATTCAAAAAGCACTGCCAGAACATTAATGGGACGATGTTTTCACTGCAAGGATCCGCAGTATTTCCGGCTCGGGCGAAGTGATTTCGGTCCGGCCTGGCCCAGAATTTAAGGAAATTCCGCCACATGCAAGGTATCCACCACTGGCTATCACAACAAAGAAAGCTGAAAAGTATCAATGCGCAGAAGGAAACTGGCGTTTTGATACGCTACTCAGTACTCTTGTCTCCGACACAGAGTGTGTTCAAGAGTTTCAGCAGTCGGGAGAGCGTGGCACGCGTTTGAGGTCGTTTGGATACAGCGTCCGATCAACAACTGATAAAAAACGAAGATCAACATCATTTCGATTGTTGAAAAGCAAAAGATCGAAACTTTTCATTCATCGAAACGGCGAGGACCTCCGCAGTGACGTAGTGCCCCCAACGTGGCTTCACGGTCGGGCGAACCTTAAAAGGCCGCAGGTGCGATGGTGAACATGATGAGCGCAGCTTCAGTTACAAAAATTTAATGGACCAGACTGAACTTTGTGAATCGATTTAAGGGCTGAAGAAGAAAGCCACAGACTTTGTAAAAAAAACTGCAAAACTTACACGTGCGGATCACGAGGATGTAACTCGCGCTTTACAGAAAAAAAACGTCTTGCGTCATTTGTTCTTCGAAAAAGCATCAGCAAAACAGCGAGATCAGGCCAAAACGTAGACTCGGAGCCCATTTCAAACCAAACAACATCTACCAACCTGCGAGAGCGGCGCATCTATTTCGACAGTACCGAAAACGAGCATTACACAGTTCTAGTCCACCTTTCCGGTACAAACATGTCACCGGTGAGCAATGCACAAAGTAAAGAGCTGAGACGCAATCGTCTTCTTTTTTTCATCGCGCTTGACGCACATGACATACAACCGTTTTCGTAACGAATTTGCTTGGCACAATCGATGGATTTTTTGAAGACACAACGGTCACTTTAGAATGGACTCTCGTCACTAACAGCTGATGTTTCGATTCCATTTATTAAAGCGAGACATCAAGCAAGAATTTTTCATCATTCAGCTTGAGCGCTTTGTTTCATACTGGTTAGACCTTTCCATTATATGTAACAGCAGGAAAAAATAGCGGACAATGTCCTATTTTTAGCAAGTTACCACTGTAAGTTAACCAGCAGTAAAACTTACGCCGTTCGATTAGATTAAACCAGTGTAGGCTTCTTCATACCTTCCTCGCCGCATGAAATGAAACTTTCATGCACGACCCTCACAAGAATATTAAGATATCCCACGTACACCACACCTGGACCGATAGGTTCAGGATTACCTATATGGCGGTACGTAACGAAGAATCACAGTTAACTAAAAAACTTCATTACTGGCATAGGCTAGCGTTACAATCACATCCCTGCTGTGCTGGTGACAGCAACTTGCTTCAGGAAGCTTGCGAATAACGCCGCACGCAACTGGGGAGGGGGAGGGCGCGAATACAAAGGTAACCGGACCATTGAGTAACTCTCGTCTGCAACAAGAGCAGCAGGTTTTCTCATATAACCCGTGGTTTTTCATGACAGGGTGCTTCGTCACTATTTTGGTGAGGCCGCTTTGTACAGAACGAACAAGAGCTGCATTGCACTGAGGCAATACGCACTTCCGGTAACTCGCAAGATACCGCGTAACAGGCAAAAAGAACAGCGCAAGTCATCTCAAGTTAATGTCAAAAGGAAGGCCTGAATAATGGTAGACGCTTCACACGACGCCAAACACCGTGTGCACTGCGTCGGGCAAGCTGATCGCAACAACCCAGGCTGCTTACTGGTGCTGGAACTGCTGCGACGGGATCAACCCGGCCAGCGTCAGGTGGGTGTCTTCATCCTCGTCACGGTACGCTTGCCACCAATCGGGATCGTCCATGGACATGACGCGCAGCACGTCGCCTTTCTGGAACGAGAGCCCGAGGTCCCTGCACGGCAGGTAAGGGTCGTCCAGCGCCTCGTAGTCGAAAAGCGCGCGCACGTGTTTCTANAGAAACAAAGGGATGTGATAAAAGATAAATCTGCTTTGAAAGTAAACAAGAAGGCTGCAGTGAACAGCGCAGTCGTTGTTTAGGAAGGACAAGTGCTTTCTTCAACTGACAGCGAGGTGGCTATTTATTTGCGTCACTGTGGTTAATGGTTATACTCACAAATACAAACGGGGGGGGGGGG
>JGI24159J19872_10005219_pt1 | contig 16752 bp, 14 predicted proteins | sample Ectturendosymbi4_FD_19872 | JGI IMG/M metagenome (IMG submission 19872) | reverse complement strand
TTGTTTGTTTACGTTTCATGTTTGCTTACGTTTCATAGTGGCACGCCATGAAACACGGGCCAGAAAATTAGTAAACTTTTCAAAAATCCCAATTTCAAATGCACCCTAACGAGGATCCTTGTAAGAAATTAGTAATTTGAACAAAATTCAAGACATCTGTGACGCGTTGATTGACGCAACCAACATGTCGCATCCGGCATGTCAATTGACGCATCCGGCATGTCAATTGACGCATCCGGCATGTCAATTGACGCATCCGGCATGCCAATTGACGCATCCGGCATGCCAATTGACGCATTCGGCATGCAAGCTATCGCAATATTTTCTGCGGTGCAAAATTTAACGTAGACGAAGATGTCATTTTTGTTTTGATTACACTGTTTTTTCCCACTCCTCCAGGTGTCAAGAATCATTTTCAGAGGCAGCGGTTACGTCGACAACGTCACGATTTCTACGTACGAGCACATGACGCACTTCCGGGACGCCAGTGATTGGCTGGTGTCGAACCAGGATCCACAAAGTGGGGGGTGGAGAAACGAGGTGCCTCGCACTCTTCCTGGATTTAACACTTTGGATCCCGGTTGGCTCTCAGGAATGGCCCAAGGCCAAGCAATGTCCACGTTGTCCCGTGCTTATTACTTGTATGAAAATGAAAAATATCTGCAAGCCATGGCCAGTGCCCTCCTCCCATATACGAGGACAGCGAAGGAGGGTGGAGTCAGAGCGACGTTTCTCGACAAGTTCACTTGGTACGAGGAATATCCAACCACGCCAAGCTCATTCGTTCTTAACGGTTTTATGTTCTCGCTGATCGGCCTTTATGACTTCAAGACCCTTCTGGAAGACAAGTTCGGTTTTGGAAGCGCCGACCCTGTTTCCGTCACTCGCAAAGTCACGCTCGACTTGGCAGCGACCTATGACCTTGTTTCGCGTCTTTATGCGGACGGCATGACATCGTTGAGCACCATGTTGCCTTTGTTTGACGGCGGTTCGAGGACGTTTTACGATTTAAGACATTTTATGTTGAAAATACAACCGAATGTGGCCAGATGGGATTACCACACGACCCACCTGAGCCAGTTGGCGTTGATATCGTCGATTTCAGACGATCCAGTTTTCAAGCAGTTCTTCGATTACTGGAACGGTTATTTAATAGGCATTGCTGCAAAACACAACTGATTGTGTCGCCGCTTTGTTCGATTTTTACTATTCTTGCACCTTCTCTCCTCTGCATCTCTGGCACACGAAGCGTGCGTGAAGGTTCAGGGGGGGTTGTTGCTTTGCGTCAGGGGTGCACAACTTCCGGCCGTGAACATGTAATTGATGATAGCAAAAGTTAAGGCGGCCGTGCGTCAATGAAAACTTCTTTGTCTACTGCATGATACTTTGTTGAAAGCAGTGGCGTAGCCAGTCCAAAAATTGGGGGAAGCCAAAAAATTTGGGAGGAGCCAAAATCTTTCATTTTAGGAAAAATAACACTATTTTGCTTGAAAAAACGCTTCACAAAGTACAAAGTGACTATAAGTTGTAAAAATTTGGGAGGGCATGAGCCACTAGGCCCCCCCCCGGCTACACCTGTGGCAGAAAGGTGGCCAAACAGACGTGTGTATGCAGACTGGGGTCAGTGTGCGGAAGAAAAACAGAAGCAACGCAAAAAAATAATGATATACTAAACTCACTAGCGGCCGCATCTTCCAAAAGTACTGGTAATGCGGCCGGCATTAGCAAAAAGGTTGTGCATCCCTGACACTTTGGACTCGGTGCAGTTCGTCATCATGACGTTGCGGCGACGCCATCATGACGTTGCGGCGACGTCATCGTGACGTTGCGGCGACGTGCAACACGAGAATTCTTTATGCAGCTTTGTCCAGGTAGTAATCGCGTGCAGGCGCTTGTAACTGCTCGTCGCCCGGCATGTGACGACGAATCGCTGCGCTGGCATGATTTGCATTCGACGCGTCTCCAAATCGCTTGTTGGCGATTTGCCCTTAAGGTTGCTGTTGTACTTGTCAGCTGAAGTTTCATACGTTCGTCAGCTTTCGCGACTGTATTTTTCATTTTAATACTGTAGAGCAGTGGTTCCCAAACTTGTTCGACCCGTCACCCAAATCAAGGTAGCGATTATGTCTTACTACCCTCATTATTTCGCAGTGATCGCTCATTATACAGAACAACATTGTGGTTTTGTTTCAGCGTTACCCACCGAAGAATCGCATATTACCCCCAGGGGGTAATTTTCCCCAGTTTGGGAACCACTGCTGTAGAGTGTAGAATATGTGCTTGTTTCTGCCTTGGCATTAGATGATTGGCGCCTAAGTAAGCTTTTCAAGGACGGTGTATGAAACACAGAGCTTTGATATTTTTCACATGATGTCGAAATTTAACGAAAAGCACGTTATTTTTTGGTATGTCCAAGTGAAGCAAGCTACTTCGTGCCATACTGCAAACCTTTGTGCTTTTTCCACCCAGTCCAAATGCGTTTTCAGTCCTCCAAGCGCGGAGAGGCTTTCAACTTTTTTGTGGCTTTTCGGAACACTCGGTTCGCGTTACCTTGAACTGTAGCAACGGTGAACAACTGACCGAAAATTTCGAGCGTTTGGCTGCCTTGCCATTATTTAACTACAAGAACCGCCTGTATACCTTATTTGAGCGACACCTTAGCGCAGTGTTTCCAAACTTTTTTAGGCTAGCGCAGTGTTTCCAAACTTTTTTAGGCTTGCGACACCCAGTGGCAAACCCATAGCAATTTGCTGTTAAAGGTTTTCATCCTTTTGGTACCGCGACCCATTACACCACCCACTATAAGCCAACGACCACCATCTAAAACTCGAATGAAACAAACGTAATGCAGCAGTGGACACAAAACATCTTCTCGCGACTCCCCCATAAATGGTTTATGACCCCTCTGGGGCCGCGGATCCCAGGTTGAAAACCACTGCTTTAAAGTTTGGTGACATATTGAAAATGTACTCATTGACATACTGAAAAACGTATTAGCTCCTGAGCACCCCTGACTTCCGTAAATGGCATCCTGATTGGGAACCACTGCCTCAGCGCTTCGAATGGTTCTTTCATGCCGAAGTAGTACACTTACGATTTTTGCACTCCTTTTGCTCTTTACAGGCGTGCACACATTCCATACGGTTGTGACGTATGTTGGTGCTTACGTAATCGCGGATTATATCTATTTTGTTTAAGGGGCAAGACCTGTTGCAAGATGACAGATTTTTCAGACCACTGTAATCTCATATGTTACTCTCGCAGACCATCTTGTTCTCAACACCCGCTTTCCGTCACTGCATATTAAGCTTCAGACCCTTGCACAATCGTTCACCAGTGCTTTCATGCAAGTGCACGCGCGAGCTTGGTTTTCATCTGCGCCGCGTGTCACCGCCTTCGAAAAGTACTTGGTAGTTTCTCGAAAGTTTATGTTCCCAAAATCATCGAAGTTGGCCAAATTCAATATGAACCAGACCGTGCATTCACTGCTCGTACCTTGCAGTGTGCAACCTGCTCGCGATCGCAGGATGACTGCGCTCCTCGCGGAGGTCTATTGCACGCACGAGACTTTAGCAAAGCGTGCGTTTCTTTGCCACACCTGTTCTTCACATTGCGCGTGTCCACCGTAGTTCTGATAAATGCGATCTCAAAAAGAACGTTTTACGTGAGCAGATCAATCGCTTCAGATGATGCTTGAAGCACGTTTTGCGAGTACTTCGCCTGCTGGACGTACATCTTCAGCTATCAGCTAAATTCCCGGTTCTGTTCGTCACTGAACTGCTTTGTAAAGGGTTTTCTTGAAACAAACTGCATTTTTCTAAATATCTAAGTTGAACATCAGGTCTGATCAGACGAATAAATTAAGTTGCGTGCTTGATTTTTTTGTCAGACCTTCACTTGGTGAACTGAGAAGTACGTTAATCTTTGCGGTTATAACAGTCCATAAAAGTACTACTGTCAATCTCCTCTACCGTTGAGAAACACCGAATCAACCCAAGATTTTTGTTTAGTTGACATCCGATTTATAGCCTGCAATTCTTCGTCAGTACTGGAGCTTCTCAGTGCAGCAACAATTTTAGTCATTCTGTTATTACGAGGTCATATTTCTTCATAGCTCCGTTTGGTTGAGTATGTTTTTCATGTAATGCTGTCACGTGTTTAATCGAAACTACCTGCTCCCAAGTTTTGTATTTTGTCAAAAGTGTGAAAGGAACCAACTTGGTCGTTGCTTGTATGAGATCGATTTGCATGTGAGTTGGCCAGTCGAAAAAATCGCGATGCAGCATATAAGCTTACTGGACATTTCCAAAACCTTGATTACCGTAACATTTCAGTGTTGCATACCGACACTTCCTGTTTTATAAAACAAAGCGGTTCGTTTGTCAAAAGGATTGAAAGTACATTTAAATTATTTTGTTGGTGTAAGGTATGCATTCTAAGATTCTTTAGTGGGGCAGTACCATTTGCTTGTTCATGTTAGAGTTTATTCGAATAACAACCGAGTTTAACTTCAAACTACACACACTTCGTGCTGTCCATGATGTCAAATGCGTCTTTTTTCGATTCTTGTTTTGAGCCTCTTCTACGCCAGACTAAGTGTACATTTTTTCAGCTGGGACAATTCATGGCGAAAGAACAGAATGCCACACTGTTTCAGATTGTTTGCCAGGTAAACAGGTTGTGAAAAACGCTCCATAAAAAATGCTTCTTTTCCGTCCGTGAATTTGCTGAAAACTGACGCGCAAAGCGCCACCGTCTCGTACACGACCACTTTCGGTGTGGAATACCTTGAATGCGTAATGAAATGACACCGTTGATACTGTCTGTTTCGCTTCAGTTTTGATTGGTCGGCGTGCAGTTCGCTTCAGTTTTGATTGGTCGGCGTGCAGTTCGCTTCAGTTTTGGTTGGTCGGCGTGCAGTTCAGGTCGTCGGTTCGTCACTGGTTGCCTTCTACATTCAGTCTTCTTGCATGTCCGGCATGCATCCAATGCGCGACGCAGCGTCAGAATTCAAGCGTTGGCGCATTTCGCTCCAGCGAGGCCCTGAGGGCTTCATGATTCTTTTTTACGCTCGCAAACATTTTTTTCATTACCATTTTCTACGTACGTTGAACACGCCTTACTTTTTTTAACATTAAGAAGATCGTTGTCCGCCAAACTGTCACTACTTCAATAAGACTACTCTCTGTTCCACGTCTGTCCTTCGTTGCAATGGTCCTGTTTTCAGTCGGCCGAGAGAGGTATTTTGGTTGCAATGAATGTTTTGTTCGCCTGCTGCAGTGCCGGTGTATTTATGTGCCAAGTGTTTGTGCAAGCATGCCGCTCATATATCTACCGTATACACACGGCAGCGGTCCAGCGCTTGTCTCGCGTTCACGTTCAATCGTCATTCATCGTACTTCCGACGTTTGTTTCAGCGTCATTCAAATCTGCTACCACGAGTCGCGGGTCCTACGATAAATCTTCTGTATGCTTTATTTTACTTGCACTGTCCAGTATTTGTTGTTACAGTGTTTATTTTTGCTGCTGTAAATCAGTCCTCTGAATGAACCTTGCGGTGTTGCCGAGAAAAGAAAACGGGAGGAACTTTGTTTTTCTTGCGAAGAAATGAAGCAGTTCCTCGTTTAAACTCCATCCTAATGCTTTGTGTCGACTGGCGACGGCGGGGAATCCCCCGTGCGATCACTCTGCGCTGTTGATTTACAAAAAAATCCTTTCGATCCCTGCGCCCTCCTTTAATAAAACAACGATTGTTCTTCCACAGCTCTGTGATTATGAAGCGCGCGCTTCGCTTGCTTGCCTGAAATAAACTGAAAACCTCACAACAGGGTTTGTACCTTTCGTGCCTGCCTTTAATCCTTACGCTTGTCAAGAAATGCTTACGTTGTGTTGCACTGCGAGGTATTCGTTGCAGTCTATCACTGCATGGAAAACAAACATTTTTTGACTCGTGAGGTGAGAGCGTTTTGGGGGTAATATTTTTTTGTAATTAGTTCTAATTGATGAGATACATTCTAATCCGTTTTGAATTAGCTTCCACGTTTGCACGGATCGGTACATTGCGCATCCCTGGAAGGTCATACGTACCATAAGTGAAAAAAATTAGTTGCTTAGCACTACTTCTAACAAGAGGAACGGTTTATTTTGTTTGATATCAGTTCTCAGATCAATATTTGTCAAACTGACAGCATTGTAGCAGCGCAAGGGAAGGATTTTAAACAAAATAGTCCGCATACATGAACATGCTGTATGCCATCTGCAATAAGTTTGTCACTTGACATATAACACCGTTGCAAACACAGCAAAATATATCCAAGGTTAATTTAGTCCACCTCATGAAAAGTTCCCTTATAATTTATGCTTGTCACTTTTCTGGCCAAAATCATCCATAAGTGTCTCGTGGTAATCTGGCATAATGTGACGGTCCTATCGACCCTGGTCATATCTATTTTTTGTTTTACTGATTGAGCCNTTTNTTGATATAATCCTGATACCTTTCTTCTGTGGTCTAATATCTTGATAGAACCGTTGTGCATCATGTTCCTCANTTGGATCACCAAGGTTTTCCGGGAATCGAGCTGAATGGCTGAAAAAGCGCTTAACTTTTTCATGCTCATTCTAACGGCAAGGACTTGTGAGTTTGAGAGCATCAGTTCCACAAGATACTGCCCTACGTTTTTTCCAAGAACTCCTTCACTACAGAAACAACATAAGAACAGCAGACTCAGCTGCAGTCATGTGAAACAAAAGCGTGGTATTAAATCATGTTGCGAATTTCTGTTCCGTCAAAACTTGCTTCAGCTTGTTCATTATTCAAACCAGGAAATGCGTTACAGATGCAATCGAAACAAGCACCATTCTTATCACACCTTGACGAATTGCTTCATCAAACCTAGTTGTACGTGCAATGTTGGAAGGATGATGCTGTCACGGCCAATCAGTGTGGTTCGTTCATGATGTTGGTTTTCCCCCCCGCAACAAGCTCTTCACGCATGGCCCAGGGTATTCCACAGACAAAGAATAGAATCATGGGTACTTGACATGACCACCTTACTGCCCTAGCAAAAAGTTGACTATCTTTGAGTGAAAACACACCACTCATTTGTGTTCGCTGTAGCGCAGGACCACCTTCACAGTTGAGTAGTGCGCCGTTAAATATCACCGAATGACCAGTTGGGATTCAGGTGAATTTATTGCCAAGGTGCAGCAGTGCATGCACACTTGAAACTTCGTTTATAGCTGTCGATGAACAACCACCACTCATACGGCTACTACTGGGCTACACCCGGGCCCGTAGTCACAGGGGGCATTCGCGGGCAGTTTCCCACAAATTTTTTTGTGCCCTCATAAATTTTATTTGGTCAGGACAATTTTTTTTAAACATATAATAAAAATAAACATATTTTCCTCTTAAAAATGTATTTCCCACCCCAAACCATAAAACCTGGTTACGGGCCTTGGTACACCCATTGCAGTCAGAAGAAAATGTTGTTGCAAAGCCCGAAGTTATCTTCTTCACCAAAGTATCATTTAAAGTACTTCATTTCTGTGATTGTATAATGCTATGTTGGTCTTGACATCAAGAATCCCGTGTTCATGTTCATTGAGACGAGAAGTCAAGGTTTCAGCTGCTTTTTTCAAAGATAGATAGTCGTTGAATTGGCCTTGACTGATACGCTCCACGTTAGGTGCTTGGTAAACGCGCTGAGCAGCACAAACAGGAACAGGAAGTTCACCGCAATGTGGCACTGGCGCTTTAGTGCAGTGGTTCTTAACCTTTTTCTATTACATCTCCTTTAAGTAATTGTCCTGTGTTTCAAGCCCCCTGGCATTACATAATCTGTGAAAACAAATGTATTTATTGGTTAATTTAATGTTCAAACTTTCCATGTTGTAGGGCGCGTAAAGGCTCGCAAATCCCTTGAAATTTATTGACGCCCCCCGGTTAAGAAACACTGCTTCAGCAGATGATATCAGGATAATACGAAGACTTCTTTTTGCGACGGCTCCATACCACCAAGTCCACTATGCAGAGATGGCAATTGTCGTTGTGGTTCTAAAGTAGCTATGCCCAAATCAAATGGCTTACTGAGCCATAAAGTATGTCGCTATCTTGACCAGGCCGCACATTGAAAGGTATATTAATGAGGGCCGCACATTGAATGGCTTACTTTGACTTTAGCAAACTACATTTAGTTAATCCACTGCAACGGCGGCGGATGGGAAAAATGATTGGAATGGCCGGAGACCAAGAATTACTAGAAAAAAGCGAATGATCCGTATTTGACAAAATATCAAATTCAACCATAAGTTCTTAGTGAACATTGTCATAAAAGGCAGAGTCGTGTAATCAGACGACAATCAAAAACCATACTAACACACGTCACACTTTTCCAAAAACAATTTGACGTTTCTGATTTCTTCAAACAAACTCTGAAGCTATCTTTTGCACATTCAAACTTTCTGTACAATTTCTATGAACAGACAAAATCATTAGGCCTATATATGATTCAGTCTTAGCGCACTCATGGTCGTTCGGGGGTACATTTTCAAAAAACGAAGGGATGAAAAAGAAGCAGTTATAACTGGCAGCATGAACATAAGTTGCAGATGTTTTCTAACTTCAGAAAAAATGTTGCAATTCGAAGTAAATACAAGAGTGCTAGAAACTACGTCTTTCATTTTCACACTGACAATCACTCAGAACAACCAACGGATTAAACCACCTTGAGGCATTCAGATAGTCAATAAATGCTTTTTCACGGCTTCCAAGTTTTCTGTGATCACGCACACTCTGCTTGCAGCGGAAATCAGCAAATTTCCTCATTTAAAGATAAAAAATTTCCTGGTTGAACCTCTTTTGTATTTCACCATTGATGCTGTCGGCAACGTCGAAGTATATCATAAGATAAGAATCTTGCAAGGAACTGAATGTACATGGCCGTGAGCCAGATTGCAGTTTTTTTAGGTCTACGCGCTCTCGGAATACGGGGATCCGTTAGTTGTAACTCCTGAGGTTGCTGCTCCGTTTTCTCCCCAAATGAGGAAAATGCAGCATTAGTTCGAAACTGCTGAACAGCACAAAGTCCTAAGCGGCAAACAGAATCTTTAATGATTTTTGTTATTGTTCCTGCCTTAGTGTGTTGTTTGCTGTAGTTCCACCAAACAAGCGCATTATCTTTGTGTGCTGTTGATGACTCGTGTTCGCGAAAAGCTTGATTGGCGTTTTTCCACGTTTGAAACCCACACGACGAAAACACTGGTTCTGCTTTTGACGAGTGAGGAAACTTCAGGGCCCTCCGATGACGTCATCATATTCAGCCAACCGTGATAATNACTTTTGATTTGCCTAAGATACGGCCACCCAAGGGTATGTTCCTGAGACNACGGCATAACTGAAATAGCAGAAGGAGAAAATGCAAAAGGGTGTTCATGACACACAACTTTGAAAACATTGAAAGTTGGGAAGACACGGCTGGCAACACATAAAAGTTAGGCAATAGCAAGTTGGCATCTACCCCCACTTTACTTTTGCGCCCCTTTTCTTTGCATTCACCATCAATAAACTACAGAGTTTACCCCTTTGAAAGTTTCACACCTTACCCCTTTGAAAAAATGCTTGGTAGTTGGTATCCTGAATTTGTTCACATTCATGTCTTTGTAGGAATCCATGAAACTATAAAAAACAACCAAGAAGATTTAAAACACTAAATTTGTTTAAAATTTCATCCTTTTAACTGCAAGAATATAGCATACAAAGGCATCCAATTAGAGACTTGTTTTGGAAAACTTTGAGACTGGGTGAGTCAAGGCTGCCCTGATCTTGCATTAACACTAGTTGTTTGAAAATGTGCAAAAGTAGAAAATAATTCATCGTGTACCTTATCGCAAACATTTCTACTGCAGCAAGTAGCCTACACAATTGATTAAATCTCTGCTAAGAAAAAACGGTTTAAGTTACATTGGCTAACAGCTGGCAAACAGCGTAAGCATCACCTACCAAGTCTGCCTTAAACCAACCATTTACTAATCAAGCTTCAAATAACCTGTGACTTCAAGCATAGGCTAAATCAAACTACCTAAAATACCTGAAATATCTGTAGAAAAAATGAGTATTCATAATACTCGAAAATTGCCATTTCTGCTACCTGCTTTGTAGTACATTATATGAGTGAATAATAAGTTTTTCATCAAAAATAAGGAAAATTTACACGCGTAACACCTCAAGGGGGAGCCCCCAAAAAGGGGGAGCCGAGGCAAGTGCCTCGCTCGCCTGCCCTTAAACACACCACTGCATATCGGCCATATCACTTTCCGCCGCCCTTGCTAACATCAATGAAAGGTCGAACATGCTATGCGAGTATTCTCGCTTAATGCATGTAACTTTGCTTTAAAACTTCTTTCGGATGCTTATATTGGTCTGGTCGGGCCATACCAACATTTTGGTATGGCCCTGGCCATACCGCATCTGCCGCCTTTGCACTGAAAGCGTACGCTACGATCCTAACTGCAATGGTAACAGACGTGATAAAGCGGCACTGAGGACCACCTGCATCAAAAATGCCAAATTCAAAATTATCAAAATAAGGGCAGGTTGTGAGTACGTAGGATACTTTTACTACAGCGTGAACCTAAACTGGGCAGCACAAAACTCTCGACTGGACCGCATGCGTTGGACATAGCTGTTCTAAAGCTCTCGTCAAGACCTAGGCATATTGAACCTCGTTGCTTTCACTTTTTCTTGGGCCCACAAGCGAAGGGTTCCAGTGCAATCTTACACGCCTTGTGGGGAGCCTATGGCTTGTCTTGATCCCCAGTTTCATGCCAAAGTAATCGTGGCATGCTCTTTTGGTNTAATCACGTGCATTGAAACGTTGCTCTTTTCTCATAAATTCACCACAAATATAACATCTGGTTCGTTGTGACAACACCTACGTGCTAAAATTATAACTGTTTCAACACGATCAGTTCTAACTACAGTTCCTAACAGAAAAATAATAAACATTGACAAAAATTAAAATAAAAGGGGCCAATCACAAATGACGTCAAGCTTTTTACCTAAAAATCAAACCCCTCCGCCCTTGTCATATATCGCTACAAATATCTATACCCCTTCAATAATGTCACTCAACCCTTTTCTGTTACACCAAGGGTCTCAAACTCAAATTGTTCCGAGGGCCAAATGAGGGTTTATAAAGTAACCCACGGGCCGCATTATGACTACCCAAGGGCGCATTATGACGCTGACGCAACAATGGCGGCAACTGAACCTTATTGGAAACAGCTTTTACATCTTGTTCTCTGCGAAAGGTATCGTGAGTTATAGGCAAATCATTTCTAGCCGTCCCTACGTTCGTTTACAATGTACTTATTCACTCCCTAGACGAGTGCTTTCAAACACACCAGTGAATAAACTGAATAGCGGAAATGTTAAATATTTGAAAATTCCCAAAAAGCAGCGCGGGCCGCACAAAACGCCCTCGCTGACCATATGCGACCTGCGTGTTTTAGAACTCTGCGTTGCGCACATGTGGGGTATCCGTTTCAGTCGAAAGTGAATCTCCAAATTTTTGTGATGAAGATTTTGCTTTTTAAACCTTTTGATCATCGTCTTTTACTTGTGGACTGGAGCACTGGTCTTCGTACGGCAAGCAGACCAGCAACAGCCTTGATCCGCTGGCAAGAGACATACCAGTCGCCGCAAATGATTGCCTACAAAATAGTCGTCACACGTGGCCTCCAATTATATTTCTAAAGCAAAAGCGGGCCCATATGTGGTGTACACTCTGGGATTCGAACTTGTCAGTTATTTCACCAGAGCATGAAACATCTGAATTTCATTGTGGTGGTCCGATTGCAACGGGGACCAGGGAAAATTACCAGTTTTGACCCCCTTAATTCGACTCTGGTTATGTACGTGGTCTATTGCGAACAGGTCTTATTTGGATGGACACCAAAAAGCTTTTCATTGCACAAGTATGGTGTAATCGTGTAAATACTGTAATTACCTCATTTTACTCTAAATGCAGTCATGACTTATTATCTTACACAAATAAGAATTGCTAACAGTCGCTGGAATGTCTTTCATTTGCGGGTGGTGAAAATAATAACGGCCCTGGTTACAAGTCCAATTACTGTAAAAACGTGTCTTCAGCTTTTATCACATGCACTTGCATTGTCCTGCTGCTGTTAGGTTACGCAGCGAATTTTGACCAAATTGTGATATCACTAATGACTAACAGATGTAGTCGAGACCTAAACTTCATCAAAGAGTCAGAGACTTTAAAATCTGCGGATTGTGCCAAACTTTTTCTGAAATGAAAAAAATGTCACCACCACTTCGAATTTCTTCGCATTTTTAACATTTTACTCACCTGCTTGTGTTGTTTCCTAACAACAGACAGGAAACACGTTGAATTACTGAAGTTTTCCTAAGCCACATCGTTGTAGTATTGAAAACAGGCTTGTGACCGAGACTCGCAAAAACGGGTCTCGAGACTCCGTCACTGGTAGCTAATCAACCGTTGCTTTATTTCGTACAGCGCTAGGCGAACGTCCCAGGCAGATAGAGTTAACTGAACGCGATGGTCAATTTGGAGGGACTTTACAAACATGAGTTATTCAATATCTCAAAAACAAGAGCCAATTCAGCAACACTACGTGAATTTTAGGACTCAACGACACACATTTACTTTTAAAACGGTATTCAGAGCCTGTTGAAAAAATTTTTTTTGACAGTCAGGCCCGTAACCAGCTTGGGTCACCAGGGGAAGCGAAGAGTTTTCTTAGAGGAACACAAATTTTTTAAACTATGTCCAACACATTTTTCCAGGGGGGGGGCGAAAAATTTGCAAGGGGAGAAGCCCCCCTGGTTACGTGTCTGCCTATAATTGATTAGATCAGTGTTTGTCCACAAACGTTTTTCTAAATCTGCAATTCTGATGTTGAAACGCGTTACGAAGTTTCAATACGCTTTGAAATCTATAAAGTCAGCAAAGTACTGATGCCATGGCCTGTGTCGACTTTTCGACAAACACTGAGTTATGGTATCGAACGTGCAGCGGTGGCCATTTCGTGCCAGGATCACGTGACCGTCACCCCACCGCCTCAAGCTCGTTACTAGACCTTCAGTTGACATGCGCCACATGCAGTGTTTGATCATACGCCGTGTTGCGATGTGTAAAGAAAACAAAGAACAATAGCAGATCGCGGAATTCTCAAGCACAGAAATCAATGCAGACATTGTCACATGCAACAATCAAACGCAGCTTGTAACTACAGCAGGAGTTCCGCGTTCGATGCAAAGCAAGTAAATCTGAAAAATCCGAGTTCGTTTCCGTTGGCTGAAGTTGAGCAAAAAGCTCTCCGACGCTAAAGAACGGATCGCTGTGTTACTGGACACGCATCAGCGCCTGTGACGCAACAGTTGGAAAAGCGCGATGGGGCAAAGGTGCGGTTCGTACGAAGTGCTTCAAGATTTTTTAACCTCCCCTGTGCGGGAGGACCAGGAAGATAAGTACATGCCACTGAGATTTAACGGACGTGACGGAAACGGAGGAAAATACGTTTGTGAATGCAATTACGTGGGCAAGGCTAAGCAATCACCGCGCCAAATTCAAAACACCTGTTTTATTGCAGACGGGATGACGAATGTTGCGAGTCGCTGCTGTTAAGAGTACAACTGAAGTGTTTCATTGCATGGGAGGAAAGACCGGGAGCACAATTCGCAGCGTGGAACTTTCATTAAATCGTTGAGTTCTGCGCAAAATACTGGCCGGACTGCGTCACTGCAATTGTCGTCACGACTTCGTCACAAAGGAGGAAGCAGCGCTGGAAGAAAGAAAAGCAGTGCGTGCCAGACAGGAAGGACGAAATTGCACATTCGTATTTACTCAACAAGGGGTTTACTTATAGCATCTGTCAAGACGAACAGATGTTCTAAGCACGAAAACAAACTAAAACTTCAACCTCTCTTGAAATTAGGATCACCGCAACCACCTTACTCCCTACACAGGCAGTTAACTCCAGCTGGCAAAAGCAAATTCACGCGTGCAGAGCGTCTGAAACACACATTCACATATATATGATCGCGGATTATCGCAAGCGCGCTTTCGGCAGTGATTGGTCGATGAAAGGAGGCGTGTCCGTTACGAGACGACAATGAGACGGAAGGTCGACATCAGTTTTCTTTTCCACATTCGCGTCTGATGGTTTTCGTAGCAAAGCTGCCCGTTTTCTCGTTCGCCGTTTTCTGAAAAACAGTCCGTTGCTTAGAAACTTATGCGAAAAAACGTCCGTAGTTTAGAAACTTATGCGAAAAAAACAGTTCGTTGCTTAGAAACTCATGCGCAAAAAACAGTCCGTTGCTTAGAAACTCATGCGCAAAAAACAGGCCGTTGCTTAGAAACTCATGCGCAAAAAACAGGCCGTTGCTTGGAAACCCATGAGCGTCGAACAGGTGCGTGGCACGATGAATAATATCGTACATTTCAAAGGGCAAAACAGTTGACGGGAATATCTTATCGGCCAGTTGCTGGCGCTTACTTCCTGCACCCGACCTCCATCCACACAATTACACTTTGCGTGTATTTTCTCTATTTTTGTTTCACGCACGACTTGGTTACAACCATGATAATTTCGAAATGGACGGCACGCTCCTTTCGCAAGTGAAAATTAGAAACCCTTCGTATTTCTATTGCTCGAAAGCAGTTTACGAGCGGAGGCCTCGCTTTTAGCCCCGTAAATTCTAATCCAGGAAAGGCGAGTTGCCAGAGAGCAATTGTGGGCACGGAAAGGCTGCAATGGGCGGTCGGACAAATTTTCGCTTATACTTTTTCGCGTCAACGATTTCTTGAATTTAGAACGCTGTTTGACCGCTTATACTTTCCGGGTGAACAGAATGCAGTTTTCCTTCATCTCATGCTTGACTGTTGCAAAAGCGCTCACAGCAGCACTGCGACTTTCATGGCTGAAAACACATGCTTGCTTACCTGGAAGGCTCGAAAGCGGATTTCAGGAGAGTTCTTGTGGCCCAACACTGTGAGCGGGGACCGGTTGGCCTGCTGGTCCGCGCAGTCCGATTGCTTTCTCGCGCTGGCCAAGATCGCCGAACTTGACTTGCGTCTGCGGAGGAGCTCGTCCGTCCCTGCGGCCATTTTGCCCCCTCGCTTCATGGTCGGGACCGGGATCGACGACTTCGGTTTCTTCTGCGACTTCGGTCGCTCAACTGCCATTGGTCAACAGTAGTTCCGTAACGGGGGAATTACCGAAGTTTAAATGAATTCATTCGGCGCAAAGGCTGAGTTGTAACTTTTACTTATTATGCTCGGCACATCCAGGTTTTCAGTTTGACGTTGATGACCGTTAGACATTGAGAGACCGCGACTACTCCATTTGAATAGCGACAAAGTCATAAAGTGAGGATTTAGTGCATTTTGGCGGTGGTTATGCAGAGAGGTGAGGTTCTACTATAATTTGAGTGACTGTTGTAAAAATTTGGGAGACCGTTTCGTTCTCAAAACGCCTTAAAAAACACCGGGCGCATCAATAATACCACAAGCCACATTCGTCTACAAGAGATCGAACTGCAAAGTTTTATGTGATCCGTGGAACTTTGCGGGTCCCAGGTTGGGTTTGTTTTTCGCTCGCGCAGCGTCAAGTTTGTAAAAAATATCGCTTTTCACAACGAGTCATATTTATTTTCCTCTTAAGAGCATATTAGCTAACATTTGGTCCCTTGGGCGATTGTGTATTTAACCTATTGCTTTATGAAATACAAGGATAACTACAAGTGTGAAATTTGTCAAACTTTGACTGCATGCCAAGCATCGCACACAAAGTTAAACAGAAAATAGCGAGACTGGTACATATTTGCGCAGCCTGTGTGGCATTAACGGTAAGTTCCGGCTTCAGGACAAACAAATTGTGCGGATGCAACGTCAGTCGTTTCCTTGTTTTGTCGTCCATCGCAGCCTTTCACGCTCACTAGAAAGCAAGTTAAGTTTCCATTGCGGCCTTTCACGTTCACTAGAAAGCAAGTTAAGTTTCCATCGCAGCCTTTCACGTTCACTAGAAAGCAAGTTAAGTCCGAAAAGACTCACCTCTGCCAACACTATCGCCTTCGCCGGAATCTTCGACGATTGACATGCAGTGGCCGGCACTTCGAACGGAAACATCGGCATTTTCTGACAATTTATCTTCAGAAAAAGTGACAACGCTCGAAGACTGGTTGCTGGCCGGAGATGGGACACTTTTGTCAGGGACAGTATTTGACAACGTAGCTTCGGTCTCAACAATGGCAACGATCTCGGTTTCAGCGTCTTTTTCATTTTCAGGCGCTTCATCCTTGACATCATCCGCGAAGCACTCCACTGCATCTTCTACTTCATCCAGGAGAGCGCTGTGGTCTGTCGCTTCCAGCAGCAGCGCATCGTCACAGAAGGCGTCTTGTGATCGATCGCGTTTAGGCGAACAGTCCACTGATGACGCTTCGTCGGTCCCCCCCACCTCCTCTGCGCTGATGTTGGCCGGGGCGCTGCCGCAGGAAGCGAGGAGGCTGGACGATCGCGAGACGTTGAGTCTGTTGGCGGCGCAAACGTCAAGAAGCGCCCTGGGGGACAATCCCCCCTCACCTGGTTGGGTCTCCGGCAAGTCGGTCTCACTGGCCGTGCCCTCGTTAATGTCTGCATCGCGCTGAACATTTGCGGCGGGCGGCGGCGTCATGAGCGCGTTGGTGATCAGGACCTTTCGGCG
>JGI24159J19872_10005215_pt1 | contig 16762 bp, 11 predicted proteins | sample Ectturendosymbi4_FD_19872 | JGI IMG/M metagenome (IMG submission 19872) | reverse complement strand
GTTTTAAGCCGATTTGACCGATTTCTTCTAATCGGGCCCCGCGCCGAAGGGGGCCCCGCGCTCCGTCCACTTACCAAAGCAAACTTACACTATTTATCGAAGCTACTTGTGTATAGTGCCTGCACGGAGCTCAGTGTTTTTCGAGTTGCTTTGAGAGGCCAAAACGGTCCTCACATGTTTCCAACGGTATCTCAAAATGCAGTATACAGCAAACTCGCTTTACTACCACCATCAAAGTACATTAAAACCTTGCTTTGCAATCACCTCTGTATCCGGATGAAACAGTTGCGGTCTCTCAAAATGTCTTTGCGGTCAGCAAGGTCAAACTTTAAAAAAGCTCTGGAGGGGCCTACAGGATTTTGTAAGCGTGGGATCCGTTGCCAACGAAAATCTAAGTGAACTGCGCGGTTTTAACGGCCTTATCAAAATTCTATAGCGACAATGGTCGTTGTCTTCAGTAATGTGTAGCCAAGTTTTTTCACTGGCGCCTTGATCGTTAAGGCAGAAAGGGCTTAAATTTTTAAGCTGTTTTCTGTTTCATTTATAAAAGCGTTTCGTATGTAGCAGATCAGGTGTCAATAGTTGCTGCAAAATAGGATTCGATAGTTGTTGAATGTTGATTTTTCAATAGTTGCTACTACTTGTCTTCTGAAGGTAATGTTTAGTTCGTAATTGCAATTGTGTGCTGCTTAGTGTTTTAATAGCGTTATTCATTTTCCCTCTCGTAAAGATTTGATGAGGCAACCTATCATCAGAAGCAACCATCTGAGGTTATTGACGAAAACATTTGAAAAATACCTGGTTTTAATTATGAATGACTATTTCAGGTGCGCAAAACATAACGGTTCCTTAAAAAGTAACAGAAAATTGCTAACAGTTAAGCCATTTGCAAAGTAACAGAAGTGACAATTTGGTTCAAGTGAAGTAAACTTCATGATCTTCTTGTGGTGAAAACTGCATCATGAAATACCGCGGAAACATGGGTTATGGCATCAATGCCATAGATTGGCGTCGTAATTTCTGAGATATAGCCTAACAAATTGAAAGTTGCAAAAAGTCGGAAAATTGGAATAGCTTTCGTAGAAGTTTGTGGCTACTACACTACTTGCTTGCTTTGAAAAACTAAAAAGTAGTTTTTAACTTATTGGGAGATCTACAATCATTTCATATATTTCTTTAGTGTTAATAGAGAAAAGAACTTTTTACCTTCTCCGGGATATTCAAAATATGCTGTAATAAGCAGTTTTTACTCTTTTAATCGGTGCTCCATGTAAGCGGTTTTTCACTGTAACCATTTTCCACGTGAAAGGTATGGTGATAGGCAGGTGTTTTGTTTTTGGCTTTAAAAAGTCGAATTAGGGCTATTTTTTTAAGAATATACTTTGTCTGGAACTAAGCTAAATATTATGAGTCAAAGACCAAGAGACATAGGCGAGCCGAAAATATTAAAGTGTCAGCCAAAAGACGCCTAAAACTAAGGCAAAAATAGACCGAAGCAGAAAAAGAGAAAGGTGCTTTGGACAAGTATTTAAACCAATGATGGTATACCCTCGATGCCACAGGGCCTGCCCTGAGGATGCCTACTTGAATAGGTGAACGAAACGTCGGCAAAATAATAAAATAATCGCCAGAAGATCGAATTTATCTGATTGAGTGATACAAGTCGTTTCGAAACTGTTGATAAAAAGGAACCTCGTCGGGTGTGTATCTGATGAGGCATGCGACCAAGCACACTCATAGTGTGGATGAAAAAATAATCTTGCTACTTAGCCAGGTGTCATGGGTCGGAATGTTAGGGGCTACCCTGGACTATTTAGCCCATATAGGACCACCTGCAATCACAATAGGAGTTTTCGAAACGAGAGTGATAGGACACGGTTATCTAAGTTTCGCTGCAAAAGATTACCATCAGATGGTGAAACGATAGGTCATCCATAGCTATTATTTCTGGCCTGGAAAAATATAATCTTTTGCTACTACTTGAAACTTTTCAGCTCTGGATATGCACTACAGCACCTAACAACTCTCCTCTCTGCAGGTACTACACTCGTACCTCCCTTCTGATCACAGAGGTACCTGGCCAGAAAGTATTAATTCTTTTATTTGTTGGGTTTTATGGCGCTGTCCATTGAATTCTCTGCTGAAGAGGTCTTGGCGTCACCTTTTCGGGCCTCACCTTTGTAACATCACTGATTTATATCATTAACCTACGTCTTGATGCACCCCCTCAAAATTTTCTACACACCACTGAGTGGGGCCCCGCGAAAGTGTTTCAAATCGGGCCCCACACTTGCTAACGCCGGCCCTGTCTATGATAGTGCTTGTCAACCTTTTTCCTTTCTCGGCCCAGCTTTATTGACAAGTTTTTGGATACATGGGCCGCAGTTGAAGAATCACTACTTTGAATCGACATACCAGTGATGGGCAAGCAATGATTTGCTGGCCACAGTTATGGCTCGAGGAACTTCGCCATCAGTGCAACCTGTGTAGAGTGGAGATTTTTCATCCTGCTCCTCTCAACATCTTGTCGTGCTCGGGAAACAAACAAACAAACAAAAGAGTTTTCTGCCCAATTTTTTAGTGAACTTATCCCTGCTGCTGCTTTGTTCAGTTCTGGTTGTTTTACTTTTGCATGATTTAATGCGATTTATTTCCATTGCCTTTCACCGCATGAGGTTTTTCAGCTTATAGTAGGTCCGTTGTTTCTGCGCTATATGCGATCAATTTTCCTTTTACAGTGTTGAACATGCCTTCCCTTCACGACGAGAAATTTACGTTTTAGATTCCACTGATACTACTCTGAATTTTGAACAAAAAATGAAAATGAGAGTTTTTGCACATTTTTGGTGACTACACCACCGGCTGAAAGTTGAAAACGCCTGGCGTAAGTCAGTGTTCTTGTTTTTTTTATCAACATTCACAATCTTTTGACAAACTGATAGATTTGCGCCCCATACTTTGAAGACGAGTAGTCTCACCTAGCAGCAGGTGAAATTGGATTGGTTTTGACATTAGAAAACTAAACGTCTTAAAGTTGTTCATCTTCGGTTCGGTTTACTGTTACCATTTCAAAAAGCTCGCTTACAATCATATAGATGCTTGCTTTCTTGAGCATTGTCGGCCGAGTCCGACGCCTGAGAAGCGGCCCTGAAAAAGGAAACGTGATTGTTTTGAAACAATAACCTCTGCTGCTCATAGTCGCGCGATATCAGCCGAAATTCGACATTGCGATTTACGGATATAAATGAACAAAAGCACTTTTTGCGGCTGTTGTTAGATGCACGCAACGTTTATCCTTCCTTTCTAAAGACGTTTCATTGTTTGTCAGTGGCGTATTTGTATCATCACAACCGATTTTTGTAAATTGGATAAGGCTTCAATTTTTTTTTGAATTTTTTGTTAAAGACTATAACTCGTGAAAACAGGGGTCAATAACAACACAAATACTTGCTTGCCGGCTTCCTTGGAAACTAATTTCATGTTCAACTCTGCAAGGAGGGACGTTATCTTCAACCGCTGTCTTCTTACAGCAACGAGAAGGAAGAAGTTTATCAGCAGTACCATACCCCAAGCGCTGCAGGCGAGCGAAATATGCAGACCTGTGTCAAGATGACCTTGTTTGTGTGACGGTGGAAAAAACAATGTTTTTTTCTGAAATCTTTGCGTTTTTGCATCCTAAGTATTTTCAAACGGGCTTGGCTCTTCGGATCATCTACAATCTCACACAAAATTAGTTTTTTTCTTTGCAACTTTTTACATCGGGTAAGACAGTGCGTGAAGCTGATATCAAATAAAGTTTTGCGCGTCGGGTTAACATTTTAATAACGCCAAGAAGCTATAAATTAAGCTAACAGAAGAAATACTGGTCACGAAAACCACTTGTAAGGGCATGTACTATGCTAAAATAGATATTATTGGTATGCATGACTGCAAAGTTTATGGGAACAAAGTCATTTCTGAGCAGGAGGAACATGTTAAAGCTTTAATTATGCTTTTCTATGATGCTGACCACGCATCGGTCAAGAGTTAAAGATTAAAATTCCGTACAACAGGTAAAAAACAACCTATTGAAGAGTTTGTTCTCGTTAAACGGTATTCGTGACCGAACACGTTTAGCTCAAAGCAGACCGCGAATGCGAAAATAATTAGAAACTGGGAAGTAGTTTTTTTATGAAATCGCGCTGATCACTGTATGCTCCTACCGCTCAGACAGAGACAAGAAGCCGGCGCTTGGTGCGCTGCTGAGCGTACAAAGTCGTGGGACGGGCAGTGGGGATTGATCGCTCCTGGTTTCCAATCTTTCAGACAGTAGCGTCGTTGTACGTCTGCAAATTCACGTTTCATGTTTCGTCGTTGTGTACCTGATCTTTCAAAGTACCATACATGCTTTTTCAAACTTGTCCTGTACTATAGTACGTGTTGTCTATGAGTGGTGCGGTTGATTGTGCCTTGTTTCGAACCTCGTCGAAAACATCAGGTGTTCTCCAACTGCTTTACTTCTATTGTGTGAGCACTGGCCGCCACTTGCTAGCAGTGCTGATGTTGGCACTTCGCTGCATGGACAATTTTTGTGAAGCGGCACACATAACTTTCGAGAGAGTATGCTATACACACAGTTCAAAATTATTGGCCACTGTGGCCTGGCATATTGAGTTAGGTATGGGCAAACTAAAAACAGAATTTTAGAAAGGTATGTCCGACTTGTTCAAAATTTTGTAAGCACAGTAACATGACGTTCTATTTTTGATGCCGTGGCAGTGCACCTCAGATTATTTGCAACCAACAAACCTTTATCAGCTTCGCAGTGGTTTTCAGTCCACGAACTCCACGAACCGCAAGGAATTGAACACTGTGACGTTTCATTTTTGATTTTGCTGGAAATCATATACAAAAATATCTGTATGCACATTAAAAAGATTTTTGCTGGGAAAGTCGATAACACGGTTTCGGCAATATGAAAGGAAAATGAAGTTTGATCTTAAGAGCGTCAATTCACTTCGTGGCTACACTTCACTCACGATAAAACCGCAGAGGCATTTGAGAGCAATTTTATCAAACGACCACAGTTACGCAGCAGGCGGCCTCGCAGTTTTTTGCACCTCGACAACGCCTGTCAGAAACCGTGGGTACACGCCCACAGTGGGGACAGTGTTACTATAGAAGTACTTGAGATATTGTTGTAACTTTTCGGCGCCCTCCGCAGTCATTTGCCCCGCCCCCGCAGTGATTCGGCGGCCGAGGAATTGTGCTCCCTTTGCCTCCCCGTCGTTACGCCCCTGAGTGTAGGTACGTGAGAAAACAATAGATTGCTGATATTTTAGTCGCGACGTGTTCACCAAACTCAGATCTGGATCGTGCTCAAAAAAGTTTGGGAACTGCTGATCTAGCCATCCTAGCGTAAGCTGTTGAAGTCTTTTTTTGAATCTATCAGTGTTTAAATAATAAACTCCAATCGACTGGGAACAAATTTATTTTATTTCAGGAGTGGGCAAAGTACGGCCCGCAGGGCAGCCACACGTACATAGATAGTAAATATTTCGAGACTATGTTTCTATCTGAACTTAGCTATTCAGAAACAAAGCGCCAAAAAATGAAGGTTTCATGGATGATGCTTCAAAAACAAGGGGCATTGAATATTTAAATATGACTTGCTTGTTGTTTGTATAGGCGTAGTCAGGGGGGCCAAAGGGGCTTTGCCCCCCAAAAATTTTAGAAAATGCAGTGATTTTCTGTTTTGAAAGGCGTTTTTCTAAACAATGTAGTGTTATTCGCCTCAAATCAAACATTTTGTCCCCCGAAAAATTTTTGCCCCTTCCCCCAATTTTTGGGCTGGCTACGCCACTGGTTGTTTGCCCCCCCTATCAATATTTCTGGCTACGCGCCTGATACACGGAATGTCAAAAAACGCAGTTGTGAGCTTTATTGCTCTGTAGTCACAAAACCGGAGCTTAATCATACTACAAAACTGTCAGTTTTTAAATCGGTCTTCGTCCGATTCCGACATATGGTCATAAATCTAAAGCAGGGGTGACGAACATGCGGCCCACAAAAGAATTTCGTGCGGCCCGCGAAGCATTCAGGCGAGACCAGCAGTTATTACTTTCGTGTGTTGTTTGTTTCTGTTGATGAACAATTTTTTTCGTTTTTAACAGGTTTCTTAGTGTGACTAAAAAGTTGTGCGGCCCGATTACTCAGCGGTAACTGACAAAGTGGCCCGCGATAGCAAATAAGTTCGTCACCCCTGTACTAAACGGTGGTACCAAAACAAGGTGCTGGTGTGTATACATCCCCTTTCACTTTTTCCCACGGTCTGAAAATCTAAGTCTGTCTGAGCCACTGTACTTCACGCAACTGCTGTAGATTCACAACCTTTTTCATATGTTACATGCTGTTGGCAGTAGTTAAAGTAATTCTTACATGTGCCACTCGCTTGCCATATATGCCACTCAGTATCAGAGACTATTCGCCAGCAGCGATATTGATGATATTGCAAGAATTAGAGGGTTACCTAAGGACGTGGCGATTTGTTGAAACGTGCTTTTGAAGGTTAACTTTTCAAGAGGAAAAGTATACCATGTTGGCACTACACGACTAGACGTTATTTGAAGAACGTAGATCAACGTACATTGGCGCTTTGTACATAGAAGCACGTACGTAGAACCACGTACCTTGGCACTGAAAGTGTTTGCAAATCTATTGTTAAGTTGTACCTCGCAAAATGAAACAGGTTAGTGATAATATGTTTAGCCGAAATTAATTTGAAGCAATGTGGTGAAGCAGCATTAGCAAGAAAGCCTAGGTACAAATCACAAAATTCAAGGAGATTTAAAAAAAGAGGTCCCGTGGTATTTTGAAACAGGGTGTTGAGGCAATGGTCTCATTAGCCTCACCCTAAATCCACGACTGTCAGGAGTACACAAACTCACCACCAATCGCAAAGTTCCGTTTCGGTTTCTGTGCTTTTGCCGAGGCAGGTTGATGGTTCTGATCCAGAATAACAATACCTATACGGCAAAACGTGTTAATGGGAAGCGACATTTTTAATTTTTAACAGATTTTTGCGACGCGAAAGGAATCTTAAACTACTGGGATGACCTCATTCATCTGTNTGGGGCGCCGTTNGTAAAAATATTATATCTGACAGATTTAGCACAAAAACTGCTATCTCTGCGCATATATAGCTATCTCTGCNCAGATTTAGCTATCTCTGCACAGATTTAATTATCTCTGCGCAGNGATAGCTATCTNTGCGCATATATAGCTATCTCTGCGCATATATAGCTATCTCTGCGCAGATTTAGCTATCTCTGCGCATGTATAGCTATCTCTGCGCAGATTTAGCTATCTCTGCGCAGATTTAATTATCTCTGTGCAGAGATAGCTATATATGCGCAGAGATAGCTAAATCTGCGCTGAGATAGCTAAATCCGCGCAGAGATAGCAGTTTTTGTGCTAAATCTGTCAGATATAATATTTTGACGAACGGCGCCCCATACATCTGTCTGCACCGTGTATTTGTTCTATCTTTACCTGGCTCGCTTGATAACGCCCTCCCGTTCCTTGAACGTTGCGTTGCATGCTTGTACGGTTCGCCATGTGCCCCAGATTGATGGGCAAGCCCTTTCTCTGCATTTTTCCATTCTGCGTGAGATTCCTGTTGCATAAAAAATCATCTTCGTTTGTTTGTATAGGCGCATACAGTAGATTTGTAGTCATCTGCCGTGGCGTACCTTAACACGTTTTCAAGGAAGCAGTTCTACAAAACTAACAGCACGGTTGTCGTTCACAAAGTAGCAATACCTTTCAGCATTACAATCAGTCAAAATTATTGGAAGCTAACCGCACAGTCAGTTTCGGACTGATACACACTTTATATGCACCAGCACAAGGTGCCAGCAATTAAGAGCAACTTGTTATAAAGCTTATGTATGAAAGAATAGGAAATACCGGAACAAAGGGAACTTGGAGCGTTCAAATACATGCACTGCCTGGTCCATTCTTGCGATCCGTCATTACATGTTTTAGAACAGCGACTATGTTTCGCCCACGAAGCCCAGTGTGGACAGGGTTGTGGGTTGCATGTTTCTGACCTGTACCTCTGCGTGAAATTTGCTCCAGTACCAGGACAATTATAAGATTCTTTTTTTCCTGCAAAAACAGTTGGCAATACAGAAATCTTTAGGGCCTAACGTCTAAGCTTACCAACTTTTACCAGATACAGCAAAGACACATTTTGTCAAACACAACAGTAGTTCTCATATGCAAGAACAAGAATGGGAATATATCTGACACATCAAGTTACAGACCTGTGGCAGTGGCCACAGTGGTGTCAAAGTTACTTGAACACTTCATATTATCTAGCATCTCTCCTTTCCTTGGAACCACAGACAATCAATTTGGTTTTAAGGCTGGACATAGCACTGATCAATATACATTTTTGTTGAAGCAAACTGCTTCATACTTTGTAACCCATGGTTTATCTGTGAATGCTGTGTTTTTAGATGCCTCGAAAGCATTCGATGGAGTACTAAACATTAAATTATTTGAGAAACTACTTCAAAGAAAGGTACCAATATGTTTTGTGCGCCTACTGAAACACTGGTACAAAGAACAAACGATGCCAATAAAATGGAGCAAGCATTTTTCTGAACCGTTTCATGTGTCTAATGGGATTAGACAAGGGGGAGTACTGAGTCCATACTTGTTTGCTGTTTATTTAGTTGATTTATCCAATGAACTAAACAACATTCAAGCAGGGTTTTATATTGGTGAATTCTTATTAAATCACTTGATGTTTGCTGATTATATTTGTGTGTTTTGTCGAAGTGTACGTTGGTTGCAAAGAATACTAGATGTGTGCCAGGCTTATGCAGAATCGATGTATGCCAGGCTTATGCAGAATCGGGATTATTTTCAACTGCAACAAAACCGTTTGTATGGCGTTTAAGGCCAAGAGTGCAAAAAGCACAGTCACTCCATTATTGACATTGGGTGATCAAAACGTAAAATCTGTTAACCAATACAAATATCTGGGGATTGTGTTGGATACTGAGTTCTCAGATGACAAAGGCACTCAGAGACAACCGCGATATCAATATTGTGCAGCAAACAAGCTGCGAGCATCATTTTCTCGATGTTCAAATGCAGTTAACAATGTACTTTTTCGTTCCTCCTGTGCGCCCATATATGCATCACAATTATGGTGTACTTTCAGGTAGTTATGCATGCAGAGTTTGCGTGTGGCCTATAATTTTGGACGCAGAGCTCTATACAACCTGCCCTGGAAGCGAGTGTCTGCTTATACTACTTAATGCACGCCACCAGTCAGTGCAAAATTCTAAATTAATAAACTGTGTGGGTGCAAGAATGCCAACATTTTTGTGGAATGCAAACATTTTCTCCCATCTTGAGCGTGGATCTAGAAAGTGTTGACGTTGAGTGGCTTTTAAGAAAAACTTTCAAATTTTGTATTGCATTCTTTTCAGTTGCTTCAAGTATTATGATGATTAATGTTAAAACAAGCAGCAGAAGTCGCGATACCTGATATTCCTAACCACCAAGCTTAATTCAAGTAAATCGTGTAAATCAAGCGTGTATTGTTCTGCTAGTGCAAAAGTTGAGGTCGGTTGCTAAGTCGTGCCCTGTTGCCAAAGTTAAAGTTGACCATTCTAATCAACATCGATCTTGCATCAGTTTGGTCGAGAATTCTTCGAAAAAGATTTGTGGTGATTCAGGGGCGGATCCCGGAGGAGGCGATTGGAGCGATCGCCCCCCAAAAAAATCTACGAAACTAACTTTATTCACCATGATTTTGTACGAATCGGAAAAAGAATTCGCGATATGATTGAAAACAGAATTCGCGATACCATTGTTTTGTCACAGCAGTGTTGTGAAGTATGCTTCATCTCTCTTACAGTAGTGAACCCGTAACGAGATTTGACTACCAAATATTACTGAAATCCCCCCTCCCTCCTTAACCGCACTGGCTGGATCCGCCCCTGTGGTGAACGGTGATTGCAATTCTGTAACAGTGTTCGGTAATGGTTTGCTGTGAGAAACTGCAGGCTTCCCTGCAACCGCCGAGCAGAAACTTTGAACTTGTTTCGCAGTAAGATCAACCACTAAGTATAAAAAACTAATCGGATTCTTTTTATTTTTGATGTAAAGTTGTTTTCGCTGAAATAGTAGCAGCTTAGTGTGTTTGTTGTTAGAGCCTGAGGGTAAGAATTAGCTAGAAAAACATTATGGGGTGGCGTGAATTGTCTACTCGAATAAATGTTTTGCTTCAAGCGTTCATGACAATACTTGCTCATCGGTTCGATAACAATAGCCGTCAAAAATATGGGGGAGCGGCCGTTACTCTCCCTCTGGCCATGGCGTAGGAATTGTCAAATGCCTACGAGGCATATATAACAACATTGCTCAACTGTTGTTCAAACGCAATCATTTTTTACTGTCGATTTAACTCATTAAACGCTGACTTGCTCCCCGTGGCCTGCTGGGATCATCTTAGAACAACACTGTTAAAACATTGATTAACATTCATTAAAAAACTGCTGGCCCTGCAGCTGCCTAGTTTATACATACCTGCTGTGCAAACTTCCATAAACCGCCGTGCTCCCTGACCGCACGAATGGCTGCACGATTCGTTTTTCTTCCTCGTCCACTGTCCTGTGCAGGTCTTTTCATTGTAGCACCTCCGGGTTTCGGTCACGAAACATCCTGAAACCTCAGGGCACCGAAAAGTTTCTTTTTCAGTTGAATCGTAGCACTCGCCAGTGCACACGGTCTGCGTGAAAACAAGACGCCTACCAAATGAACTTTTCATTAAGGAAAAAAAAAAGAAAACTGAAACAAACTTTACATTTTAATAATAAACGTAAAGTGCGCAAATGCATTCGAAGAATTTCAGCAAAACTTGACTGAACGCATCATAACATCAGCTAGAAGTTGATTTTTTTGGAGAAATTTATTCATGGTACCACTCATTTTCTTCCCTTGATGTTCAACCTCCTTGAAAATTGCCTTTGACTATCAAATAATTTTCTGCCATCTCATTTCTCAGCCTGATGCTTCTCCTAGTCTTCTTTTTGTTTGATCCCTCCTAAAGTGTTCACTAGTAAATCTTTGCGAATCGTACTTTTACTTTATGGTTTGCGCATTTTTGCTTCATTGTTTTTTTACCAACTTGGATAGTTTCTCTACATGTATTCTAGAAATTTGACCAGCATGAAGGTTTACAAGGCATAAGTATTGGCGCTGTTTGGCAAGTTACTTATTCGGTGTTTATTGGCAAATAGGCTGTGCTGATTTTGTTGGCAAATATTGTTTAAAACGTTAAAATGTCACTTTGGTTTAATTCAGTTTGAAATAACGGAATGCATTTTTAAAGGTTCACTGGAAAAAATCATTTTTGTCTATTGTGTAAAACATCTGAAATCGTTTAACTTAGCCACTGCTTTCTGCACGCAGATCTACACATGCACAAAATAGCAAGTTAAAATTGGGAAAGACCGGTTGGAAGTTACCGATAGACCTGTTGTTTCCTATTTTCACAACCTTATGTTTTTTAACTCCTATTTGAGTATTTTTTACTTCGAACCCTATAAACCGGTGAAGTGCAAGTGGTAGTTAAAATAATTTGTAAATATAACTTAACCTGACCTTACTGTTGGCAGCGTACTTCGTTGAAGCTGATGCAGTGTTGAGAAACGAAAAAATTAATTTGCCTACGACGGAACTGCTGAAAACGCTGTCGCTTGGCACGGTTTAAATGTTAGTTGGGTATTGTTACGTGGTCTGATATGTTTGAGGGCTCGACACCTGCTGACCACATCTGAGTCGGTCCAACGTCCTGCACTGGAAAACCTCCGCTTCCTGTTCATAAAACCGTTTCTATGCGGGTTTTGTTATTCTAACACCTACGGACGCTTGTCTGGCTTGTACCTTGTTCAGGCTAATGAGAGCAAGTGGGTTGTTGCACGCCGACGAACAGCGACTGAGGTAAACTCTCTCAATTGTTTCGTTGACCTGGAGACAGCTCAGACGATGCTGAGCTGAGGCTGGGCAATGTTTTTCCATCGCTGTTGTGCAGGATATAATGTACGGTGTCGCGCTGCTGCTAAAGTTTCCGAAAAGAGGATTGCGAACGATTTCAAGCACATATATTTTCGGGTACTTTGTCGGAGGGCATAACTTGCTTCCATTGACACAGACGTCCTTTTCACCCTCACATATGGCATCAGCGTCGAAACATGTGCAGTTGTTCGGAGGAGCGTACTCATGACTGAAATTTCTATGGAGGGTATGGCATTGTATTGTTATGGGCTTGCAATCTTCAGTTATATTCCACGTGCGCATGCTGGACTGCACATCAGTACTCACGGCAAAATAGCAGCTTACGGCAAAGCAAATGTACGCCAGATTACTTTTCATTTTAAACAGAAAAAAACTCTCTGCGCGAACAGAAAGGTTGCAGTATGTATGCCAAAAAGACTCCTGACTTGAGACATGTTGTGCGCTGTTATTTTGGAGGTAGTTAGATGAAGTATTTGAAGGCAGCGACGGAACTTGGACGGTCACTTTGGTTCAACCGAAATCCCAAATGACCACCGCATCCCCTGAAGCGGAGCCCTTTTGCCAAAACGCCGCTCCTACAAATCGAGTCGCTTTTTGCTGTTCACATTGTTTTCCCCGTATTTTGGCACCCTCGTTTTCGATTGCTTCCCCCAAACAGCAGATATAGATTTTCCACTGCTTGAAAGCGAACTATGTTACGCACGGTTTACATTATTTCAAATGAAGTAAAATTAATCTACTTTGTTCAATAAAACGGTTTGGGAGTTTGCTTTGATTTCATTTGTGTAGGGGACAAAGCTGTCTTGCGTAAATCTCAAGCATACAAATCAACACGTTACTCGATTTCATATGATCGTCTTTGTCACTTTGCAAACAATAGGATGTCAAAATGGAGCACAAGGAATAACAAAAAGAAAAAAGAAAATTTCGTATCAGAGTGAAAAAAAGTATTGGGTTCCTTATAAAAAGCAAGCGGTCTTCACTAAAAAAATTTGGATGTTTAACAATGGTCTTTTTAAATTAAAAACCTAACTGTGAATTTATTTTAATTTCTAAAAAATGTGTTTGGCTGCATAGTTTTGCCTATACCAGATTTTTGTCATGAGGTTCGAGTATACCTGGTTTAGACGTTTTTAGTTTCATTTATGAAAGATTCACAGCTCGCTTTTCTCGACCTTGCGCCACCATTTAATGATTTTTTATTCGATCGTATGCACCTATTCACGTCACTGGCGGTGAGCCAACTCTTTCAAACTACAAAAAAACAATTTCATTAGAAAGAAAAAGTAATGTAGAGGTCTTCGTTGTTCCTATTCATTAAAAACTTTTTCGCCCATTGCACCGCAAACCCTCGACATTTGTCAATACTCTCGCATATGCACACTTATTTTTAAGTGAAGAATGACTTGCTTACTGATTTAAAATTCTGGAAATAATGTTTTATTAAACAATTTTAAACAAAATTGCATACAAAACTCTGCTAAAAAGGTATAAAAACATCAATGTACCAATCACACTCTGGTTTTTAGCTCATGCCGATAACGTAATACTCTAAAACTATTGATACTGTTTCTTGCAGGATCCTTGACAAAAACCTAAAAATTCGTGACCGCAAAGATCATTTCAATGAACAAATATTACACTTGCGCTTTGTAGTTATGTTGGTGCTAATGTACCTACACCACCCACTGCTATATTTCGTTGTAAAGCATATCTGCAAGTTCGCTGTAAATGTTTGCTCTCTTTTCAACTGACGAAAACCTTATTCATTTCTCTAGATGTAAAAAGCAAAATGTTACAAATTTAACAAATTTTGAACGTGAAGTTACGTTCACGTAAACGTCAGTGGGATTCGAGTGTCACTGCAAGTAGCGTTGCTTATCTTGAAACTCTGTCATCCTACTGCATTCGTGGTTAAGCTTTCAAGACAAGTAACGTGTTGCTCCTGAAGGGTTTCGTGCAACTGGGAGTATTTTAAATACGTGCTGCGGGTCGGGCGTATTTTCACGTTTTGAAAATTTTTCCAAAAACACTGAAAACAAACTGGCATCAGCGCCGGATTAAGGTGGCGCCAGGCTTGTAGCATATTAACAGCGCGGGGGCCTAAGTTCAAAAACGGTTAAAAAGCGAACCAATGTTAAATCATAAATTCTGTGGACATCCATGTGACTACCATTAAGCACACTGAATTTCGTAAGTACGAAAAACATGCTCCTAAATAGCAACTGGTAGACATTATGGGTTACATATTTTTTTACCCAAAATAGAAAACATGTCTTTTTACCAAGAAGGAATACATAACTGTACAGCTCACAAATACAGTACAGAGGTAATATTTAATGCTTCCAGACTCATCAAGAAATTTGATCAGTGTTATATCTAGACCAAGGGTCGGCAACCTTTCCCTAGTCGCCGGCCAAAAACAAACTGTGCAAGATATGGCGAGCCGTACAATTTTCACCAACAATTCCGTTCATTTTGCTGTTTATGATGTTGATTATACTTGGGAATTTATGGATATTTAATCAGATGAACTCCTGATTTTCACAGTTAATAACGAAAGCCCAAAATGTGGCATTTAGTACATTTATAACACAATGCGCTTTCTCAAAAGTAGTTCGTGGTAAATATGCAATACAAGAAGTTGCAAGGGGGGCAGATTCATAATACCACTAGGGGGAACATACAGTTATTACAGTTTGTAAAGAGGATGTTGGCCGGGCGATTTTGTTTGGCGGGCCAGATCCGGCCCGCAGACCGTAGGCTGTCGACCCCTGATCTAGACCGTGTATTCTCAGTATAAGTGTCGAAGTCGATTGTCAAAAGCAGCAAGACTATTGCTTGGCATTGCGTTTTCTAGATTTTGCCATAGCGAATCTATTTATGATACTGTTAGTGCATATTTCACATGGAAGTTCATGCTTTTTACTCCTCTGAATCTGGGAGTTCAGCTTGTTTTTCTAATGGTTCTTATTTTTTCATTCTACTATCCTATGTTTAGAAAGTGACCGTTCTCCACTGCAGTTAGTCACCATTAAAAAAATAATGACATTTTGGACTGAAAAAATTCCATACACATAATTAGAGGTGGATATTAGGGGCAGTGAACGAGGCGGTGGCCTCCTTCCCCCCTCTTTCGGAGATACTGTGAGGACCCCCATTTTGAGAGTTTCGCATTTAGTGTTTGCATTATTTTTTTGAAAAGCTTATTAATCACTCTAAACCCACATTGAATAAGCTCTGAAGCAAGTCATGTGTTTGTCAACATACAGCAAAAATTATATGCAAATGTACCAAAAGAAGCCCCTGAACAACTTGAATGTGTAGGCAAAGAACAATTTAAAATCAAATAACTTCAAAAAATTTGCAGTGTTAAATGGACTTTCACACACAAGCAAATTACCAGACAAAATTANAAATTTAAGTTGTTTTCAGTNAAATTTAACACAAAGGCCCACGAGGCCCACAAAAACGTGGGNCCCGTAGCAATTGCTTACATTTGCTACTNTTGTTAATCTGACACTGACTGGCATGAGTTAAAATTAACATCTTCACCAGTTTCATTGAAGATTTTCAAAAGCAGTCAGNTGCATAGCGTTCAAAACGTAAAAACTAATGGCTCCTAATTGCAGGTAAAATAACGGCATGCGTAAGAGTNATTCTATCAGTAAAAAGACGAAAAGAAGGAAGAGTCATTCCACAAACGCTACGATGTAATCATATGGGGGCGATGCGTGGTGGGAAACCGTTAGTTACATTTGTAATTTCGACAATGCATTTAACACCTAACGTTTAAGCTTATACTGTAGCTTCGTGGACAAATGCGTATAACCACCAAACCTAAAACTGCTGTAAAATGTAAGTTCCACTGTGTCGCTGTCCACATCATTTAAAAATGGCCCTCAAGCTTGAGCAACTTGTCTTCGCGCAACTTTTGCTTGCGTGCAGTGATCACATTGCCCTTTATACAAATGAATAGGACACGACACACAAATGTGTAAGATTAATGCTGAAGAAAGTTTGCAAACTAATAAAAAGTTTTTGAGAAAAAGACTGCCATGCCTGTACATTTCGCTAACTTTCCGAGGTTCACGATCACTTTTTAATCCCTTCCACTTGAACCTTTTAGACCAGACGCATATCAGCAAAGGACATTTTCTTTCATAAGATGCATCTGCAGGTCCGCTATTGGGTAAAGCCCACAATAGGCTTGTACGGTTGCAAAAGTGTGGGATTGCGCTCATGGAGTAGAGGACATGTGATTTCTCCGCAAGCGAGATTGCTGATCATAATCATGAGAAAATGTAAATAAACGAAAACAATTTTTAGAAGAATGGCAAGCACATTTATGATAAAACGGTTCTTCATGTGAAGTATACATTAATAAAAAAGTTGTCATCGAAGAAAATATGAATGAACAAAGCAACTATTTGCCATTAGGAAACTTCTACGCACAACATTATTTTTTGAAAGAATTTCATATTGCTTGTTCCACTTTAACTTTCTCGTCTGCTGAAAAGAGATTTATGCTACGCTGACAACATCAGAGAGAGGCGAGTGCTTGGATAGTCTATAGCAATGTCTGCCGGAACTGTATGTTCGATTTTTGCTGAAACAATGGGCTGTGAACTCGTCAAAACAGGCCGATACTGGTACTTCGTCAAATTACGACGTAAAACTGACT
>JGI24159J19872_10005214_pt1 | contig 16769 bp, 4 predicted proteins | sample Ectturendosymbi4_FD_19872 | JGI IMG/M metagenome (IMG submission 19872) | reverse complement strand
TTGTCGTCAATGAAGACTATTGTTCCATTTGTAGTTAATACTAGCCTACGAACTCGAAGCTACACCGTGACAGGTAAAAAACAGGTGAGAAAGAATATATTGGAAAATCAAATATTCCTGCAGACTCGTGTAATAGCGGAGGAATCAAAAAAAGTTTTGTGTCATGGGGGAGGAATGAAAAGTTTGAAAATGAGCAAAGGGAGGAATGCATCAAAAAAGGTTGGGAACCACTGGCTTAAGGTTAAGGTTTAGGGCTAGCGTTTAGGGTTAGGGTTCAGTGTTAGTGTAAAAGGTTAGGGTTTATTAGCGTTTAGCGTTGATGGTTAAGGTTTACAGTTAAGGTAAATGGTTAGGGTTTAGGGTAGGCTCAGGTAAAAAAATGTATGGCCACCTCAATCCTTTATCTGAGAAGCAACTGGCATGTGCCATGTATGTATTGCAGTGATCAGCAGATTCGCTTGATACGTTTTTTAGTCTTTTTAAAACGTAAACCGGATACGGTCGTTTAGACACTGCCAAAAGTTTAGATAAGGAAGTAACTACGTATACCCCTGGGCTGACACAATTCAAATAAAACGGTCAGTTTGTCATCCATACGGCATGGGTCTCGTGGTGTAGTGGTTAGGCGTTACGGCTGCTATGCCAACGGACTGGTTTTCGGTTTGACTCTCACCTTGCCGACTTTAGTTTTTTTGTTTACTTTTTCAGGTTTACGTGTTACCTTTACGGGTTAGCATTAGGTTCGGTTAGCGTTAGCTTAGGGATAGGTTGGCATTAGGTTAGGGTGAGCTTAGTTTTAGCTTAGGTTAAGCTTTGCATTAGGTTAGAGCTACGATTAGGGTTAGGTTTAGGGTTTATCTTTACGTTTATATCGTTTCTACCAAGCTTACTTACTGCACTGTCATCATGCGTTACTGTTATGTCACAAGCGGCGTATGGATAGTTTTCAAATTCCAAGATCCACAGCCGTATCTATAGCCACTGCCTTTAGATAATTCACTTTCGCGTTTAAGGAGGGGTCGGAGTCCAAAACTTTAAAATGTTTCGGAGTCGGAGCGGAGTATATTCAGCCGAAGCAGGAGTGGGGTCGGAGTCGAAAATTTCAGACTCCGTACACCTCTGATATGCAGTGCAGCATGAACACGAGAATTGAGCACGTTTCCTAACGTTCGAGAGGAAATTTGCTAGTTCTGACGAGAGCGTTCTTTGTTAACANTGAAATTNATATGGCGTTTCTACTGAATTCTCAAGCGCAAGGTGTATCTGGNAAAAATGAACAATCTANCCAAACACCATGGCGCGGGGCCCAATGCAGCTGCATCGGCTCAAGGCCGGCCCTGGAAACACTTCCTAAACACTTGACGGAGTGGTGCTCAGTAACGAATAAATTTGACATACAATTTTTCTTGAGAAAAAACGTTTGAAAAAGTTTTTTTTCAAATTGCCAATTGAAACAATTATTCGAAAATAATTTTCATTTTTCAAACAACTTTATCGCAAATTTTTTTATGAAAAAACAGCAAAAATTTACATGGCGTAAACGGTCCACCATACACATGCAAGGACTTGAAAGTTGTGAGAAACGCGTTGCAGCTTAAGATTCCACGGTGATGCCTACCAGTTGAGGTCATCCTAGTTGCAGGAACGCGAGTCAATCTCCCAACTGAAGGGCCTGATGTCTTGAGGTTGCCAAGCCGAAGCAAGGCGGTATGAAGACTTTCAACACTCACAGCATTCTTTTATTGCTTGCCCTGATTATATTCAGATATACAACAAACTCACCAACACACTTGAATGTGAAGTAAAAACAACGTAACATTAAACGCTTTGGACGTTGAACAACAGCGTTGCGCGTTCACGGGAGTGACAGGAAAAAGCACCAAATTACAAATAGAAAATGCCTGAAACCACGCTAGAATGCACGAAAAACTAAAGCAAAGCAGATGTATCCAACAAACATACTTTGCACACGTTTTTTCATAAATGCAATCAGGCAGGGTGAACGCAAACATTTCTTAGGTAGCTGCGCAATTGCCAAGTACTCACCTACCAGTTAAATTCACACAAACTACTCAACTTCAAGTTGCATACTTAAGTGGGAGCTTATTGCTTTTTTGCGCAACGTCTGCAAGTTACAAAATTTGCGCACCTTATGCAAGTTTGCCTCCAACCGCACGGATCCTATTTGGAGCATATTTGAAAGAACATGACTTTTACGACCGAATGCAGTAGTTACTGGTCCATTGTTTCAGTACTCGTTCCTCTCAGCTATCGACCACGCGTACCAGCTAGATCCTACAGCCTGTGACGCGTTGTGTATGAACATTTCTGTATCCTTGTGTTATTTAACTAATGTGGCATGGACCTTGTGTCCCAGACAAACACGTAAATAAAACGAAAATAAATTCTGCAAAGCGACCAAGATAACGGAAGCTTTAGGGAATGATTGAAAACTGAGTCAAGTTTAAGCATCGAAATTTGGTCGACTTTGTTTGAATTTATTACAATTTTCATGGGTTTTGTTTTTTGGTTAAATTAAAGCAATCGTAATGAGTAATTTCTTGTATGCTTTTGTTAAAACCCGATAAACGTTCAAAGAACGCTACGCAAAAGAACTGATGAAGTTAGCAGGTTGTCAATGAATTTTTCTTTGATACTAACGTCCACATGGTCATCGAATGATGTTCAAGTGAAGCAATCTTGGTCAGCTGCGTGAATATTTGCTTATTGGATTAAAACGTGGCATGCCCTGGCGCGCCTTGCACCTTCCGCAATCAATGACAGGTTAGAGAAATGAAGTGGCCAGTTTGGACAAAACCTCCAAGAAGTTGCAAGTATCTCTAAAAAATGAAATCAAAAGCATGAAGATATGATCGTAACGTGAAAATATGAAAAATATTACCATAACGCAAAAATGTTAACAAACTCAAAAACATGTTGAAATATTGGAAAACTGGAAAAAACGTTGAAAAACCCAAACAATATCAAACACAAGAAAAAAATAAAAAAACATCTTAAATTATCAAAAACATGAAAATAATCAAAAAAATATGATTATCAAAAAAAAATATAGGTCGGCGCAGAGAGGTTGGGAAACCCCCATAACAGCGCATCTTCAGGGTAAAACCCAGGCTCGCTACCTGATCTGCCTGATCCCACTGAAAACCGTATAATGCCTGGCCTGAACGCCTTCTGAAATTTGAGTTCTGACTCCACAACCCTGCTTCAGGCTGTTGTAGTCTACGATACGAAAACTGCATTTGCTAAGATGAACTTATTTTTCGTTCTTTTAACATTAGCAAAGTTCTTCAGCATTTTGTCCAAGTTTAAGACTGCACATTTCGGAGTTAATGGATATAATCGCTAATGTATTTTGGCGCTCTTGTTGGATTGATGCTCTCAAATAAGTTTTAATTACTTTTAGCTTAAAAAAAAATTTTTCCATGCCACGGTCATAGGGAAGGTCAAGTAAATCCTGAGGGCAATGAACAAATTAGAGAAAGAGGCTGCCTTCTCAGGTCTCTACGAGGGAAAATAAATAACGCTAAAGGCCAACTAAACACCACTCATTTTAAACTACGAAGTGAACTTAACCTTCAGAAGACAAGTGGCAGTAAGTATTGAAACAGCAAAAACTATCGAACCGCATTTTGCAGCAACTATTGAAACTCGACCTGCCAAGTACGAAACGCTTACAACTGAAACAGAAAACAGCTTCAAAACTCAAGCCTTCTTTGTCTTTAACTAGCTGTTGCTGAAAAACCTGGACCACACATCGGTAAACAATGACCACTGTTACGATTCCAGAACAAATTCCGATGAATAAGGGCGTTAAAACCGCGCAGTTCACTTTGATTTTACCCTTAAAAAATACTGTGGGCCCCGCGCCGGCGCTACATAAGCAGCTTCAATGGAAAGTGGAGCTTGCGTAGGTTAGTAGGCGTAGCGCGGGGCCCTCTTCGGCGCGGGGCCCGATTGGAAGCATTCGGTCAAATCGGCTAAAGGCCAGCCCTGGATATAAGAATAAACCTAACAGGCCGACTATGTAGCAGGTGACGTGATGCGACTTAACTTGGCACCGTCTTGGTGTGGAGCCAGTGTCACAATCAGAACCTGTGTAAATCGCACAACGAAGACTGTATTCAGGCTTGAAAAACTTGAAACCCTCCAATTGGAAGTCACATATTCACCGTACCGGTCTGGTGGCTTTCAGAGTTTGCTTCCGCAGTAGGAGATTCGAGGCATTTGGATGAGACTGTTCAGTTGGAGCAGGCGTCGAGGTCTGTGATTTTGTAAGCGAAGTTTCCTCGGGTAAAAGTTCAAGTCAGAAACGATTGTCTCCCTTCTATCAACAAAACGAATCAAGGTCGAATTGTGATTTGCATCAAGTAGCTCCAACTCATTCGCACAATTGATGGTGTTCATTGCAAACAAATCGCTTCAAATACACTGTACCTGGAGTGACCATCCACGTTGGTAAAGAACGATCCAGTGTTGATCGTCTCTGAAACGAAACAAAACCGTTCATGAGGAGAGGTGTTTGTGGCTGTGCACAACAGTGCCCTCACGGAATGCAACACTGAGTTAAGGTAATCTCTTTCCACATGCGAGACTCTAGGTTTCTCCCTGTCAGTATGAGCGACATCGTTTATCAATTTGTTTGATTATAGCGCTCGCACTGTGAGTTGCCAGTGGGATAAGGCGCCGATGCCTCTGAGGCGCAAGTAGTCCTTCAGTTCCTTGCTCGCAAAGGCCGTTTCTCAATCACTGTTAACATAAGGCGGAAAGCCCAACTAAAAACTGCGAAGGATGCTTGATTACACATGTTGTCGAAGTATCTTTGCAAATAAAGGCGAAAGGAATTCGACTATACTCAACGACTAATTCCTAAACGGTTATTTCTAGACGGCAGAGGAAGACGTCCTTTGAAGTCAACGCTTACATCCATTCCGCGCACGGATCGCCCTAAGTAATGGTTCACGCAAGGAACAATAAAACTGGAGTCTCAACGTAGAGCACGTTCGACAGTCTGAACAAAGCCGGCGTACTTGATCCAAAGTTTCAGGCAAATTTTTGGAGCGAAAAAATTACCAAAAACGGGATATCCCAGCGAAGTTGGCCGGCTGACCAATCGTGGAGCATACACGTAACAAGGTGTCGGAAGCCGTTTTTAGGAGACCAGGTCGGTGCTGAACTCTGTGTGAGTATACGCCAAGCTCAAACTTCAATTTTGGAATTTTTAATATTTCATTTGCTCTTTTGATAGAACATTAAAACGCTAGATAGCGCTTGTCAGCTATCAATGAAAAGGGACTACAATAAAATACTGTAGATGGCTTCACTTTCGAACAGCTTGGACGCTGCATCTTTTCTACGGTAGAGTAGTTGCGATCACTTTTTGGCAATCTCCTAGACATGAAAAAAACTGGACAATATCCTAGACATGAAATAAACTATTTTGATTAAGCACCGCGGCTATCGCAAAGCTTGATGTACCGTATTCTGCTGTGAAAAGTTCGTTCCCATCGATAAGCTTCCACAGGTTCGGCACACAAGCTTTCCTACAGAGATGTTCGCTTCACTTTGCAACGGAAAAACAATTTCACTTGAACTTAAAACTTCATTTTCCCGGAGAAACTTTGTATCCCCGTGGCATAGTATGGGAGCATTCCGAAACAGCGCTCATGTTCCTTCGCCGTTTTTTTATTAGTCCGTTAGGTACACGAGATACTCCAAAAAAACGGATTTTGCCTCATCAAAGGTTTCATAATTGAATCTTCAAAGCAGCATCAAGAAATGCTCTGAGATTGCAATCGTGGTCAGCTTTTTCAGTTCCACCGGTGATTGCATTATCTGGGTATGCTCACGTTGAAATCAATAGGAAAAATGAGTGGAAGCAAAATGTTAAGCACGACGTAATCGTGACTTCCAGTGAACGTTACCAAGATCCTCCCGCTTTCGTCCGTTGAAGATCTTCCCCACATTCCCGTGGTGGCTGTTAAAATCTCTATATATAAAAGGTTATTACTTGATGGATTGCACACATTACAATTAGTCAGGTTGTTCATTTCAACTCCCATAGTTTCAAACTGTTCTGAGTTGTTATAGTCACCTGCGAGCAAGATATGGAATTTTTGATCCAGATAAAAGCGCCATGCTCTTTCCCAAGTGCCGGCGCCGGTCCTAACGTAATATGGTTTAATTTGGATTGTTGGGTGTTATTTATAGTAAAGATGGGTTTCTTTCATACAAATCAAATCAGGTAATTCCCTAAAGTTGGATAAAATCATTTAAACTCAGGAAGTTTTCTATAAATTGACCTGCAGTCCCACTGTAAAATTTGAACTGCCGTTATGTAGAGGATCCTCTGCGTTAACCGGGAATCCCATTTTAACTCCCGCTGAGAGTAATAATTTTGAAGACATCTAGTGACTGGTTATTCACTTTTGCTAGCATTACAATCGTTGATTACATTTTCGAGAAACGCGAGAAACGACATTAGATTTCATAATGTGAAGAAAGGACTTTCTGCAGAACTGGAACAGCCCATATAGGAAGGTTCACTGGAAGCCTATCTAGTTAGTTTAGGCTAGAAAGGTTTTCTCCACTTACATCCATCAGAGAGGCAAATTCCGCTTGAGAGGACAAACCGGAAGTCAGTTTGTTGTACTTATGAATTTGCTACCAGCTTCTGCGTAAGTTTTTAAACGTTAGAAACTGTTTTTGTTTTGATAATTTCAGATTGTGTTTTATAATGCGGACTCTTTTATCTGCTGACGAATTTGGGTGACGTTTGTTAGAACAATCGCGGTTAAATCTTGTCAGAAAAATCGCAGCTTTTCCACTTGTGTTCCCCACCGCAACTGGAGCACCGTTCTTTACCCTTACAGTTTTTCGCAAAATGTCCAAATCGATTGCATCTCAAACACAAACGTTTTTGGGCATGTTCTGCTTAACTTTGAATCGTAGGTAACCCACTCGCACTTCCCCAGGGTGTGTTGGTAAATTAATATGTACGAGCACAGTATTGGAATTTCTCATATTTCCTCTTACTATCTTGAATTGAAATGTTGTTATGTGACAAACGATCTATCGAAGCAAATAGCAGGAGTAACATTTATTATTTACTAGGTTTTACAGAACTGAGTTTTCGCAAACTAAGATAAAGCAAACAAGGCGATAAAGGTGCGGCAAAAGCAGCCAGCCTAACGGCGCAACACAACTGAACAGCACCGGCAGCTGCAACATATTGATGACTGTCTGTAAGAGTAATTCCACAGCACGCCCTAATTAATGTTAAACGTCCAGCCAATTTTCGCGATGACTCCGGGCAACGGCAACAATGACGAACAGCCGCCATGCAACTACGAACAGCAACTACCACTAACCCAACTAAAATGCAACTCTGCCCGGGTTTCCATAACCCTTTCGCATCTAAGCAAACAATTTTTTGCTCTGCAGCAATTCTATGTTAGTGCCACAATATAGCCTATCTTTTATCATCCGCAAAGGTCTACCACTTGAGAGGTCATGTCTCATGTGAAATGTGGCGGAGGCACTTTGTTTTTTTGGTTTGGGGGGGAGAAAAAATACATTTTTATGGGGCAAGATTTGTTATTATCATATGTTCAAAACAAAATTTTCTAGGCGCAACGAATTTTGGTGGGAACAGAAAAATTGAAGGACACTGTACCGAATGCCCCCCTTGGCTGCGGCGTACTGCTGCGGATAATGAAAAGGGCCTCCTGGTGCAATGTTGCTGCAAAACAAGACGCCAGCAAAAACAACAAAAACCACAAAACATGAAGAAACAGTCAGTTTATTCACAAGAAACACACTGGAATCTAAAATTTATTCTGCATTTCAATACATATAAGTCATACCAAAACTAATGATACATCGTGCATAACCAGAGATCCGCATGCGAATCAAAGTTGTACAGCCCTGGGCCAAACCCTAGACATTACACAGTACTATGCAGCCAAGCCACTATATGCAATAACAAGGTTATTTTTAAACTGCCGGTTGAAGGCGGTTGGTGAAATCTCATTTATTGAAGGATCAGTAGAGTCCCAGATTTTTAGGACAAGGTGTTTTGTCTTTTTCCTCCTAATTGTTGAAGCTAGTTGCCAGAGGTATCCACCTAATGTAGCACCACCGGTTGCTGAGATCGGACTTGACTTACATACAAGTAAACAATTAGTCGAAATTAACAGGGAGTTGCCCTAGTACAAGCTATGCATAAATTTGCCTATTTCAAGAGTGCATACATCATTAATTTTAAGAAGGTTTAACTTTTGTACAGCGGAGAGACTCGCGGATAAAATAATTGTAGGTCATTACTCTTATTTTTTTTAATATAAAACAGTTACCCAATAGTCGGTTCAAATGAGTTTTTTCTTGCATATTGGAGATTATGGAGTAAACTGTACTAACCTGATCAATGCATTTTTGCTAAAGTAATATCTTGTCCTAAAAAACACTTAGCACTGAAGAGTATCGGTTCAAATTTATGTATGTGGTCTACGTAAGAAAGATTTGACTTGAATCATTGTCATATTTAAGAAGGTTGCCATTTTGCAAAGGAGTGCATAACTTCTACAACCCAATACATTTACTTAGACAGCGATGTAATTACAAGTGGACTATAGAATTTCAGTGTTTGGTCGGAGACATTCTGCAATACGACCGGTTGGACTTCAGTGTGCTGCCAATAGCGCCTGACAAGCCTTCCGTATTACTGAACCGTTTCTTTTCCCTCTTGCTTTTTTCTGTAGATTCCCTTAGCTGGATTGATGATTCTCTTGAATCATCCATTGGAAAGGGGCCACATGCACCGTGAAGCACTCTTTGACGTACAGTTAGCATGGGCGTCGGAAGCTTTTTCCAGGGGGGGGCACTAGGGGATTTTTCCAAAATTTTTCCAAGGGAGGGCCAAAAGTGGCAAAATTTGATTTTTCACTCTCGAAACTAAGAAAACAACCTTTTTTTCTGAAATTTTCAACATCCAGGGGGCCTTGCCCCTCTGCCCCCCTTCAGACGCCCATGAGTGTTAGCTTCGAAGATGGAATACTACTGTAACTAGCAGTAAATTTTATAACAATGGACCTACAAATGTCCTGCTGAACGCTGAAAAGAATCGAGACCAACAAANCCTCTGCAGCAAAGTACTTGCAATCAACCCTCNCAAAGCGCTAGCAAGCAAAAGACACGTCCGCACATCTCTGCCGAAGAACAAAGAAGCAAAGTCTCTTAATCTTAATCACAAAAACTGATTGACTGCAATCATCCTGTGGTACCTATCTGCAGCATTGGAGCACTCAAAAGCGCGGAGCAAAACAGCGCGAACCTCGTTTTGGGAATAGCACAAGGCTGCAGATTACCACAATCAGCACAACTATAACAGATTGCTGCAAACCGTGCGGTATTTCGAGTCCTGCTATAGAGCCGCTGCTCTCGCAACACTCCCGAGAGGAAAAGTGGTTGTGAAAAGTGAGTGAGTGAATCAACTCAGTAAATTCTCACTCTGGCCAGAACCAGGAACGGATCCAGCCAGTAAGTTTAGGGGGTCGATTTCAGTAATATTTGGTAATCAAGTCTCATTACGGGTTCACTACTGTAAGAGAGATAAGCATACTTGACAGCACTGCTGTTACAAAACAATTAACGGCAAACTGGCTGTATATCCCGAATGCTGATTTCCATATTGTTCAGAATCATGGCGAATAAAGTTACTTTCGCAGGTTTTAGGGGAGGCGATCGCCCACCCTTGGATCCGCCCCTGATCACAACTGCCAATTCACTGAAACAGCAATGAATTGTAACCTTTCTCGGTAAAGAAAGGTGATCAGGCCGATAATGGTTACATAAACTTCAAATTTTAAGTTTTAAGTTAAATTATGAGTACCAGCAGGTAATACGGTAAACTTTTCCCAAAGCTGTTTCATTGCCCTTTGAGAGTTTTGAATGTGAATAAACCGCATTCGTTTGTGCTCCGCTTTTGCCCTGTTATGAGTTCCCGCTGGAGTCAGCTATATGTCATCAAGGTCTCAGGCCAGAGACGTCACAAAACCTTCTATGGTTAAGGACCGTGTCGCATGTCATTTTATATTTTTTAAATTCTTATGCTTGTATTGGTCTTCGCACAGTGTCCTGTTCAAGCTGTCAACCACCACAATTAAGTTTCCGTGCTGTACCAAGTAGATGTCGTTAATCAAATACCTGATTAGCGTAACTCTGATCTCACTGCCGGTTTCCTCTCTTCAGGAGTCAGAACTCTTCATATAACGTGGCCAAACTCATCAGCTGCGCATTTGTATAATCTTGTTTGTTGTTTTGCTGTTTCTTTATGACGTCACGTCAACAGTTTTATGAGATCAGTGTTATGACTTAATTGCAGTCAGCGCAGTTTTTCTAACGAATCTTTTTCAACTTAAAAGCGATGCCAGTAATACAAAGCTACAAAGATCAGGATTCTGTAATAAAAGCATTTCGAAAGTAGGGCAGATGAATTTTGAAACAAAATACAGCAGTGATAAATTCCGTATAGCTTTTGAGATCGACCCACAGGTAAGAAAAACTGAGCTTACAAAAATAATTTTTTGAAAAGCCTTCTACTTGGTTATAATTAAGCAAGAAAATATTTTAAATAGATGTTTCACAAACAACGTATTTTCCATTGCCTCTTTTTGCTTGAGAAGTAGGCTAAAATACATGTTTACAAAATTTAAGATCTACAAATTACGATACAGTACAGAAATGTGAAAAACTGAATTTTGAAGAAAAGGGCATAATCGTGAACCAGTAAAGTAAATCAAAAAGCTTGTTTATTTTTTAAACATTTACAACTCTTACTATCACTGAAACTTACTTAAACTTTCGTGATGTTTTGTGAAGACGACAAATAAAATACGTAAACCTGGGTTTACTCAAAGATTTTATGTAGTAAATGTCTATGGTTGATGTTACATTAAACTTATATTGACCATTCCAAATTTCCATACTTGCGTTGAGGCAGATGATTAGCTTTGCGACTTGAGTTGCCTTGCTAGATGTCTATGAGAAATCCCTTTTCTGCTAATTATAGACCAGGAAGCTTGTAATACAACTATATGTCATAAGTATGCAACCGAATTGAAATAAGCAAAGCATTTTCAGACAAGGTTTCATCTTTGGCAATGGGAAAGAGCATAAAAGTAAAATGTTGTGATAATGTGGTTTTTGCACAGACATCAGAAAACACTTGCATGACATCAGTTATTCATTTAAACTAGGGCATGATTACTGCCATTTGCAATTTGGTGGATTAGATTGCAGTCTTTATTAGCAGTACAGCACGTTACGGTAACTCCGCAGATATATACGAATTTTGTGAAACTGTTCTTCGCATTCAGAACAGTGACTGAGTTTCTAACATTGTAGCCAAGCACTGATCCATCCATTACCTAACAAACGTTGTAACGTTGCTTTGCCTTGTACCGAATCGAAGAATACATGTTTAGCTTTGTAACCAAAGGAGAAAATGCATTTGAATCGCTTTGTCTTGAAGCGCCGTTGAAGTAGCGATACATGTAAATATTATTTTAATTCTATTTTACTTGGTGTACATTCTAGCAAAACCAACCAATGGCCTCAGTTTTGCCTAGTTTTGTATAGAAGCAAGTTTGTTTCAGAGTTAATAACGTAAATAGGCTGCGGATATGACGTGCATACAGACAATAGCTTCATTTTTGCAAAATTAAAGTATTCTTTAGCTTTTCAATTTGCTGTAACAAAATTTCTAAGGGTGTTTCCAGGTTTTTTTTTAAGGCGTTTCAGGGACCCGACTCAGGTCCCTAGAATTTCAAATCGGGTCCCTAGAATCAGAGAAATCGGGTCCCTACGGATCCATACCGGGTACCTAACATTTTCCTTAAAAAAAACCTGGTGTTTCATTTACGTAGTTTTTGCTCGAGAGTTTCTAGTAGGAGTTATTGGTCAAGTAACGTTCATCCAAAATCCGACTTTGCGAAGCAAGACCGCGGACAATATAAACCTAGTCCACCCCACGGTGCGTAAACACGTCATGGTTGACAAACATTGGTACCGAAAACCTTTTTGACCAATGAAAACTTAAAACACTTGAAGCAAAAAAAAACTGATAGCTTATTAAACGTGTTAAACTGCTTTTATGTCATCTATTAGCTTGTCAGTCGTTTCTTTCGCTACATATGAAGGGCTGAACTAATGACAACTGTTACCAAAAACCTGCCATTATTTTTCTATACGTGCAATGTGTTTCTACAACTTTCTTCAGAAGGGTTTCCCTATTTGTCCCATAGGACCTCATAGTCCTACACGATCGGAGAAGCCCTGTTAGTTTTGCCAGACTTAATTTGCAGACAATTAAGTAATGATTGGCAGGCATTCCTTCACTGTTTTGGGGGAAATATACGCAAGTGATCGAAAAAGGTCAGTTAAAATAATGCAGAAATCAATCAGCGACAGTTTCCAACACATTTTTACCAAGGTTACTTGCAAGACTCTAAATTGGAAAATAGTGTTCATGATGCGAAGTGCGTGCCTGGATTCGTTCTCTTAAACCATTCTCAGTTCTTCACTGGTTTCGTCCAACATCTTGGAATACTGTGTGGTTGATTTGGGCTATATACTTGTATGAAGTGCAAATCTCCACTTCTTCCTCAACATTCACACTCTTCCTTCCCAGAGGACACATTCATCAACACAACCTCCCGATAGGTACCTTATTGCGAGTATCCTCACCACAGCCTGGGCAGATGTTGTTGGTTCAACGACCGAGCAGAAGAGTTTTATCCACCACCCCATCTTGACAGTGTTAGAGCCACACCGCTTAGTTAAAGGGATGCCAGCAATATCCAGGCAATATAGTTTGGTTTCTTCAATCACATTACGCCAATTTACTATAATAGAGGTGATGGTGATGTTCCAGCTAGTTTTCCAGTCACCAACTTTTGGCACAATATTGTCTACGTGTGGCTTTCAAGTATACTGATTAGAAGCACTACACGTCACGGACGTCGAAAGGATCTTTTGTAGGGCGGCAGTAGTGAATTTTTCCAGGAGGGCAAAATGATTTTTTCGTAAGGGGCAACAGTGGCGAAATTTCATTTTACCAACCAAGAGAAAAATAGAGAAAAACGTTTCTCTACTAAAACGTTAATAGCAAAATATCAAATTTCAACATACAGAGGGGGCCCTGGCTTTTACTTGCATTCCGACGCCCTGTGTTGTGCCACACTCGTCCCTAGATGCGTGCCTGAAGCAGTTGGGCTTCCACGTGTGGATGAGTAGTTGGGGAGACAGTTACATCCTTTCGAACGACCGCTTCTACAATCGCTCGAACGCGATCTTCGCTGACGCGAGTTACGGCCAATACATCATGATATTGCTCTTACTCATTTTATATAAATAACTGTTCAAGCAGGGGCAGATCCAGCCAGTAAGGTTAGGAGGACGATTTTAGTAATATTTGGAAGTCAAGTCTCATAACGGCTTCGCTACTTTGAGAGGGACAACGTATGCTTCACAACACTTCTGTAACAAAACAATGGACGACACAATGGCCTTATATCGCAAATGCTGTTTACTGAATTGTAAAAAATCATGGTGAATAAAGTGACTGTCGTAAGTTTTAGGGGGGGCGATCGCCCCTTCGTTTCCTTCTGCTTAAAAAATCCCTTATCGCAAAAACGTGGGAAAGATAAACTTTAACCAATAAATGACTTATGACTTCTCGTCATGGACACTTTGAAGATTGTTTTGCCACATTCGCGACATGTTAATCACACGTGCAAATCAAACCCTGTTCACGGGATCTGACGTCTGCAACTTTTCTTGGTAGAATTTCAAGTGAAGTTACTAAAGAGATTTTTCTAGAAAATTCGGGCTTCAGCAGAAAGCACAATACTTAACGATGTTATAAACTATTTATTTGTTTGTTTCGCAGAAGGTATCAAACTGCTATTCAAACACAGTGAGTAAAATTTTATAAAACTTTAGACAGCAATTGTGAGCATTTTGAAAATATATCTTTGTTTCAATGTCATAAATGTTGAATGTTTGACATGAGTAATTTTTCTTCAAAAGCAAACGGAACGATACAAACCGTGCAACCTGTCTACTTCATTGCCATGACTACGAGCGTTGTTACGTTTTTTGGCACAGCTTGGCTCACAACTGGCCTAGTTACTTTGGGGATTCGAAAAAAGACATTCAAAAATGTTTCTTCAAATTCGGCAAAAGTCAATGCAGCTCTTGTGCACTTTTGGGCTCTGTTGGCTACAGCGTCATGCTTTTTCCACACTATTAGCAACTTTGCGCTGTACAATCTCGGTTATGGCAGCAACAACCCTCTGCCCTGCGAAATAGCAAACGATTTTGCTTTCATGACTTTTGTTGCACAGTCAGCTTTGTCGATGGTGTTTTATTGGTTCAGGCAGCGTGCACTGTACCAGCATCCTGTCATGGAAGGAGAATATAACGATTTTCGATTGAAAGTTGTGCAAAGAAGCTGCATATTTCTGCTGTGCATTGCTAAGCCTGTAGCAGTGATTGTTTTTGTGAGTGCCGAAACAAGCGCAACTGCCGGATTGGGATGTGCTTTGGTTAATGCTAGTCAGTTAACCACCTGGCCACTGTACCTTGCTGAAAGCGAGGGTTTGATTGGACAGTTGGTGATCTTAGGCCTCTTCATCTATCCGCTGCGAAAGCAAGTCAACCGGAACAACCGCGACCGCATCAGAAACCTTTATCTTCGGTCAGCTGTCATCACAATTATCACAGTGATTCTAAATAACAACGCTTTGATATTGCCTCAGCTTGTTACGTTTGGCCCGACTAGACACGGCGTTGGTGCTCTTTTAGAGTTCACGCTTCTGATTAACACGATGGGAGTCAGTGCATCGTTTGAAAGCTGGCGAAATATTTTCTTTTTTCCGTGCGTGTCAAGCAGTCACACAAAACGAAAGACTGATACAAGTACACAGCAGGGCACTCGCAACACTCTAGATGCCTAAAGCCGTTGCACAGCCAACTCTTGGTTCAGTCCAGCATAGAATCACTAGGAAATGAGAGCTTCTTTGTCATCAGTGTACCCCAGAACTTTCAAAACACCTCAGTACCTTCGCAGAGGCACGAATGGTATCTGTGACGGCGCCAGAAGCAGTGACCCAACCAAAGCGTTTTTTCTTCTAATCAGCATCAGAAGCGAAACGAGAAGCGAATCTGAATCACATTGATCACAAAAATATTTGCCAGTATGGAGCCCGGATTGGAATATTTGTCAATGCCTTGTGTTGATAAAGCGTATCTGGAACAGTAAATAAAGGTGAAATCAGCCTAAAAAACGAAGTTTCTTTGAGCCAGCGACATGTAAAACTCTCCCTGCGAAACTTTGCTATAAATTGCTGTTTCTCCTTACCAAGAATTTATAGTAAACCATGATGCGTGATACTTTATCAAATTTGCTTGCAGTGAGTGGACAAGAGACAAACGTGCAGCTGCACTTTGGGATTTAAGTTGAAATTGCAATCACGACTGTACTGTAGCTGCTCGTTTGGTTTACTGTAAAGTACTTACACTCGTAGTTTGTATTTTGGTTTCCTTTTTGTTGCGTTTCAAAAAATTGCCCTCGACGATGGATCACCATTTGAGTTTAATCACAGATCGCGAGAGGATACCTTTCATTTAAAAATATGAACTGTTCTTGGTAAAGCGATTCTCTCTGGGCTTTACCCCTTTCGAGAGCTGTACTTAACAATAAGAATTAGGTTGGTAACGCTCGTGTCCACACCTGCTATGATCGCTCGTGTTCAAGATTCGCCTGCAACACTGTAAAAATGAAAAAATGCTTGCAAATTCTGTTGTCTGCACAGAACACTTCACCAATGAACTCACTATGTCAACTCTACATAAGTGTCTTCTTTATGTACATCAGGCCCGTAGCCAGGTTTTAAGGTTGGGGGCAAAATGCATCTTCAGGAGGGCAAAATGTTGTTTTTTTTCATGTTAAAAACAAATTTTCCTGAGCACAACACAATTTGGGGCCCACAAAAGTATTGGGGGGCCACTGTCCCCGAATGCCCCCTCCCGTGGCTACTGGCCTGACGTACACTACTCGGAAATTATCTCGTGCATGTGCAAAAGTAAAGGATCACTTTACTGCAATTATGTATTGGGTTGTCGGTGTCGTGTTTCTGTTGAACAGTGTCATAACTTGTTTTTCTAACCTGGACTAGTGGGATTGATGTTTTTTTCTTCATATCAGCAGGGCAGTTTCCCAAACATGTGAAATGCTATCAAACACTTGATTTAAATTCTACGTTTGTTAGTGGCGTCGATGGTATTTGAGGGCAATATGCTTTCAGGCCAGCAGTGAATCTATCATGCGATTACGAGGTTGTTTTTCACGACAGACAGCAGAGCTAACTAGAAATGGAGTAACGTCATCGCAAATACCTTTATTCGTTTTTTGTTTTTGCATTATCGTTTCAGCAATAAATATGTTTTACATGTACAAGCTTCGTCTACAAACGCAATTGTCATTGAACTATTTATTAGACTCCTTATCTCAATTGGAACTTGAGTTGTCACTTGTGTTACTTGATAGTCTAAGAAGAACCGTTCTACTTATACACTGGTCAGGATTACATTTCAGGCATTGTTTTTTCTGATCTCGCTATGGATAGACGAAACTCTGTGAAGCACTAGAGCGCAGCATGTGTTGGGGTATATCATAGACATAACAGATT
>JGI24159J19872_10005213_pt1 | contig 16772 bp, 7 predicted proteins | sample Ectturendosymbi4_FD_19872 | JGI IMG/M metagenome (IMG submission 19872) | reverse complement strand
GGCATATGCGCAAAGCTTCGCACTGTGGCAGCAAGCAACAATAGAGTTCACATACCATGATCACTCTATTATTGCTTGTTCGCGCCACACATATGTATGGTGCTGTTCTTCACCCACATCCCGTTCGTGGTGAATCACACAATCAACGCAACACCACCGGAGAGGTTGCAACAATTGCAAGGCTCATCAGTGGATCCGATGGTATGATGGAAAGCGTTAAATATGTGAAGAGTTAACTTCAAGTACTACACCATGAGGGCGCATTTGGGCCGTCGTCTCAAAGTATATACTATTTATTCCCTATTTTGCAACGGACGTACCACAGTTGAGTGAACATGCTGACGTTACCGAAACTCCCGTGACAGAGGCACTCAAATTGCTCAGGCGACCACTCAGTGAAAGAAAAATCTCAGGTCTACTTCTGTGCAAGTTGGGAACATTCGATCCTTAAAATGTAGCATAGCATGATTAGACAGTCAAAACAAAAAATTTGCGCCAATCTTGATCATCACTTAAGCAATAAATGCTCTTTTCTTTGTGTGCAAACCAACTGGGTTTGTCCATCCGAGGCTCAGAGTGTTTGTAAAAATGTCTCTGACTCGAGTCATTGATTCTGAGTGGAGTCGAGTAATTCTGTGAAAAACGTTACTCGAGTCGAGTCCGAGTCACCAAAATCGTGACTCGAGTCACGCTATCACTGGAGAAAAACTGCTTCTCCAGTGACTACTGACTAGGCTACGTACGCAGCAGAGATGAGCGGACTGTCATATTTTGCGGTTCTGTTCCAGTCCTGTATTTTTAAAGCTCAGTCCAAGTCCAAACTTAAACCAAAAAGTTTAAGAAATTTAAAATCCAAGTCCAAGTAAAGTCCAAAAAAATAACAAAATAAAGCTTATTATTTACAAAATTACGTAAATTCTTTTCAATTAACTCAGTCCAAATCCGTCCCGGATCCTAAATTTATGAAGCATTTTACAGTCTGGATCCAATCCAAAATTAACAAAATTCGTCATAGTCCGGGTCTAGGCCAATCCAAGTCCAGTCCAATGTTCATCTCTGGTACGCAGGGAGAGTTATCGCAATTCGGAGTCTGCTGATATGTTAGGGAAACATTTTTATCAGATTGTGTCTGTGAAGAAAATGTAAAATTTATGATCTAACGGGTGAAATCGACTTACATTTTTATAACTCGTGCCAATTTCGTCACTTACATTGCTGGTCATCCTTCTGATTCTACTGTATGCTTCATTCCTTTCATGAAAACGGAACATTTTAGGTGATTCCCGTGAAAAGTTCACTTTGAGGTACTTCCCAAACCGTTGTGATGGTACTGGTAGTGGTACTTTAGTGGAATGCGAGGTAGGCTAGTACTAGTAGTCCATAACATCGCAGTTTATCGTGGAACCTCACAAGGAATAACAACACTTGTAGCGTTTTCAATGCAGGAGTTGCGTCAGAGTCCCAAATGGTGAATCTGTCTACTTCTGGCAGGAGTAGGCTAGAATGAGGTATGTTATTGTCAAACGAATGCTGTTCTTTATTTAGTTTCTTTGTATAATAATTCATTGATTTAATTATAAATTAATGCAGACTTGTGATCCAACAAGGGGTGGATGGTACTGTTGCAACCTCTCGGTTGGCGTTGCGTTAAATAAAAAATGTGCGATTCACCACGAATGGGATGTGCACGAAGAATAACACCCATGTGGCGCGAACAAGCAGCAATAGAGTGATCTCGTCAGGTGATCTATATTGTTGCTTGTTGCCACAGAGTGTGAAGCTTTGCACACATGTTGTTTGGGATTTCTGATCGCAACAAATTGGTGCTGTGACCAGGATGTAAAGGTCGTGCCAGGCGCAGACTTCACAAAAATAGCGTGTGAACTGTGCATTTCCTTGTAAAAAGGAGGCAATGTTATTGTAACCTCTCTGCTGGCGTTGCGTTAATGTGTGATTCACCACGAATGGGATGTGCGCGAAGAAAAACACCCATATATATGTGGCGTGAACAAGCAATAATATTAATAGAGTGATCACGGCGTGTAATCTCTGATGATACTAGCATGTAAACGATTGAATGTAGCGACTAGTGTACACGAAAAATGATCATGGTGGGCTATTGTTGCTTGCTGCCGCCCACAGTGTGAAGCTATGAGCACTTGCCGCTCGGGCTTTCCGATCGTAACAGTACAATGTTAAGAACGGATGTTCGTCAGCGCGGATATCGTTAACGGATGTGTCATGATGTAAACAGCGTGGAAAAATACTTCTTTACACAATGAATTCAGGTAAAAGTACAATGGAAAAAATGTTCATCATTGCAATACAATTTTCCCGTGAACATGAACATGTAATGCTAAAAAGTTAAGATGTTTTAATTTTTTACATTTTCACAACTGTTAAAACCAAAATTTCGGTCCCACTGGAGCTTGTTGTTAAGAATGAAATAATCTTGGTATGAGAGGGATGGTTCAATTGCAGCTGAAAGTAAGCGTGGGCCAGCAACAAATATTATTTGTACTAATGTTGTGGTGTCAGTAGTTACCGCAATATATCGGTTTTGGCGACTCCAGTTACGTCATTTTATATCTGCAACCAAGATCCGCTACTGATGGATATCCGTCTTTTACAGGGCACCTGGGCGGATCTGGCCAATATAAAGTTAGTGCGATAATTTTAGTAATATTTGGTAGTCAAGTCTCATTAAGTGTTCGCTACTGTAAAAGAGATGAAGTATACTTAACAACACTTCTGTGACCCAAAAATGGCTGGCAAAATCATGGTCTTACAATCATGAATACTGATTTCCAAATTTTTGTGCAAAATCATGATGAATAAAGTTGCTTTTGTAGGTTTTAGCGGGGTGATTTCCCCTCTCTGGATCTGTCCCTGAGTCCAAACATATCACAGGCACAATCAAAACAACATAAGAGCACAAAAATGATTAACCATAGCGCATTACAGAATGGGTGTTTGCACATGACCAACACTAGGGTAGGAGCAAAACTTTTTAACAGCACCCCACCTGTAATGTCATTCACCCATCATAATACAGGGATGCGGTAGTGAAAGAAAAATGAGGGCATTTTGACATCATTGAAACTTTGAGGCAAACAGATAACATTCAGAGAAAAAACGTAAAAGATAAATCAAATAGGGGTGAACATCGGTGCATAGAGGCATGCAAACTGTTTTGATAAAGGTCTGAAATGCTTTGTAGCACATTTATGAGATCAACAGCCAATCAATTTTCCTGAATCTTAAAACAAGATTTGGTGGTTAATGTTTTACTAGTTACATGTTTTACTTCTTATTTTGTTTGCACACGCTTACTGTATTTTGGAACAAGAAAATAAAGAAAATCCTAGGGCACCACAAAGCACATGGAAGGTTTTCATTGTTACGTAAAAACAATACTGATGAGATGAATAAACTGGTACAACGTATCAACAACTAATCTTAATCTGTTGGTCACTGTCATACAAGAGTATTAAATAATTAAGGAAAAGTAAACATTTATGAATACTGGTTTTGACCCATGCTTTTAGCCAATACTTCTTTCTTACTGTGTAGCCTAAAGTAGTGCTTTTCACAGGGGTATCAAACTCAAATTACCCTGAGGGCCAAATGAGAAGTAACCTGAGGACCACATAATGTCTACCCGACGGCTGCATTATAACGCTGACCCAATAACTCAGTAGGCCTACCTTAACCTTATTGGAAACAGCTTTTACATCTTATTTCTTACAGAAGACATCTTGAGTTTACAACATTCTAACAGTCTCTACATTCGTTTGAAAAGAACATGTTCACTTGCTAGCCAAGCACTTTTAAACACCAGTGAATAAACTTTATAACATAAATCAGGTCCTAGTGGCAGGCCAAACATAAATTCCGCAAGGTATGGCAGGTCGTGCTAATTTTCCACCAACAATTTCGTTATATTTGCTGTTTCTGATGTTGATAAACTTTGGGAATTTTTGGATGTTGTCAGATTTAACTCCTGATTTTCACAGTTCATAACGAAAACCCAAAATACGACATACAGCACTTTAAAAGCACATCGTGGTTTCTCATAAGTAGTTCCGCATAATAATGCTATACTAGAAGTTGCAACATGGGCAGATTCATAAAATGCAATACCACGAGGTAGCCCATAAAATTACTACAGTCAACCTTGCTTGTGGGCCACATTTTTCAGACCCCTGGCTTATTGTATGTATGATGATATGCAGTAGTTCATGTCTTTTCTTGAATATTTGGTCCTCATTGCTCATCAACTATAACCTTTCAGGTGATGTGCTTCAACTCAACATTTCTGTGCTTTTGTATTTTTATTCTTAACTTCTGTTACATAGCGCAGCATGTCCACAAAATAAAAATTTAAACTTCAGTCAACAAAACGTGAGGTAGACTAAAGAATGAATCCACACTAGGCTTGATAATTTTCATCAACAGTGTATCAAGCAATCACACAGAACCTGAGGCTGACCAACAATAATATTATAAAAGATAGCTGAATTCTCATTCAGCTGATTTAACAAAGCTATGCTTTCTACGTCCGGTTCAGTTCTTTCAAGAACTGGTACACCCTAACAAGTGAAACTGTTTGTGACCCAGCACTCCTTTTGCGGCTGAGTGGATCATCCTGCAAATCACTCTTTTTCACACGACCTTTTCATTAACTGAAATGTGTCTTATTGTTAGATTTTCTAGGGACACCTGATTTCAACCTTTCTGTTTTTTTTGGTGACCATATTATGGAAATGTAAATATATAACCCCCCTTATTGCCAATATACTACTAGTGTGCACTGTAGTCTCAAACAGTTCATGAAAACATATGGTTTTCACCCTCATTTTTTCAACCTAGTTCAATACTATTTATATGCCCTGTGGGACATACGCAACTGTGGCACTTCATCATGGTGCATGAGTATCTGTATTGCTTCTTTGTGGTCTGTGTTGATAAAATTGCTTTATACCTCTTCTATGCTCCTCTTTTCCGTAATGTCATGGTTGCTGCATGGCTTTTGTTTCATAACCTCCATTGTCGCTTATCTTGCCAATGTGCATGACTCACTGACTTAATCATCTGCATATTTCACAACTCTTCACACATGCTTCTCTACGATCATCTGTGTTATGTAAAGGAGTGTTCCTATTGCGAACAATATAGCCACAAATATCAAATATATTGTTTTATGCAATGTTTCAGCTTAGTCATATGCCATCAACAGGAATATAAATAAGAATTGATTAAATTTTAAAAATTGATTATACATTCTCATTTATTATATTTTTTATTTGTATTCCTTCAGCTATTGTAACCATTTGCATTACAAAGTGGTATATTTCATAACTCATTATTGCTTTCTGTACGTATGGTCTGGCTTGTTTCAACCTGTCATTGTCACATGTGTTCTTGTGCACAAATCAAGTGCTCTGACCTCATTTCATCAGCCAAAGTTTCATGCTATAGCATGGAGACCATATTTTTAGCTTCGCTTCTACCTAGTGTGCGGTCCACATTTTTGTTGTTCTGCTGCCTTGCCATTGTCAAAGTATTTTCTGCTGCTGCTAATCAGAAGCCTCTTGTAAATGAGGATTTGTGCATCAGGAAATCTGTGAAACCGAACTTTAATATGGGTGAGAGCGAACGCCTTGCTTCAGATTGACAACATAAAATGTAAGGCAGTTTAGTTTGGAGTCATAACAGTATTCATGCAATGACCATTGTTCATAGTGTTTGGGGAAGCCAGCAGTTCTGCATGCAGCAGCAATCTTCCTCACAAGCAACCTCTATGCTGGCTACCCCAAACCTCTATATTGGTTCCTACATAGGGATGGCCATTTTAGAATTGTTTGCTATTCCAGAAATATTCTGGAATAGCTAAACTGAATCCAGAACACCGAATCCTATTCTGGTTTTTCCCTGCAATGCATTGCACCTGAGAATTGCGAAAAAACACCATTCACTCAAAAACCATGAAGGCCCACACAGCGCACTGTNCTTAATTTGGCACTGGAAATCAACAATTTATCATTTATCACACAAACAATATTTTCCCAACATTGAACAACAAGTTTGTTAATTATCATGCAGCGGTGCATTTTTGCCAGGCGAAAGTGGTTGTGCCTAGAAAGGCCAGATTTTGACAATACTTTTTACAACAAAACTCATTTTTTTAGGCTATAGATGTCTTTAGACCCAATCAAACTTGGCTAGTGTCCTAAGACAACTACAAACGACTTTGTCTAATTTCATACCAATTAAACACATAAACTGCTTTATTGCGTAGGATTCCAGAATCCCAAATTGAAACTGCAAATATAAGAAAATAGTACGGTTAATCGCATAACGGTTATTAGAATTGAAATGTTCCTTTCATTTGTAAACCTAAATTAAATCGCTTAATCACATAGTTAACTTTGAAGGAGTGTAAAGCGCACTGCTCAGATGGTGTGAAAACCTGTGGTGCCATTAATCCGATTAAGCAACTGTTGCCGAAATGACTCCCTTTGCCGACGTGCCAAAATCAACACCGCACGTTCAACTTCTAAGCTTCAGTGCTGTCTAGTCGTGTTTTGTCCCTACGGGTATGAAGCTTTCTCGCGAAAGAAGCACTTTTAAAGTTAATTTTATGGCATCGGGTAACTACCGGACGCATGCAACTATGTTTAACACCTTTGCACCAGATGTGTTAAATTCTCAACAGAATAAAAAATGTGCACCTGTACTGCACACCAACGTCCAATTTTAGTTTATATTCCGAAGCACTGAGCACAGTACACTTCACAGTTTAACCGTGATCGCAACTTGGTGGTTGTTAATAATGCACTGGAAAATATCTTTGAGAAGAAGCTGACGTGGCAAGTTATACAAACATTTTTTCAAGCCATTTGTGCAAGCAAAAGCAACTGCTCATTCGCAGTTTTCCTCTCTACAGGCACTTTTCTAGCTGACATGTTAACAAAACAACTACAAGTGATTTTAAAACATGCAGGAAACAATGCACTCAACGACTTACAAATGCATGTGGTCGGTTAAGTAACTGCAGAAATCACTGCGCATTATTGGTGTCTCAAAAAAGCTTATGTGGTGAACTGCAAAATGTTAGTGTATGCACAATAGTGCTAAGTTTCCACTTGCCCACGTGGTGCAAGAGAAAAACGCAAGGAGTGAACTGAAAAAATATCTGTCTGTGTGTACTTAGTGATGTTTCCACATTTTGCAAGAGAAAAATGCATGTGAATGGACTGAAAAAGTGTGTGTGCATGTGCAGTAGTGCTCTTGTTTTCGCACAGTGCAAGAGAAAAAAGCATATGAATGGACTGAACAAATGTATGTTTGTGTGCATTGATTTTCATGTGGTGGAATCAAGCACCCTGCTGATGTTGTGGAGTATCCAAGCCGAATCCAATTACCCAGTTTAAATTAGCATTTTGGATTCGGATAGTTTAGGATCCGAATCCTTCTGGATTCGGTATTCCTAAATGTCCATCCCTGTTCCTACATTGGGAATGCTACATTTCTGATGATGGCAATTTAAAAAAGTTACAAAATTTTGTTCATCTTTTCCTATAGTTGAGTTTTATGACCTTTTAATGAAAAATTGCTAAACATAGTGAACTTCGTACATATATGAATGGACATGGATGTATACTCAAGTGTGAATAAACATGGTGAATTTTTTTCTCTTTCTTGAAAAATCACCACTATTCCCAGCCAATACACACGCATTGATATTATTTTTACTCATAGTTCAATACTGCCAAAGTTGTATCAATATTTAAGTCAGGCTGCAGTAAATAAGTCAGTTGTTGTAAGCCTATGAAAAACAAGATTTTTGATCATATGATACATAAAGTATTGTTATTGATCAAAGGTGATTTGTTTAGTCATTAATAAAATGGATTTTACACCACTCACACCACATCTACAGTGATTTGTAAGTTTTTCAAGGTGTCCTTTTCCTTTTTTTGATGAAAAATGCTTGTTTTTTGGGTTGACTTGTTGCTTAGCCATTGCATGATTACAATTAGAAAATTGTTTTTAATATGCACACACTTCAATACTAACAGTGTTTCAATGCTAAAAATGCTTTAGTCTGTCTACAGATATGTTTCATGAAGTGCGTCGACTGTCTTCTTTTTTCAATTTTCCAGCACATGTTCCAATTGACCCAGTAAAACTTGCAAAATGTGGGTTTTATTACAAAAATTTCAGAGATTCTGTGGAGTGTTTCAGGTTTGTTCCTTTTATTCAGTTATTACTCAATGCTCATTACATCCTGCCAAGTTCGCTTTGTCGTAATGCTAACCTGGTCTGGTGCATTTGGGAGTATTAGTTAACTTTCATAAGTTCTTCACCAGTTTTTCAAGTGGTCTGACTGCCTGTAGATATAGCCTTGAGTAAACTATGACATTTTTTGCGTAGTTGTGGCCATCGTGTTGAATATTGGGTACATGGTGATGACCCTTCAAGTAAGAAGTGGCATTTAAATGATTGCCTGTTTGTTGATGGAGGAATCAGTGGCAATATTTCCATTGGTATGTTTGATTCTATGCATAGTTGCCCAGAAATATTTTCTTATGCAAAAATCTTACAAATGTGTAAAACATTGTGTTTGTAAATGGCAATTGCCTTGATTCTTATTGCTTTGACCTTGTGTCATTATTCATTACAATAGTAATATTTGCTTAGACACCTGTTTTGCTCTTAAATACTGACATTGCCCTTCTTCGATTTTTTTACTGGCCCAATCCAAGTAAGGATATGCCTATCCTTTCCTGTCTGCACGACTGGAGGTTCTGTTGTCCAGTTTAGCAACAATTACAGCTCAGTTTAGCAGTTCAGCATGCTTTCTGTGTTTTCCCACCGACGTCTTTTTTAAAACTTCATCACTGTATTCTATCTTGAGCTGATGATTTCAGTTTTTAAGTTACAGCAGTAGGGTGTGGAACATTATCAGCAAAATTACAATGGCTTGACCCCTACACAGTTATTCGTAGTGTGGCCCACCAACCTCACAACCACAGCGCATGTTTAGTACAAGCTGCTGAAAATGAAACAATCCCACCAAAATTTCAGAGCTGTTTGAGTGGAGTCACAATTATCTTGGACAATAGCCATTCTCCTAAAAAGTGACTTCAGAAATGTTGCGGTTTAGCCTAGGATGCAGGCTTTCTAAAAACGCTACATTTTAATGTTTAACAACATGCTTGACACATTTTTAAAAAGCGTTTCCAGTATTTTGAATATTCACAATTTTAATTGTTCAAAAGAATTTGCTGTTTGCTTTAGCAAGCAAATCCCTGAAAATATTTATTATTCTCTTCAACATGGAATTTTGATGCATGTTTGCAGTAACACTAAGACGATGCAAAAGTTATGTCAAGTGGTGAATGGAATGATAGGTCACAGTTTTTCCTCTGAGAACCAAAACAAAAAAACGTGTGTGTTGTAATCCAAGCGAAACGTTGACATGATGCTACAGTTTAGGCTAACATAAGTAAGCAAAAGGTGTTGTTTCATCACTAAAGTGAAAGCACACAGGTCAGTCTCTGTCCAAGTCGGTCATCTGTTGCAGGGAACTTAATCATCAAGAAAGTGCTTTGAAAATTTTGCTTTTATGACGACTTTTTTGTAAATTTTGTTTCGATTGTTACTTTTTTAGACCTTGTTGCAAAACTAATAGCCTAAGCTAAACTTGCTGTTTTTGATGAACAAAAACTGCTGAAAACTTTCATAATTTCATACCTGTATTTTGGTAATCAGTCACCCTAGCGGAGTTTTAGAATCAGCTGGCATCTCATCTAAATTAGAGTCGAATCGTTACTGGCGGAATTACCAGCCTAACTTATGAGAAAGAAAATGTTTTCACTTATTTCTTGAATCAATTAAATGAACCTTCGCTACAAAGTCAGCTTTTCTAAGAATCCTAACCAGAGTAGACTGCTTACAGTGCTAACAATGTCGCATAGTGCATTATGTCTCAGTGCTGCAAGATTATACTACTTTTATGACGTCACAAACCTCGATTACAAAATGTTTGCGATGTGATAGAAATGGTCTGTGGGCACGGGGGAAATTAACGCGATGGCACCCCCTAAAATCTACGAAAGTAACTTTATTCACCATGATTTTGTACAATTCAGAAAACAACATATCCAAACCGAATTCTGATTAAGTCCTTGGTCATGTTTGAATTGTCTTATTGTTTGTGCGATTTGAGGCGATTCTGTCGTCCACTGTTTTGCCACAGCAGTGTTCTGAAGTATACTTCATCTTTTCTATGGTAACGAAGCCTTTATGAGACTTGACTACCAAACATTACTGAAATCTCCCTCCCCCTAACGTTACTAGCTGGATCCGCCCTTGTCTGTATGCCTATCAGATATTGGTTGTTTGAAATTTCTACGCTACAGAAAATAAGGACGCAAGTCACAATAAGGACATTTTTTAGAATAAAGGACAGTAATATTTTCTTAGACGGTGGTGCTGTGCTGCAAAGTAAGGACAAATCTTAGAAATAAAGACGGTATGGTAGCCCTGTTTATAACTAACGAAGTTGTTCTGCGGCTGTGGAGTTTATAAGAAGTGTTCTATGTTATTTTCAGAATCGTTTTCATCCATTTTGGGAGTCAAAAGAAGAATTGAGGCGTACAAAGCACAGGTTAAGCGCAGATTTCGTTCAGCTGTTTGGGCTGTGATGTTTAGTACATCGCATAGCGATTCGATTTCATTGAGCAGAAAGCAGAGGACCATCAAACCACAAACTAAATGCAAATTCCGCTCAGCTGTTTGGGCAGTCCTGTTTAGCAAAAGATGCCGTGGCATGTCGGATTTGTTGAACAGGAGTCGAAACGGAGTTGCAAGAGCACAATCTTCAAGCAGGTTCCGTTCAGCAGTGCTAGCTGTGATCTTCACCAGGAAATTGACGTAACTGTCACATGTCCGCTCCGACGTGCTGTTGATGTTTTTTTATTTTTTTGAGCTTTCTTATGTTTGCAAAGGTCCGATATGCAACTACAATATGCAAGAAGTCGGTAGCTAACTTACAACCATTGTAGTGCAACGTATGCAAGCGTTTTATGTGGTGGTTTCTAGCCGTTTTTCGCCATTTTTTACGAGTAGCTTTCAATTACAAGTTGTCAACAGGAGATTTTTGTAGGTTTTATGTAGAAACAAATTGCTTCGCCAATTAACGTCGTAGGGTTGTCATCGCATCTTTCGAAAGTAATCCTAGCGTCGCGCTGTTTCTTTCCATGTGCAGGAGTAGATCAATCCTAAATTTTCACAAACTGACACTTAGACCAGTTGTAATTTTTTAATTTCCGAATATTTTTTTTAAATTTTGGAACGTTAACCGAATATTTATTTTTAATTGGAGACGTTTTGCGTGGAGCAGTTAAAATTTAACGTTCTGCTCCGATGAAACCATTCAAACGTTTGCATTGATGCCATGAAGTCAGCAACAACATTCGGCGTGTCGCTTGTTGCCCACGAACGCTTTAATTCGCGATGATGCGCGCTTTTCGAACTGGCGTTTAATGTGTTGCTCCAGGCTCTGGTTGAAAAGCCATNGATGCAATTTGGCAGAACTGTGNCAAAGACTTGTCACCCATTGCATTCTATGACCAACTTGCGTTCTGCACAAAAAAAATACTNCTAGCGCTTGTGCGTAGCCAATGCAAGCACAGCCGTAACTGAAATCCGCATGTTACGACGTGATCCCACTGAAATTCTTCGGTTAGATTTCCTTGTGCAGTTTTTTGTGATACAGAAACGTCTGTTCTTGATGTTTAAGAAGCACTTCGATTTTATAATCACGCAGCAGTACGTGTTGCTTATCGCTCAAAAGGTGTATGAAGAAGTTTTGTATTGACCATGATTCAAACCGTTGCAAGGAACAATGTCTATATAGTCCCCCTTTTGTCGTTGCCGTAAAAAAGACTATTTGGTGTCCCGTCCCGGGAGTGATGTAAAACTCAAATGTTTTTTGCGATAACGTAACAAATTCTGCCAATGACTAAAAATGGGTATAATGGTAGGTGCCCGTGGCGTTTTCTTGTCGAAATGGTCTGATGGAAAGGAGCAGTACGACCGGTAGCAATCACAAAACCAAAACCATGATCAATTCTTCAAACTGTCTTCATTCAAAGCCGCCAAAACTTTGTTGTAAAGATAAGTTAAAGATACCTGTGTGATTGCTTGAACGTGACCAAAAATTGTATAAGTTTTTGTGCGGATTTCAAATTTCTGCTTCAATTTGCGAAGTGAAATCGCCCGAGCCTTCGTGCAGGCTTCCCTAATCCGAGTTTCTTGAATTTTAGGTCCTTTGCTCCATGGGTTACCGCCCTTAGTGAGAGGAATATGCCGTTTTGTAGTGGAAAATAAATAAGGTCGTGTGAACAGTTGCGTAATGCATGCGTTTCTTGCTAATGCAAAAACCAGATGTAAATTTTTGTGTTTATTTCAATGAACGAGGACACACGAAGAGGGTCGACCCGCTTGTGCTTTCGAACAATACAAGTGGTGCCAACTTTTTTGAGCCATCCACGCTGAATTCAACAATGCAGCCGGCGCTTTCGCTTGTAAGACTTATTTGCTTAGTATGTTCTGTTTGGGTCTGATGCCAGGTTTTCTAGGTGATCGTGTTTTCGGAAGTCTTAGTTATGTACTGATAGGATATAGTGCTGCTGTAATTTAACTGTGATTGTGCAGTGCAAATCAATTGTGATAACTGTGATTGTGCAGTGCAAATCAATTCGCAGAAATTTGCTAGATGCTTGATTTGTCGNTGTTCAAATTTTGTCACCATGTCAGAGTGTAGCCTTTGTTNCAAGGTTTTAGGCAGGCCATACTTAGCGGCCTCGTTGGAAAGCCTGTGTGACATCCTCTTTGCATCAGAATTTTGTTTGATCCGATTAATTTGTAATCGCAAATGTAGTTCCTTGTTTTCAAACTGTACAGTTTTCTCATTGCGCTTTTTGTTAACTTCTAAGTTTTATGTTATTTGTTTCTATTTGTAAAATTAAAACTTTTTTTCATTTGCAGAATATTGTCACGAAATCATTACCTACTTTCGCGTTTTATATTCGAACACATTTTATGCCCGGTATAGTATGTTCTTATCTTGCACATGCTTTTGTCACTCACGGTTTTGTCCGTGACCTCGATTGAACTTTCGCTATTTTACAACTTCACGATATTTTTATCGCTCAAATATCGAGCTCTGTGTGCAACGCAGGACCATTACCACTTCGTAAATAATGCGTTTGCAGTGACCTGTGTTTATGCTTTGCTTAGTATTCTCAGCCNTTTGCAAACATTTGAATACCTTTAAATAAAGCGTTCTTTGCTTCAACTGGAGACCTGCATGGGCCGTTTTTTATAAACTGGCTCAGTCTGTCATGAGTCGGGCCCAACCCGGCCCTCGACCAGCTCCGGCCGAAATTTTCAAGTTTAGTACGTTTCAAGAACGGTGCCATTTCAGACTTCCAGTCGCACATAAACTCGCCTCTGTGAGAAGACGCACATGCAGGTTGAAACGAAATCTCCGCGTATATGTCATCTAAAAACGCACTGCTAGAGTCATTCATGGCCCGACGTTTTGACATCCCGGACCGATGCCTAGAATTTGAAAAAAATTTCCCCGTCATACAGGCTTCCACCTGGAACCACCTTACTCGTGCCAACTGACTGAACTTCTGTTATCTTTTCTATGTGATATGTTTTTTTATTAACGTGTGTTCGTTTGCCTATAAATACATGTTTTGAAGTTCAACTGCGTCGTGCATCACAGTGATCAGCAGCCAGCTTTTCGCAGCAGTGGACAGATTTGAAGACGCACCTGTCAATGCAACCGAAAAACGCCAACATTACATCCACACAGCAGTCTTTGCAAACTGCCATCAATAACATAAACTGCTTGTATTTTCACTGCTGGCTGGTTTTGATCTGTTGTCGATCTTCAGCGGTGAGATATCCACGTCATTCATAATTGACTTCACCGGCGTGCCGTACGCCGCAAGATCTCACGGAATGCAAAGCATCAAGCAATATATGATTTGTTTCGATAAGCGGTCTGTATGTATTAAAGTTAAATAACTTACTGCTGCTGCCGTTCAAGTTACAGATGACCGTTGGTAACGGACTAGGCCTTCGAGCATGTGGGCCCGAGTCGCTGAGTGAAAAATGCGCTATTTTACATTCAAATGGGCGATAGTAATTTTCTTGCAATATTTTGTACATAAAACACCCGATATCGGCTGTGAACAACAGGGTTGCAGAGTCGGAGGTAAAATATCCGACTCCGACCTTTGCAAAATTTCCGACTCCGTAACAGAAAGCGAATGAAATTTGACTGAATCAATGGAAATCGTGGTGCACAGCAAGAAATCCATGTTTCAACAAAAGTTTCAAAAGAAATTTTACCATTTCAACAGGAATTCCCAATTTAAGAGTGTGATGTAAAAAATGATGCAATTGGACGTCAGGAGTCGGACAAAAAACTCCGACTCCACCCAAAAACCTCCCGGCTCCGCAACCCTGGTGAACACAAAGACGAATTAGAAATTGCGGCTTAGAGTAGTATGAAAAAAACAGTTTTTGTTGCACTTGGCAGAAGTTGCCTACGCTACACGATAAGACCTACTCCTTTACATTCCGTTTTAGATGAATGTTTTCTAAAGCATGGCTTGTAAAACGAGGTATGATTGCAGCCATTAATAAGAATAAATCCCGGTGAAAGGTTATGTGTGATAAGGTGATGAAGTATGTGCTGTGGGCGACGAAATCGTGAGCTATCGGTGCGAAGATCTTCCAGCAGAAAATTCACACAAGCTATACTGCAGACATTTTAATTCGTGATCGCCTTTTTGTGGTTACTGTAATGCGTCTATTGGAGTTGGTTAAACATTTCCTTCTTCGGGTATGTAAGCCAATCCATGCAGCATGGTTTCCGAGATGTTTCGAGCCCCATGTACGCAGAACTGAAAAACAATTGCTTTGTGAATAACATTCTGTTCGAATAATTGACTCAATCAGTTGGTCTGCCGCCGATTGGCCGTATTTTTTATTCATTTTTATGCCCTGTTCTCCTCTGGGGAAGGTCGCCAGGTACTTTAATTCGGGCATAAATTTGAACTGTGAAGTGATCGAATGAAGCAGGAAGTTCTGGCCGGTGGTAAAATTGTCCGCTGCCACTTGCCTTGCGCTGTTTGTGTTTTGAAGTTCATTAGCCTGTTTGTTGCAGCGAAAGTAAAAGTTTACGCTTCATAAGCAAGAGCAATGAAGCACGATGCAAGAAACACTTTTCAGTCGTCAAACCGGCAATATCTGTTAACATATATTATAGCTCCATACCAGGGCCTGCCCTAGCAGCTGCGGGAGCCCCCTGAGCGGTGTTGTTCGTACTCATTCAACCGTGCTACGACCGTCTTGATGAAGATATTTTTGCAAAATGGACATGGCCTGTATCAGGATTGGGCTGACCGCGGGCCACATGTGACCTGCCACAGCGTTGTCAATGACCGGCGGAAGCATTCTGGAACAATCTTCAAATCTGAAATTTGTTGGAAATTGTGTGAGGTTCCATCTGTCACACTGAATTGCTTGCACTGGATAAATTGTATTTGCACAAGAACAAGTTTAATAACACGTTTTCTGTGTGCCATTACTGTTTTTGTTATTGGCCTATTTATTTATTTTGCGATCAAATTCGAAAGTATACGACCCTCCGCTAACCGGCCTTCTCAACATGGCCCGCGAGCCATATTAATTGCCCACACCTGGCCTGTATTAATAACAAAAAAATGGCAGATTATTGGAATTGATTTGTATGTATAGCCTACGTAGAACCGTCGCCAGCAAGTTTTCAATAGGGGCTTTAGGTTTGTCAGAGGTTTGACATTCTGAAAACTGGTAAAAACTCTACTGATGTATAGTAGGCCATATCATATTTCAATTTGGGGGAATTGAAACTTCGTTTAGGGGCTAGGCCCACAAAAGCACCGACCCCCGTGGCGACGGGACTGTGTAGCCTACATGATAAACAGTTTCTTTAATTAGGAGGGGCGCGTGGGTGTAACTCATGTATACCCTAGCCAGTGGCGTACGGGGGCCCTTTTGGTAGGGTGTTCACCAGGCTAGCAACAAGCGCAAAACTGTGAAGGTTCACCAGTCGTGGTGCTTCTCGCCTACTACAAGCCACTCGAACAGATTGGCAGTTGATCATAACAATCAAACCACGCGCAGCACGTACCCTAGAACGTTGACAGCATCGTGCACGAACAAGAATTGATTAAATTCATTTCTCGTGACAAAATCCTTCCAAATGAACTCACGTATAAGAAATAAATAGCATTTTCGACACAGAATAATCAAATTAATCAACTGGCTTACGTGTTAGAAAGCATCCTTTTTCCGACCGCCACCGGTATCAACATTCCATATTTTAGCGTTAAGCTACTTTGCACGTGAGCCTAGGCTCACCACCACTTAAATCCGTAATTTTAAGCTTCGCCACTTCTTGCAGTCTCATTTTAAAAATCGTCCAAACTCAAACTGTTACAGTAATCATCACACAGACAAAGAAAGCACACCACCTACCTAGACAAAGTAGGCTATTTCAACCTGAAGCAAAACCCAACTGTACAAGTACACTTCAAATTTAACTGCTGAGGGGCATCGACTCGACAACCTTCTGGTTCCTTCAATGCCCTGGCGTCCTTGCACTGATTTGTGTTTTTTCTAGCTGAATATTA
>JGI24159J19872_10005209_pt1 | contig 16775 bp, 7 predicted proteins | sample Ectturendosymbi4_FD_19872 | JGI IMG/M metagenome (IMG submission 19872) | reverse complement strand
TTTTTAGGCCGAAATCAAAGTACGAATATCACGTAGGCCGGCTCTATACGTGTTAAACAAGTCATAATGTTTGTCAAATTGAAACAAAATTTATGTGCACATGTGCCAGAAGGGGGCCCTCAACAAGTCTAATGTGTAGACAAAGAAAAATTTAAAATCAAATGAATTCAAACAATTTACAATGTGAAATGGACCTTCACGCATAAGCAAATTCCAAGACAAAATGAAAAATTAAACTTGCTTTCAGCGAATAAAGTTTTTGTATCGCATGTGTGAAATATAGGGCCCCTTTCTGAAAGTCTGCTTCGGGCACCTAAATTCTATCCACCCTTCACCCTTGCATATCATAAAGAAAAATTTAACACAAAGGACCAGGGGGCCCCCAAAAAGCACAGGGCCCGTGGCAATTGCTACATTTGCTACTATTGTTAATCCGGTACTGTGTAACACTGTTAGTATTGTTCATTTTTAATAAAAGATGTTATGCTTGTTCTGATTAAAATTATCTATTGCAGGGATGGACAATGAAATGGCTCAAAGGCCATGTTTAGTGGATAGATAGACCGATTTATTTAGTGGGACTGACTTCATTGCGACAGATGTACTCTTCAAGACAATGAATGCTCAGGCACGAAAAAAAACAGATTATCCAGACAAGTGCCCCAGCGAAGGGTTAGCAACAGGCCATACCTTCTAATTTGATCATAAAATAAATTAAAAAAAAAACAAAATGGTACACAGAAAAGGAGTTATTCATTGTTCTTGTGCAAATGCACTTTATGCAGCGCAAGCAATTCAGTGAGACAAATTGACCTCACAAACTTTTCAGCAAATTTCAGATTTGTAGATTTTTCCTGAATGCTTCCACGGGCCACTGAAAACGCTCTGAAAATACTTTCGTGGGCAGCATGTGACCCACAGGCCTGTAGTTGGACCACACCTGATCTAGACATCTGAGCACTGCAGCATGATAACACATTGCTTGTGCTCAGTAGCAAGATTCTTACTGAATTGCATACAGGAATAGATTTGCTACTTTAGAATGTGTTTGTTTATGCCAGGGGTCTCCAACTCAAATTGTTCCGAGGGCCAAATGAGGACTTACAAAGTAACCCAAGGGTTGCATTACGATGCTGACACAACAATGGCGGCACCTGAACCTTACTAGAAACAGCTGTTGCATCTTATTTCCTCAAAGGTATCGTGAGTTACAGCCAAATCATTTCTAGCCATCTCTATGTTTGTTTAAAAGGAACTTGTTCACTCACTGACCAAGCACTTTCAAACACTGGCAAATAAACTAAATAACGTAAATCTTAATTGTTTGAAAATTCCCAAAATACATCGAGGGCCACATAAAACACTTGCAGGTCATGGGCCGCATACTTGAGTCCCTGGTTTATGTATATAAAAGCATAGCCTATGCTGGGGGTGGCCCACCTTTTACACACAATATGTCATTTCTTCAAATATGAGTACCGGTGCACCATGCCATTGGCTGTTTCTTATAACAATGCTATTTTATATCATTAGTGATTTACGAGATAATGTTGTTAAATGCAAATGGAATATTATATCTGGTAAAGCAGCAAATGAAATGCACATTTCCATGCTTTTAATGAGACTCCCGAGTTTTATTTGATTTCACCAGTTATTCAATATTTGAAGTTTAAACTTTTTACTGAGAGCAGCGTAGAATTCTTCAAATTTGTATCAATCAAGCATGCACTTTTTTGCTCTTAATCAATTTCATGAATGAAAATGCTTATTCATATGTGTATGTTGTTCCAAAATGACACATATAACTGTGAGCAAATTTTCTTAGACTTGGGAAATTTTCACAGGGTAAGGATTACCGGATATTGATCTGGTAATCCTTACAGATATTAATTATGTCAGAAGCACCAGGGACTGAAGAAAGCTCATCAAATTTTATTTTCAATATTTAATATTGTTTTCAAGTCAATGAGTTCCATTTGTGTGTTACTCGGCATTTTCATTTTCTATGTTCACTAAACAAGAACAGGTTTGGATATAAATGCTAGAATGCAGTCTTCTTCAGAAAAATCACAAAAACAACATTCAAATGAGTCTTGCAATAAATTCATCTCTTTAGTGCATTTTCTCAATTGCTACTATCAGCAGCACATTCAATCTGCTCACTTAAATGTGGATTCCTAATTTTCTAACTGCAAGATCAACATATTTAACATCATCTTGAATGTGGTGATATCATTTACTAAGTCAGGAAACATTTTTTTCTTGCCCTGCAGTTTTATGTGCAGATGATTGAGATTATTGGTAACATTAACTAAAAGTGCCTGATCAAATGTCCAGTTCTTATCTACATGGAAGAGCTTTTTCCTCAGGTAGCTTTTTTATCTCTTCCAGAAAATCATAACCGCTTGTTTCAAGATGATATCAGGCAATGCATAAGGGACTTCTACAAAACAAAAACATGATAAAAATATTAGAGAGGTTTACTATCTTGCTTTCTTATGATCACAAGGACACAGCGCTCCACTTCAAATCATCCAATGCACCATGATTTGGCCATCCCTGGCCTGTGCTAACAAGGTAGTGGGCCATGTAATTTTTGCCAAAAATTTTCTGGGCTGCATGAGTGAAAAGGTTGAGAAACACTGTTCTACATGCTGTTGCAACTTAACGCTGTAAATTTTTTGCTGTTAACATGTTGAAAAGTTTGCGGTGAAATTGGATTCTCTTTTACATAAAAACAAATGTCCTGTTAATATAACTGCCTTGCGTTTCTCAGGAATTCGAGCCAGACCACAGGCGCAGAGTTCACTGAATGATGATCGTGATCAGCTGGCACAAATTTATGTACTGGAAAATGGTGCAGCTAAATCAAACTGTTGCACTGCTATGAAGGGCTGTGGCTGCAAGTAAGTCATTATTCATTCTTGAAATAAAATACTAAGTTAATGTTGGTGTTTCGCAAATTTCAGGCTTTGGCCTGCTGCCAATTGCCATCACCAAATTCTTATTTTAAAAAAGACAAGATTTTGAGGAAATTTATGATAAGCGATTGTTCTATATGTTGCTAACTATCATGCATAGAACTTCTGTGTTAGTTAAATGCTAAATGAAAAAAAGGGCTTTGTTCCAACTGCAGTGGTTGCAGTGGCATTTGCTAACAACTTTAACAGACTGGTTGATCTGTCATAAGCCAACCCTGTTGTTGCAATAGAATTTTACCATGGTAGTAGATATTGCTGAATAGAATTCATTTACAAATTTTAGCGAATTTTAAGCAGTGTATGTTCACCTTGAAAAAAGTTAAGCACTGACATCGATGAGATGAATGTTCGCTATATGCATGAAACCCTTCTGTTGTACAAGAGTGTTGTATAAATAGCATAAAACCAACCCATTTCTGTTTCTTGTAATGGACTTAGTTAAGGAGTAACTGTTCAATTACTTTATTGATAACATTGACCAGAATGCTCAAAGATCCTTTCCAAAAGTTTAAGTAAATGGTTATGTAAATTTTTGAGACTTAAGTTAATGTTTAACACCTTCGGCGCCAGTGTACAAATCTATTGTACTTTCAAATCACGCATTGAGCCACTACTTCGTGCCACTTTGCAATTCCCTAACTCGTCAGTCAGTTGTGCTGGAGAGCTGTCCAAACCCTCAAAAGACTTTGCGAGTCTTCTAGTTTGCAATGAAAAATATTTTAAGTTTTGGATTTCAGGATTTTTGGTGCCCAGAATCTTGAGAACACAAACTTTTACGAATGGATATGACAAGAACTAGTGGTACTGACAAATGGCGAAATCTGAAAATATTTGCGATAAAATCACAGCGCATTTAGATGCATTTTCACATTTCAATCTTTCTATAATTTGTGCAAAAAGGGCATTCTAAGGCTGAATGATCACCGATGGCAACACACAACCGTGGTAAAGGTTGAGCCCCGGGCCCCCACCATGAAATCCGTTCCGCCACCCCCAGTGGTATTTCACACTTTTTTTAAATCGACAGGTCCACTGCCCTTAAGAAAAGCAAGAGTTTTGGTGTGCCATCTACTCGAGTCGTTCACAAGCAAAGATATCAGCAGAGGAGTGGTTTTCACTGGAACGTTCGACATGGCCTGTGGGACACATTTGCATACGTAAGTTAAGTCGTAGTAACGTAACGACCTCAATTAAACTGTGCTAAATTGCATGAAATTGACCATAATATTCCTAACATTTGTAAATTCACCACTGCCTGCCAGGCTTGCAGTGATACTTTCCGTCGTCATTTTTTGAGCGAAGCTGCCAAAGTCAGTCGTCGAACTTCTTCATCGTATGAACTAGTTCTTTCAATCCACTGCTCGGCCGCACTAGATCCCGCGGCAGATGTTGAGCAGCCATTCGATTGTCTCATCATCCAGAACCGTCTGGCCAACCAGTCCATCAGGAGTTCGATGGATTGGACATTGGAGGACAATATGGCCAATGGTCTGTTCTTCTGTGCCACACCCACAAGCCGCAGAAAGAACCATACCCCATTTGTGAATGCAGGATCCACGCTGTTCATGGCAGGGCCATTCCGGGAGGATGGGTGTCGATGTCGGGGATGAAAGTACGGAGTTTCGTAGTGTTCTCCAATCACTCTGCATTCCATCGGTGATCCGCCCAGAGCGCCGCACGTCTGTTGTTGTCGTCAGATGAACTGATGAGCTGTTGTGCGGCGGGTACGAATGGGTGTCTCGATTTGAGATGCCGTGCATACCCACTCACTGGACAGGTGAGCGCTGAATGGAGCAGATGTCCATGCTCCATGGCACGGCATGCTGGAGACAGTGTGGCTCCTTTGAGACGATGCTCAGCAGGCCTGCGAAGATAGGAAGATGGTCCGTTGGTGTAGGACGCAGGCATCCAATCATCCGCAAGGTGTCGTTGATGGTGGTGTCAATGAGGCGGGTGTGAGCACCGTGGCACCAGGCAGAAGCGCATTAAGGACTCTGCCGTTGAATGGACCAGGGCTGGCTGTTCGCAACGTTGTTGCCCCATCCCGACCCAACAAACCACCGCAAGAGTCGTCGAGCTAACAAGCGTCGGTGGTTAGCAGTCGCTGACGTTCTCCCTCGATTCGAGTTATTGACCGATGCGCCCCGGGTCATTAGTTGTTACGATCCATTACAAATCATGCACCTTCGGTAATTCGGTTTCTGAGAGACCTATATGCAAAGTTTTGCTGTTGTTTAACTGTTAAGAAAGTATTTTTGAGTTGATGATAACTCGAGCTATTGCAATTGGAGATTTTATTCAAATTATTCAAAAGAGTAAAATGAATTACTGGGTGAAGCCATCACCTAACGTTAAATCAGATTGAAACCGCATGGCATGCAGTACAGTTACCGTCCAGATTGTATCATTCCCTCCAGACTAATTCGTGAATAGTTTTTTACTTGGGGTATTCGATCCTTGTCAAACGAGGTGCTTTCTAAGTACGTGCGAGGTAGAACTAGGCTAAACTTTATTGTGTGACTGGTTTTGCGCGACAGCTCTCATCAAACAGTTTAATCTTTTTTTAAAAGAAAACGTGGATTAAGAACTAATGAACCTTATCGCTTGCAACCATGATCACCCATGAAGGTTCAAATCTGGTTCCTACAAATGCCCTGCACCATTGCCTGTCCGCGATGGTGGTCAGCTTCGGAGCAGGCGGGCTTTCGACACGGGAGGTCGACCGTAGACCAGGTCACCCTGCTAACTCAGGACATCGAGGATGCTTTTCAGTTAAGAAGGCCGGAGCTGTGTTTGTCGATCTCACAGCAGCCTACGGCACTGTGAATCGCGGCCTCACCTGCAAGCTACTGCAACTGCTACCTGATACACACATGGTCTGCATGATCATGGAGATGGTTGGCAATCGCAACTTCAACCTTACCACCGGAAATGGCAAACAGAGCAGGTTGCGACAACCTTACCACCGGAAAAGGTTGTGAACAGCCCCTTTAGCTCTGGTGCATTCAACCGCAAAATACTGCGCTCCTGTCTGGTGTCGCAGTGCTCATACCCGCCTCATTGACCCCGTCATCAACGACGCCTTGCGAATTGTGACTGGATGCCTGCGTCCTACACCAGCGGACAACCTTCCAATCCTCGCAGACAACCTGCTGAGCTTCGTCGCAATGGAGCCACACTGTCTCCAGCACGCCGTGCGATGGAGCCTGAACACCTGCTCCATTCAGCGCTCACCCGTCCATCGAGTGCAAATGCACGACCCATCAAATCGAGACACCCATTTGTACCCGCCGCACAACAACTCATCAGTTTATCTGACAACAATAACATACATGCGGCGCAGTGGGCGGATCACCAGTGGAATGCGGAGTGGGCGGACAACCCTACAAGACTGCGCACTTTCATCCCGACACCGGCACCAACCCCATCCAATAGCCCTTCGAAGAACAGCCTGAGTCGGGCTTAACCGTCTCCGCACCGGTGTCGGATGTTTCCGCTCCTGCATGTACAAATGGGGTATGGCCTCCTCTGCGGCCTGTGAGTGTGGCGCAGAAGGACAAACCGTCGATCATGTTGTCCTTCAATGTCCAATCCATCGACTTACGGACTGCACAGACTGACGGTTCTGGACGATGAGATAATCGAATGGCTGCTTAACACCTGCCCGAGATCTAGTGCCACCTAGCGGTGGTTTGAAGAACTGACTCAAAAGAAGAAGCTTCCTAAACCAGGCTGTACTCCTCTGCTTACACAAACAACTAAGTTTTTTTTTTCATCACGTTCTTGCCATAGAGTTCGGCCACTGTTTTCTTGGCCCGGTTTCTGTCAAGTCATTGCTCCTGTGACGATGCGCGAAGAGAGAGGAAAGCGTCACTGTGCGTGTGGAAGCGGTTCAAAGAATCGTCTTTTAAGAAGGTACATTGCTGTTATGTAACTTGCGCTGGTAGTATTCACATGAACCACCCACAAATCATTCTGGACAGAAGTGTCAGAACGCTTAAAATACAGGGGTATACGCAGTGTGCTGTTGTGTAAAATTTATTTTTGATACCTTGCTTCCTCACTTTCCTCGTGCGGATGTAGCCGGGTGCAGTAAATTAAAGGGATGTGCCTATTACTTGGTTGAACGCTATGACAATCCAGGTTGAATCGGATTCTCTTATGTTTTGAAAAACTTCTCAAATTGCTTTGCTTTTTTTTGTTTGTTTCAAGGTCTTGCAATCCGCACTGGCGACGGCAGTTGTTTTGCCGCAGACAACTGTCAACAGTATATTCCCGAAAGTTGCGTTACGGCGTAATCAGTAAGTTTACGTTTTGTGCTAATCGCGCAACGTTCTATTTGTGAATTTTATGCACACGGCTGTCATTTTGTTATTATGGCCCAAGCTTTTTCTTAGTTTATGCCAAAGAGCTTAGATTGATCCTTCAAAACTGGGGTCTTGAACACGCGGCCTGCCCGCGAGAGCATTTTGTGCGGCCCGTGGTGGTTTTTGGAAATTTTCANATAATTAACATTTCAGTTATTTAGTTGATTAAACGGTGTTTAAAACTGCTCGGCCAGCGACCGATCAAGTTCCTTAAACGAACGTAGAGACGGCTAGAAATAATTCTCGCCTGACTCACGATACCTATTGCAGGAAATAAAATGTACAAGCTATCTGTAGTAAGGTTCATGTACCGCCATTGTTGTGTTGTCAGCGGTATAATGCGGCCCTCGGTAGTCACAATGCAGTCCTTGGGTGACTTTATAATATTTCATTTGGCCCTCGGAGCAGTTTGAGTTTGAGATCGCTGCTTTAATGAAAAGCTTGAGTCAAATGCACAATTAGACACTTGGCAGTGCATGCACGTAAATTAATATAGTTTTTAACAATTTTCGTTTTCTTTCTGTTTTTTTTTTTTTTTCAAGAACAGGTTAGTCGGCGTCTGGTTCCTGACCGAATGCGATGTTTACGCCAAACTGTTTTTTTCCTCAGCGTTGCGCGCGCAGCTGTGGATCGTGGCGACGATTTCAGTCACGAGGCAAAAGTTGTTTGCACCGGTGGCCTTGCTGACCAGCGAAGTAATGCGCAGCTGGCTAAAAAAGTGAGACCTTTGCTCAGCCACGACTGCGGTCCTGCGCTTATGTCGCTAACCACGCGCAGCTTGTGTCGTTGTGCAGAAGTCCGTTACGATCAACCCGGATTTTGTGAAGCAAGAATCGATTCCCGACGGTTCGAACTCTGCTTCCAGCCATTCTGACGACCCTGTGTTGTCTGACAGTGACCTTGGGGAGTTTGCATTAACAACAAAGCATTGCGTCGGATTAGCTTTCAACATAAAAGGTGAGTATGGTCGGTTTAACCTGCATGTAATGCGATGCCAGGAAGCTATGTCCGTTTTCAATGCGTCCATTCGATCTGATGCAAAACGTTTTTGCTTATGCTCGTAGAGGTCAGGAATTTTGATGACGGTACAGATAAAGTCTATTTAAAGCTCTTCTTTCGCAGACACAGCGCTGAGAAGGGAGGAGTGTCTGCGAGCAGACCTTAAATGAAGATTTGCATAAGCATTCAATCAGATCTTCGTTGAAGGTGTTGGTGATGCCAGCACGATACAGTGGTTAATCTCCGCACACACAGTTCTTATCTTCGACTAGTCCCAGTCTGCAAAGGTTGACTTTGAGCCGGCCGTGTCCAGAGTGTAGTCGCTTGGACCCATGCTTTGCACAGAGCGTTGCATCTTGATGGATAGTTTGAGAAGTTTGCAAAGTATCACTTTAGAAAGTGTGGAACCGGAGGCAATAAGAAAACCTGATACGATAGGTTCGCCACGCGTGACCGGTCTCAGCGCGTCTCGAGCGAAGACTGTCAGGAGTGTGTAGCACGTAAAAGTGTTCACGGAGCATATGGTTACGATCTTCAGCTTTGAGGTATATCCGCTGACACGCCTTGCTTCTTCGAGTAGTGGGGGAAAGATAACAGAGAGGAAGGGGAAGGTGGTCTCTGTACGGGTGGACCTTAGGCAGCTTGGGATTGTATGCATGGCTTCATTCATTGAGACGCCAATTTTGTGTGTATGAGCATTTTGGCGCCAGGCTTGGGAGCAGTCATCAACAGAAACGTAAAACAAGGCAATTGTCGAGCTTCTGAGCACGTTAAAAGAGCAGCATCAGCTCTGATCGGCAAGGTGCTTGTTTAGAGCAGCCCGAGAAGACCCTTTTCTTTTGAAAACGAGCAGGTGATCTTCGAATGTGAGACTCGGGTCAAAAGTTATACCCAGGTATGTCGTTTTTTTTTTCTGAAAATAACAAGGAAAAAATGCGCATGTTCAACGTCATGGCTACAAAACCTCCTGTTTCCTCTTCGTTCTAAGTGCTAAGTTGGCCTCACCCGATGTACCAATATCTACGTACTGTTGATTCGACTGGAACTCTTCTTTCAGGTGTTGATTGTTTCAAGGCGGGTGATTACATCTCCGCATTTGAAATGTTCTCCCGCGGGAGCAAAGAAGGCAATGCGTGTGCTCAGTTCAACCGCGCCCTTTGTTACGAACTGGGAAAGGGCACAACCGCATCTGTGGAAAAGGTACGTGTTGTTTCGGTTGTCAAGAACCGGTTTAAACCTTGCGTTGTTGTTCCCATGATACAGTGAAGATGAAGAGCCACAAACACCCTTAAGCTGCAGATCGTTTTTAGGGAGGTGTGATTCCAATGATCGTGTGCCAAATATAACTCTGTAGTTTTTCGTATTTCGTCCAACATAATCTGACGGTTGAGAAATGGACGTGTTTTTCTACTGTCATGCCAATGTTGGAAGTAGCATGTGTTGTTGCGTGAGCTGGAGAAGAAACAATAAACTTCCCTTTTTCGTAAACGTTTTTGGCAAGCCCAGTTAAGCAGCAAAACATGTCGTCTCTACAGAACTTAGTGTCCAGTGCTGTTGTTGTGAGCAATTCATGCTTGAGGCTCGCTGGCTGTGGGCTTCCTGCAGTATTCTTACTGTCAATTCAATTTTTTTGCGAAATGTTGCCATCCAGGCCGAAAGAGAATACAAGAAAGCTGCTATGCAAGGCCACAAGTGGGCTCGGTACAATTTGGCTCTGATCTGCTTGAGAGACACAAGCAAGGATTGTCGAGTTTGCTTGGGACATCACTTGCTGCACAAGTCGGCTGAAGAAGGCTTGGTCGAGGTAGGATTGTAAAGGAGATGGGGAAAGCGTGCACGGAACAAATTTCATTCTTTCCATTAGCTTGCTTAGATTACTGATGCAGTCACAAAAGGTTTGAACTCTGTAGTCGGGAAATTAATTTATGCATTGTTTTACTTTTATCAGTGATGGGGTCTCGAGACTGGGTCTCCGTCTCGAAGGCTGCAAGTCTTGGTATTGTCTGGAGACTTTCGAGAACTCCAACGATATTGCTTAGCAAAGCTTACGTAACCCGTTTAATGTCTGTCATGCTTGCAAGACAGGAAATACCAAAACACGCAGGAAATAAATTCGACAAAATCACAGCTCAGAAGTGATGATGATAGTGTTTTGAAAGATTCTAGAAAAAAATTTCGGCAAATCTGATAAATTTTCAAGTCTCGGTCTCGAATTTTTTGATGAAATCTTGGTCTCGAAGCTTAAACTCGGAACTTGCGATCTCGACTACATTACTGACTTTGCTGTTGCGGAGACGGCGATGTCGCGTTGGTCATAAGTGACCCATAGTTAACAAATCACTAACGCAGTGTAATTCAGAAGTTATGAATATTGCCGAAAATAGGATGCCTTGTTGTTTTTACAAACATTTGACATGAATACAACTGCGAAGCACGTGATGCTCCCTCCGAGCTTTGTGGCTCGCTGCCAATGCCCATCATGATCGTGATCCTAGTGCTTGGGTTATTCTGTTTGATGTTTTAAACTAACTCTGGCTTACAAGTAAATAACTGAGTAGTTCTGTTCTTTGTTTTTTTCGCTGAAACATTTCGGTCATTTGTCTCACAATTGTATTAAAATTCACTGTAACAGTGTTTCTGGCCTATTTTTTCAGACATTCTGACCGAAATGACCAAATTTTTTGGTCATTTCAAAATCATGTTGGTATATGACCGAAAAAAAAAACAGGTTCTGTTCCGTGTGTAATAAACAAGCTGTTACACTGTTCGTCCTCTGGTTGACTCTGACCTTTTGGAACTAACATTCACGTTTAAATATTATTGCTTCACAGGCTCAGCGTTTGCTCGGATCGCTGCTTGCCCAGGAGGGAAAGCATAAGAACATGAAGAAAGCTGTTGAAATGTTTAAGCTGGCATCTGACAATGGAGTGAGTATACTCTTTGTGATATACGGGCTTCGACGTTTCCTTATTAGACTCTTTTATATCCCGCCATGTCGTACGTTAACATTTATAGTTCTACGAATCTTTTTATTAGAGCGTGGAAACGTCCTATTCCATTGCCTTTTCATGCTAAGCACCAAGACAATTTGTTTCTTGAGTATTATAGACCATGTGGCCATTCACAAACATTGCTAGGCTAAAAGCAACCATTTTACGCGCCTTTGCCGCTTAAACATATTGTGTTTTGCGCCTCTGCTCAAATCAACCTTGACGTATGGTTAAATAGCAGTCCTTGTGACCAGACATGGGGGTAATCGTCAATCGTAATCGATTACAGCCTTTTGAGTAATCGTAATCGATTGAACTGACCAAAAATGAAATGTAATCGTAATCGATTACTTTGCCAATTTAATCGTAATCGACGATCACTTTCGCGAATAAACTTGGAAATCTTCACCCTACATCACTGTGCGATGAATCGCGTTTTTTAGGCTGGGTTTCCTCCTCCATCATCATCATTTGTCATGGTTGTTTCAGGGGAGACCATTTGGCCGTCTCGGTGCGTTAAATCCGGGTAGTCCAGTGGTAAGCAAAGCATTTGTAGCGAAGTCTCGCTTTGTTCCAGCTAGCCTTCCTGTTGGCCGCCAGAAGTAACGTAGTGAGTCTAATGCGACGTAGCAACAAAATAAGAGCTTTACTTGAAAATGGGTTGACACTTCCGCAACAAAGATAGCAGTACATTACGAGGAGAGGTGTTGGTTTCATTTATATATATTCAGAGTGAACCTATGAATGTTAGTGCTTGAGTAGGCTACGTACACGATTAGTACAGTAATTTATATAAATTAACTTTTTTGCAAAAGAATAAGGTAATTTAACCCAAGTCGAAAGCACATTTCCACAACGCTGACAACCAGCACGTCAACAGAGGTCATGCATGGATACTGGTAAAAAAAACAACGAAACCAGTGTGGTTGCGTTGACTTTTGGTCCATTAGACAGATGCGCAGCTATATTGGCATCACTGTTCATTTCATTTCACATGAAAGCTACACGATGCCAGCCTTGCTTGCAGACGATCCTAAGGCCATCAGATCACACAGCTGAATACATCGTAACCCGCACTTTGAAGGAATAGTCAGCAATTTGGAATTACTAACACACGACTTTTCAGCAATGCTGGACGAATGTTCAAGTCTGATCGATGTCGTTTTACTGATAAGTGTTTTGAAGCGTTGATGTTTATCACCTGTAACAAAGATTTTAAAACATTGAGACGTTTGGCTATAATTGACTCAATACGAGACTGCATATTTTTGATTCGTTTTGACTCGACGTACATTTTGTTTTTTACTGCTGTTATTTTATTCTACTCTTTATCTGTACTCAGTTGAGCAAAGACTTTTATTACTGTTATCCTGTTGGCTGGTTATTCAACATTGAATATTTTTGTTTAATCAATATTTAAAGTGTTTGTTGCAGTGGCGTAACAGGCAGGGGGCAGAGGGGCGAATTCTCCCCTGCCAAGCTAAATGTACAAACTGGGACCCCACCTAGCTTATATTTCGGTTTTAGCACTCTTTTGGTTTTCAATCGGTTGTCGTTTTTTTGCGCTGTTCGGAGTATTTTCCGTTGATTTATGATTTTAGCACAGCCATCCACATCTGGATTCATCATCATTTTTCTGAGTGCTTGCTAGTGGGCCCTGTACAGTAGCCAGCGGGCCTCTTTTAGCTAAGTTTTCCCCCTTGGCTCAAACCTTATAATTACGCCACTGGTTTGTTGTCTGCACAAACATCTCAGTAAGCAATTACCGTTATATTTCTTTTTGCGGTGCTTAATCCCTACATATTTGGTAATTTCGTTTATTGCATTCATTCATATCACTTGTTGTCTGAATATATACTTAGATGAAACCATGCAAATGGGCTTTGTTTTCTGAGGACGTTTCTAGATAAATGTAATCGCGATTGTAATCGTGATTACTTTCAATGTAAGCGGGACATTGTGATTTTGTTTATTCTTAATCGATTGCATTTGTGATGTAATCACCCCATGTCTGCTTGTGACGCTGGTATAAGCGAGTCTGAGGGTCATGTAGTGTTAAAATGGCTATCAATATTGTCCCTCGCCAACGGCTTGCGTCTACATCGGTGCTCTTCAACAAGGCTTCCGCAAAACATGTAGAGGGGTTCCGTGAATTTTTAAGGGTTTCTCGTTTTTGCGGGGAAATGATTTTTTTGCTTCAGTATGTTGATGCGTCATTAAAAAAATTTTAGATCACCCTGTCGCGTTCAGACTCCAAGTAGCCTAGGCCAGATGGTCATACAGGAGGTTGAGTGCAGATAGCGGAACAAGAAATATTGATAGCTGTTGGGTCACTTGTTCTTCATTGCTGTGCAGTTAAGAAGAACGTTATTGTTGCATCACAGTTATACGAACGTTATTGCATCACAGTCATACGATGTTGCCGATGTGCAATTCACAGTAGACAGAGTGAGTAGAAGGTAGGCTGATCCTGAGTGTAGCAGAGCAGACCGAGTCACAGACTAGAGCTGTTGTTCAACCTCCGCGGGAATAGAATAAAAACAGTGTGAAACCCAACTTTTTACTATTCAGTCAAAATAAGAACAATGTGAAGCGAAATAAGAACAACAGCGAAGGTGTGGACGGAAATGAGCAATGTAGTTCAAATGTAAAAGAGGCACCCCGAAGCGGACCATACTATATAATTCAATTGCCAAAGTTAGAAAATGGGACGATACATATTTGAAATACGGGTTCTTTTTGCCGGATGACCAAATTCTGAATGTAGCAGCTACATTCCAAAAATGCAAGAACAACCGAGAAAAATACTTACTTTTTAACTTCTGTAATAACTGTTTATTTGTTGAAGTGTCTTATAATGAAATGTTTGATTTTCTTAGGAGTGATTCGTGTTTTTTAAATTTTAGTTGACGGGTGTTCCATGACAAACGCGGAAGTATGTCAGGGGTTCCACGATGACAAAAAGGTTGAAGAGCACTGGTCTAAAGTTAGGTTTTAGTGAGTGAGCATGTTTTCACCCTTTCATACAAAGGAAGACCTTAAAACTTCGTGTAGAATTGTTCATTACGCGTCCTCAAGTTAATCGTGATTGTGGTGAGTATTTGCGCTCTTCTTTGTGACTACTTGTACTATAGTGTTAAGTTCAGCCGCCAGTCGAAATATCAGAAATATACAAGAACATCACCAAAAATAAAAAAGCGTTGAGCTGGGACACCGAAAAATCCGAAGATCATCTTGTCAAAGTGTCCCTAACTAGTCATATTAGTCTGGGACAACTAGTCTGGGACAGTATCTCTGTTCGACAAACTTGTAATGTCTCCGCTGCAGTGAGGTTTCGTCTATTGCTTTCAATATTCTGCTTACACTTGGATTGGCGCGTGAGGTTTTTTCAACCTTGAGGTCGCTGCTTACAGTCGATTTCGCGTTGTCGCTTGACACTGACGAGTTCATCCTTCTATGTTGCTGTTTGAAGACTGCAGCATACGCTGTGTTGGCTGATGACAGTTTCAGGTCCAGGCTTGCTGCTGTTACAGCCGGAAAATAAACTAATAAAGCTAAAACCTTGTTGTGTTTATAGGGGAAGCCGCCAATTTTGTAGACCTGCACTTGTGGTGCGTTGGAGGAAACAAAACTGAACTATTCTAACTTTTCACTGTGTCGTTTGAAGTACCCTATAGGCAAGCTGTTACACTTTGGAAATACAGTAAACCTCGGTTAATCCGGATCTTTGCCAAAACCGGATAAAACTGCTGGTACAAATGATTTTTAACGTTTTTCTTTATAAAAATCTTCGGTTTATCCGGATTTTTAAATCCAGATCTTCGCCAATACCGGTTAAAACTTTCTCTTTTCACATCTCGTAATCCGGATTTTTGTCTCCAGGAAAAATTCGGTAACTTTCAGACGCAACACAAGCATGCTCACGATCACCAACGAGCGTAGAGAATTATTATAACAACGGCCGCAGCTGCGTGGAACATTCGACTAATCGTAGAGACGATTATTGCGTCACACACGGGCATGGCTTATCGTATTGAACATAACGCTCAAGGCACGCCCACGCACCACGGTTTCAGTCCATCGATCAATGTTGAGTGTGCGTGTGTAGAACATTAACCCTGAGTGTATTGTACTCGGTAAGGAGGGCATTACCTTCCAAACAGAGTGACTGCTTATGGACCGTCGCAGAAATCTCTGCGTCAGCCCAGAATCTCAGATTTCTTCGCAGCCAAGTAATGTGAAATTACCAACTTAAGATTGCTCATAACTAACTGGTTATGGCGGTTACTAGTCTGATGTACCATTGAAAATACATCAATAAATTCGTTGTGCTTCTGCGAAAGTCTGCTGTTGGGTCGTGCATGTGTTCAATTTTATTGATTTTCACCGATATCTCAGCATTTAGATGACGTCAGGCTAGAAACAACCGTCTTCGGTTAATCCGGATCTTCGCCTAAACCGGATAAAATCGTGGGGCAAATCGAATCCGGATTAACCGAGATTTACTGTACCATCGTTAGTTTTCCTAGGTAGTCTCTCAACTTCCTAAGGAATCTTCACCCGGTGGATATCAAGTGTACAGATGAGAACCGTTGTCGCATTTTTCAAATATTTGTTATCGTACACATTGATGTAAGACATCTATGTATGCAGATCGGGGATGTATGAAAACGCCTCACTATGCACATCCAAACTACATTTCCTTGCCAACATTGCCGATTGTTCCGTTTTCCTTTCTCAGGATCCCTCATCTACATACAACCTTGGCCAGTGCTACGAGCACGGCTTGGGCGGTCTTCCTGTCGACTCATCATGCGCCTACCAGCTTTACGCTACGGCTGCTGACCGCGGTCATCTGGATGCTCAGTTCAAGATGGCGTGCATCCTGGCCAGTGGCTGCCAAGGCAAGATAACTGTTTCTCTTTTTTGACTACAAACTGTAACCATAAAACCGTACTACGGTCGATATCAGAGAAAGTGACTTCTCGATAATGTTTAAATAGTTAAATTACGCCCCTGCACTGGTGACATCTGCAGATCTTCGGCTATATGTAACGCGTGCGCGTAACGTCAGCCTTGTATCTTCCCCTACGCAGGTCGCGCATACTCTTTTGACACATTCCTTTTGGTTATTTTGGGACGATTACAAGCTCCAGTATTACTTTCCATTATTTAAATCACATTTTTGCGCCTGGACGTTGCCTTGAACTCTAAAAACCTCCTCCAGCGCGCGTTACTGTGTCAGCGTCAGCGCGAAAACCTGTTTTATGTTTCGCTTGCAACGTCATTCCTCGTGTTGTGTAAAGAAACTTCGGCTAAGCCAGGGGTTCTTAACCGGTGGGAAATTTCCCACGAGTGGGAAATTTCATCCATGCAGTGGGAAATTCTTTCTGATTTGGTGCAGTGAGAAATTGTTTTACTCCAATACCTAAGGAAGG
>JGI24159J19872_10005208_pt1 | contig 16777 bp, 14 predicted proteins | sample Ectturendosymbi4_FD_19872 | JGI IMG/M metagenome (IMG submission 19872) | reverse complement strand
AATAATGTGTTGGTCACAAAGAGACCAAACTCTGAGCAGAGACTAAGAAGCCTATGACCATTGCTGTTGATGTTACCTACGCCGTGCTTGCCCATGACATTCCCCCAGATCGTAGAATCAGAGCCAATTCTTGCATTGAAATCTCCAAGTACGATGAGCTTGTCCCTACGAGGTACCTGCATAAACGTGGATCGCAGCATTGCATAGCAGTGATCCTTGTTTCATCGTGGGATGGTAATCTTGGGGCAGACGTGCTGATGAAAGTGGCATATCGATGTTTTGCGAGTGGTATTCTCAGGGTCATCAGACGTTCCGAGATTGCTGCTGGAGATCAGGCAGTTTCTGAAGGATTTTGGTGTGAATGACAAACGCAACACCGTGAATACGCATGGATTTCGCTGGAATCCCCTTCCAGAAAGAAGTATAGCCACTGGCCATCTCATTCAATGAGCCTTCATCTGCGAGCTTGGTCCCGCTCAAATGCTGCAATATCAATATTGTCACGCGATAGTTTGGAAGCTATGAGAGCAGTTCGTTGGCGAGGACGGCTAGAATTGTCTGGATCCATTAGGGTTCGTACATTTTTAAGTATCGATTTGATGTGTCGAGATTTTGCTAATTTCTTGCGTTGTCGACTGCTGGGAGGGATGCCCTAACGGCCTCAGTAAACCGTTCGGGTCAACAGGGGAACAGACAATTTTTGGGCCACCTTTTCTAGGTCCTTCCTCTTGTTGAGGTGAGCAGTGTGGATTCTGAATAGGGCTGCTCGATCACTCAGGAGGGTTGCTGAGGGAGCTTGACCATCTGACCTGAGCCGCCTATGTGGGAGTAACAGACTAGGGGCTCCTAGTCTCATCCAAGACCTGCCGCTGACACCTGCTAGAGCCCCGCAGCAGGTCTTTCGGAATAAAAGGATAAAAGCGTTGAACAGAACTTGCGCAACTGATGATCGGTCATTAACCAAGATTCATGACCATAGGTGAGGATCGGAACAAAAATCGATTTGAAAACCGACAGCTTTGCGTTCTTTGAAAGCTCCCGTTTTGTGGCCATGGAGCAATAAACTTCACGCAGGACTGCGTTAGCTTTACAAATCCGTGTATCAACCTCCTGGCGCTCCGCCTTCCATCACTCGTGAATATCACCCCAAGGTCTTTGAACTTCTGCTGTAGTGTACTGCCGCTCACTTGCAGCATACACTGCCTTGGGTTTCTAGAGAGACATTATAACTCGGTATTTTAGTGCTAATTTTCATTCCGGCTTGTTCACTCGCAGTAGAAACCGATGGGGTGCATGCTGAACACCTTGTTGACAAGATGCTAGCAGTAACATATCGTATGCAAAAAGTAAACGCTTGATCTTGCAGATCCCAACTATGACACCCTCGTCGACTCGGCTGCGACTGTCTATCCAATTCATGTAGACTCAGTGGCTCTCAACCCCGGTTCTGAGGGCCACATTCGGCTCCCAGGCACCCTTTGTGCGGCCCTCAGCAGTCTTTCAATAAAACGTCTAATATTTTGTGTAACAGACTCCGTTCTGCAATAAAACAAAACGTGTTAAAATTGAATTGTGTTGAAAATTTTTTGTGCGGCTCTCCAACAAAATCGTAGGTCTGGATTTGGTTCCCTTCAGCGAAAAGGTTGAAAACCACTGATGGAGACTGTGAAAAGGAGCGGTGACACCACACACCCTTGTCAGAGTCCAACACTAACGGTAGATGGTCGTGATATAATTCACCCGACACGGGCACAAACGCATGAGCAGGAATACATTGACTTGACAGCCAATAACAGGCGGCCGTCAACACCGTGCTCACGCAACACTCCTCAAAACTTTTCACAAGGAACCCGGTCATATGCTTTCTCGAGGTCGACAAAGCATGTGAAGCGTCTTTAGCATACTCCCAAGATTTCTCAATTTTACTGAAGAGTCAAATTTGTTATGTAGTGTTACGGTCGGGACGAAAACCGCTCTGGGTACCATTCAGGTTTGATTCAATTATTTCGCGGCATCTGTTTTCAACGCACTTGCCAAATTATTTGAAAATTCCCAAAAATCATCGCGGGCCGCACAAAAGACCCTCGCCGGCCACATGCGGCCCACAGGCCGCGTGTTCGAGACCCCTGCTCTATAGTATACTCCTTGAAATCATGCTGTTCAGCTTGTTTTGTCTAATGTTGTTCTTTTGTCCATTCGACCATCTTAAGTTCAGAAAATGATCGTTCTCCAATCCAGTTGGTCCCCATGAGAGTTAAATATAATGTGCAAATCCTTTCCCGCATTTGTAAACGAAGATTCCAAGTACACTACCCAATGACTAGTGAGTAGATGTCAAATCCAGGGCTTCCAATTAGATTTTTTGAAAAAAACCATATACATTCACCAAAAGAACAGATTTAAACAGAAAACACAAGGTAGACACAAAGTTAGGTGAATCCTTCTGCTATCTGCCATACCTGGGCATCTGTGAGTCACAAAACGTGCGAGTGCATGAATACTGTAAGTTTGCTAAAGTACTTTTGTGTCTATCGGAATCAATATATCGCAGTAGCATTGAATTATTTGCATTTCTGACGGTGATCTGGCGGCATTTACAATGAATGAATTTTCATTCTCAGCAGTGGTGTAGAAGGCGGGTGCAAGCGCACCCCCAAAAGTTTTGATTTGTCAAAAATCTCTGAAAATCCAGGCAAAATGCGTGAAAATCTGGGCTAATCTGTGAAAATCTTTGCAAAATCCCTGAAAGTCTGGGCAAAAATAGCGCCCAACGTTGTTTGATTTCAAAACATGGCGTCCAACGTTTGCAGAACGACATGAAGACCTTTTTTTGGTGGTCATCCCAAGAAATGGTCTTCATTGTCTCTTTGTGGGAGAAATGTTGGCACAAAACCTTTTTGGCCAAGTTTTGGGGAAATTCGGGCAAAAATCCTGCGCACCCCCAAAAATTTGCCTGCGCCTACACCTGTGATTCTCAGCGTATTTCTGTATCTAACCTTTGAGATCTGGATCTTTCAACCACGCTGCCTCATAATTGCTCTGTGTACCATTTTATCTTTTTCTTTGATTTGCTTCATTTACATCTCATACGGTGTCAGTTGCTTGTTCATCAGTTATGCTGAAGACTAAGGTACCTTGATAAAACAAAGAGAAATAAGATCATGGTACTATCTCAAATCACCGCTACGCAGTTAAATTCTAAAAACTCCAGATCTTCAGAAGAAAAACCCAAAAACGCATTGAAAGCCTCAGATCTGGGGACAAAACCCTAGGTTTGGCACCACCGGCCAAATCATTTTGAAAGTACCAAAAGCGTAATGCAACTCATAGACCAGGACAAATTGATGTAATAACACTGGTATACAAAAAAAAAAACTTTTTGAGTTGTTTCAGATCTGTGAACTGATTTTGAATGTTTCGAGGCTGCTGATTTAAAAAATGAACTCAGTTTCTCTCTATCACGTCAAGATTTTTTGCAACATTACAATTTTTGTTCAAAAATGGCAAAATTGATATCCAAATACTGTAGTTACTCCCTTCAAATGATTGTCACAGCAATGAAAATATTTTTAACACTTTTAACACAGTGCCACGTTCCAGAACGTGCAGTAAATTTTGAAGTAAGTCGTATGTCTTTTAAGATAAAGCAAAAATTATGTGCAAATATGCCGAAAGGGACCTCTGAACAAATTTATGTGCAGACAAAGAACGAGATAAATCAAATGTGAAATGCAATTTCGCCCAGAAGCAAATTCCCACACAAATGAAAAATTTATTTTACTTTCAGCGAATGCAGTTTCTGTATAGCATGTGTAAAATATAGGGCCCCTTTCTGAGAGTTTGCCTCGGGTTGCAAAATTGCAATATCAACCCTTGCATATAATAAAAAACAAGTTTAAAACAAAGGATCTTGCGGCCCGTAGCAATTTCTACATTTGCTGCTATTGTTAATCCGTCACTGTCTGCCTCAAATCGTCAAAAAATCCTCACACCTGTGTTGCATTTAAAGATTTTTAACAGCTCTTTTGCATTGTGTTGGATGTATATGCTGCCAAGACCTTTTTTTCGCTGATTCTCGTGACACCCACGCTTTTATCTAACGATGACTTCAAACCTACGTTTTTTCTTCTTCAAAAAAACGTACACATCATTACTGCTTTAAAATGGAATAAATAGTACAATATGTTCATTCCTTTCAACCAGTTATATGGGTTCGCATATTAACGGGCGTTTCGGTGCAACCTCAAAAAATAACAAATTTGACTTTGTCTTTTCAACTCATCCTTTGATTTTATGACCCGCTGATTGGTGGCCTCTTAGCCACACTGAGCTTTTCCGATTAACGATCAATTTCAGGGTACGTGGAAAATATGTCACTTTGGGTGTGAACATGTATGACTTATCACGACTGTATACGGTACCTCAACCTTCTACACACAGATTGGGTTGGAATTTCGAGACCGAGACTCGACACCCGAAAATTGCCAAACTTTTCTATTTTTGCGAGAAAAACGCAATTAACACTCCAGCGCTTCGTCGATCTTCACGCATTTTCTGACACCTTTTTGTGTTGTATCGTCTCCAGAAGATAAGGCAGACAGTCAACAGCTTGAATTACAGATACAGAAAATTTTTTCGAAATATTTTTGGCACACGAAAGCGGAAGTACTGAATAGCCTTATAATGAAAATCACGGCCAAAGAAAACGATACAAACGACATATTGCAAACGTTTGCATAACTCCTGTTGTCATCATCAGTGCATTGCAAATTGAACTGCAAAGCACATAAAAAATAAGCCACCTGCCAACGGATTGGTGACTACTGACTAATCCGTTTTTGTGGTAGCTTATGGACGTTTTGTGATTGTGGTGTAACTATAACAATATTATGCAACTACTATTACGAGTGTAATGCCCATCTGCGGCGTGGATAGGGTGAGGACTATTCAATGCAATATACAGTTAACAGCAGCGAGGTTTCGGCATCAGTTGCACCTAAAGTAGCATAGCAGCGCCGCAGATAGGTGGGCATCGGTTTTAGGGCGTGCACGTGATAGCAAGATGTAACAGCAGGCGTAAAACTTATTTTGCAGAATATTCTCGACAAAGTCGTTCATTTTAATATTCACATTGAATTTTCTTCTGACTGATTCTCAAAAGCTGACTTTTCAACCCTGCGTTGATTTATGACTGTCTTGTCATACACGAAACACGCACTAACTCTAAACCAAAAAGGATAGACAAAGAGACAATGATCAATATAATTCTCATACAGATTCCTGCGCAGTCTACGTTAGAGTTTTATATCATTATCAACTCAATGTAACTTAATCCTTCGATTGTCATATCAGCTGTCAAATTCATCAACGAAATCATCTAAATCTATTTTTCAGCTCGTGCCCTTTCAACTGAAAGCAGGTCAATGTTACCCAATCTTTCACTGCTCATGGAATTTCTGGGAAATGTTTTCACTAATTTCATATTTGAAAAATTTTTCTCACATGAAGCGCTGGTGACGGGAAGAGTTACAACTTCTAGTAACAACCAAACGCAACTTTTTAAGTAGCTACAAATGAAACAAATTATTCGAGCGATATACGCAGCTTCGACTGCTTCCGAAGTAAATTCTTTGCCAAAGTTATTTCATATTTTAAATCATTTTCACTAAATGAATATGATTTGCGAATTCTTCCAAGTGTCTTTCTGATACAAACATGACGCCCAACATTCGCAGGAAAACAAGTGAAAACCATTTTTCGGAGGTCACACCAAAAAAACGGTCGGCAAAAGTTTCACGACAACTTTTTGAAAAAATTTGGGCAAAAATCCTTTGCACACCCAAAAATTTCCTTGCTCCTACACCTATGCACCCAGGCCCCCCCCTTAGAATCGCCATTGCTAGAACTCAGTAAATCTTGTCTTGATTTCGATCAGAGGAGGCAATCCCTGCTGCCAAAACTCTGAACACTTGTTTTACATTGTACGCCCAAACCTTTGGTTTGTTTGTGTCTTAGCAAGAGTGTAACCAAGATACTTTTTTAACCAAGCCAGATTAATTGATTCTTTTGTTTCATCGAAATGTACCAGCTTTGACAGGCTGCGCAGACTTCGTTAAACGTAAAACGCTTCTATTACTTTCGACAGCCGTTACGCTCAGTTAATCATCACGTGACTCGGCGCAACTTCACCGCAGTGCGGCGCCCCAGGGTTGCCACTTTGACTTTGTTTGAAGCCATATTTTGAAATTCTGGCTTTATTTAAACACCTTTGGCTTTTTTTGAAAATCAAAAACAGCCAGACAAATCTGTTTTTTTCTGTCGGAAAGGCTTGGCTCTGGCAAAACATTGTCTGAGCTACATCTTCATTACAAATCTCTTCTGATGAGAGTCTATGACCATTGCAGGGTGCAAAGAATATTGCAAAGATTTTACTGCTGTCCTAAAAACGTTCCATATTATTAATAAGAAACAAATGCACGACAGTGTAATTACGGGGAAAGGAAATGCTTCTAAAGATTGGAATTGTACTATTTCAATGTTTCTCACGAGTTTTAATGTCTATTTTGTGTTTGGTTATGCATGTGTTATGTGTATATGTATTAAAACTGCTATCTGTTCTTTTTTGGACGAGGTCTGACTTTTTTTGGTGAATACAGGTTGGCAAATCTTTACGCTTGTTTCAGTATCAACATTTCGCTTGTAAGATTTTCTCACTGTGCTTCGTAGGACTGAAGATGTGTTTACATACACGAAACATGTTTCCCAGTGCAAATGAACTGTGATGGTTTGACTTGTGTACGTCACTAGTCTGCGACTTACAATTATTAATGAATGATAAATACAGGTTTGAATCATCACAAAAGGATGAAAGCAGAAGCAAGCAGGCCGCAAGGATAGAGCTTGTTTCGTTGTGTAAGAATCCCTCATCAGATTATGACGTAACAATCACGGTACTGATAGGTTGTCTCAGTTCGCACCAAACCATTGTGTCTGGCACAATGTCTAGCCCATGGACTCTTTTGACGATTTGGCTGAAAGCTGTGGACCCGTTTTAATAAAACCAGGTAATACTGTTACGTCCAAGTGGTTTCTAATAGAAAAGGCTGTCATCCGCTTTGCGCGCCGAAAATCACCAATGTTTCATCGAACTTATCAAGTAACAAAATTAGATTGTTGCGTAGCAATCGAAATGTGTAATGAATGGAATTGTGTGTAAAAAGCGTTGCTAAGGGCGGGATAATTGCAACTGGATACCTTTGATGAAATGAATAAACATGTGGTGGTTCACATGAACCAGATCTGGTGTTGCCCTGAAGCCTGGATCATAGATTCCGTTCGATTCGTTGACTTTTACAAACTATAGACCATCACGGCGGGTAGTTTGGTATTTCGCTATTTTGCTTTGATCTTACACGTACACAGGTCATGGACCTCTATAAAATTTATCTGTGGATCCCCGTTGGGAACCACTGGTCTAGCCAGTGAAGTGTGAGTGATGATATACGTCACTGTGCAACAAAACTGCGGCAAGCTAGCCACGATATAACACTGAGCATTAAAGCAGGTGTGCATGGACCCCTAGCAAACACTAGGGGTGGACCCCTAACAAACCCCTGGTTGAGAACCACTGATTGCAAAATTGCCCCTGAAGACAATAGACTCGAGACTAGACGTGCAGGCTTCGAGATCGGGATAAGAACTGAGATGTTCGAGACCGAGACGGGGATCCATCACTGCGACTTTTTTTTACTTGGCGCACTCATCTATGGTCTATGCCAGGGCTTCTCAAACTGTGGGTAGCGACCACTACTGGGGTAGCGAAATGTAATTTTGGGGTCGCGAAACAAATTGGCTTGNCGAATCAGACAATTTTTGTAAACTTTACAAGAAAATTAAAAGCAGGCCTACAGTGAATCTATTTCTACTGCATTTTTAGGGGCAATGTCGTGCTTTATGCTGGCAGTGGTTTACTAGGATGTCTGCCTGAGCTAGCAAATGATAATCATGATCAACAAAGTACAACAGCGTTATTACATCATGATTTTTTGAACGTACTGACCAATATTGACCTTACTGCATTCATTCCGACCCGGAAGGAATGCTGCTGTTCAGAACTCTAGGTGTAGTCTAGGGGCTAGGCTAACTGCTTTGAGAGCACGCCGAGTAGTTTTAGACTAAAGTTGTAAAGTTCATGCAGTAGAAGCACCTTGGACTTTGATTCAGGGAAAATTGCATCCACAAACCAATGAACCGTACACAGTTAATATTTTAGGAGGCCACACACCTGCCATGTCCATGAGTTTGTGGAGTTATTAAACGACAGAAGTTTGCAACGGGAATTTTCAAAACAGAGTTTATGTCATGTTTGGATAAGAGCAAGAAATGAATGCTCAGTCATTTCTGATCTAGCCATTCATAAACTTTTGGACTTTTGCACAACATATTTGTGTGAAGCGGTATTCTCAAAATTGATAATCATGAAGTCCAAAAACTGATCCTTTTTGAAAAATGTTAAGAATGTCCTTTGTCCTACGTTGTCATGTATCAATCTACGAATGATTGATATGTGTGAAAATTATCAAGTGCATCCATCCCATTACTTGTGCTTGACAATTTCAATAAACTGAATTGTATTTTTGTTAATTTTTTTCGCCTTACTGTTGTCATTACGTGGTAGTTTTATTACTGTGTAGCTGCTTTCGTGGATTGTATGCACTTGTATGATTTCGCCACAGAAAAAATTTCCTCTTGAGATTTGTGATGAGACGTTTACACGTATCGTTAACATCTAGTGAGGATATCCACCAAGGGTCGCATAAATAACGTTTTATAGAATGGGTCGCAGAACAAAAACGTTTGAGACGCCCTGGTCTATACTACTTACAGTAGTGTAATCTAACTGGGCTGATGAATCGAAGGATTCATTTCTTTACTCTTTCGTAAACTTTCTTGCTACGTAGGTTAACGTGTGCTGACAAAAATCTTTGAACTTTTGAGAAAGTTGTGTAAAGTCTTTGTGTATTTTTTTAAATTCCGTTTTTCTTGAAGCTAGCAGACGTCAGTGCAATCAGTTATAGGGAGGAAAAACCATGGGAGGCAGAAAAACAGTGTCCTGCGATTGTAGAGAAATATTTGTTTAATTCTTGTTACGTCATATTTTACGTGAGATCACGCGAATCGACGTAGAATGGTAGCGACGTATTTCCTGGAGTCTTCGAACATGGCGTTTCGTCAAGACTGATGCCAAACATTACGGCAACAAGGTCTTTTATAGCATGAACATCTACGGCCGTTATTAAAATCTCAGCAGATGTGGCGTGCTCATTACATCTTCCATTGTAGTCTTGTGTATTGAGACGTTTTAATTCAGAAGATTTCGCAAAAACGACAACATGCGCGCCATTTAGTGCTTCATCGAAAAGCTTGTACATTTCCAGGTAACCTATCGAAGGCTCTGGGACTCAAACGACCTCTGCATCATGAACCTTCAAACAGGTTGCTGCTGTTTCTATCTAAAACTGTTGTTTTGTTCGTGGAATGCAATTTTTTTATAGTATTGCTTTTGTGAAGGATAGTATAAAACGTTTTGCATTGGACATCGAGCCAAGGATAGTTTTATTAACTGTTGCGGAATGATAATCAGTTTTATTATGAGTGGTCGATATGATACGTGAAAGCATCTCTTGTTGTCGTGTGAGCAGGGTCGTAACGAAGGGGGCAAGGGGGGCACAATGCTCCGGGCGCCGATTCACTGGGGGGGGCGCCGAAAAGTCCCAACAACGTCGCAAGTAATTTCTTCAATACAGTAAATTTGCTTCTGAAAGAGCTCAGGTTCTGCTTGCCCCGGGCGCCATCTAACCTCGGTACGACCCAGCATGTGAAACATAAATGTGTTTGTAAAGAGTCAATCAAGAAAAATCCAGAATAAAAATACGACGCAATATCTCATTAGCGAGTTCTGTGTACAGCACAGTTTACAGTTTGCTGTCAGGCAGAACTTAAAGTAATCCTTCCTTCATACAGTCCTTGTTTACTGCCTCATCGAAAAATTTATACATCTCTGTACAACATTCTAAAATTTTCCAATGGCTACTGAGATAATCTGGTAAAATTTTGCAATCTGTTAATTGTGATGGCAACACAAAATTATTATTTTATCTAGCACCATCTGTTGCTAAGCAACCTGACATATGGAAACAAAAACACTAAGCCTTTCCACTACACTGCTGAATTATGAAAGCTAGCATGACAGAACACACAATCTGTTGCTAAAACTTCATGCACTGAAAAACAAATATTAATGCTGCTGTACATGACTCGCTTATGAAAATAACTTAGATTTCGCGATCTTGAAGAGATAACTTGTTGCGTTTTCTCAGTGATCCAAGTGCCGTCCACGAAAACTGCCTAGCTAGTTGTCGTTTCAGAAACAGTTTCATGAAATTTCGTGTCGTTGAACGTGGAGTTGTTCCTTGAATATGACCACAAATAACACGATAATTCTGCAGTAAAGATGATGACGGTATACATGGAATGCGCGAATGGTACTTAGTTCTTAAATCTGATTGCATTGAAGTCAAACAACAGGGCAACAGTCAAAACGTTTCCATACGCATGATTTTCTTCATTTGTAAGCACCGCACATATATCATAATGTTACACACGCACAAGCTTATATAATAATTATATATGCCTAAACTTAGTGTCCGTGATCAGTTTTTGCATCTCTGCTTCGTCTGAAGCAGGAGAGCTGTTGACTGGGGACTTTTCAAAAACCTTTCGTGTTTGCTATCGATCAGATGGTCTATCTTCTTAAGACAACTTCAAAATTTCCGACATAGCTGTTTGCGTTATCAATATGGTATAAATTGTATAAATCACAACCAGCAGCATTTGACACACCCCTCCAGCTATGTGGTACTTGGTGATGAAATGTGACAGTTTTCTGAACCACCTACTTTGGTGCTTGCTTCAAACAGTTACTGTTACTAATTACGAAATTCAGCAAGTATAGCTGTGCATCTACACAACATAATTTTATCAAACATCGGATGAAACTCGTGAGTATTAAAATGCAGGTAATACAAAAAGTGTAGCTTCAACTTCAAGATAACATCATGCATGTTTTACAAAAGCAAGAACTACCTTCCTGAAGGAGTAAAATCTTCTGCGTGCAACAACAGGCTCTCTGTTCTGAACAGAGCAGAGTTGTAAATGGGCCCCATTATGAAGCCCAAACCCGGCCCGAGTCCGACATTTATTTTTGAAGCCCGATTTAGGCCCAGAAGCCAAATTTGCCGTGTGAGTGAATATATGCGCAACTGCGGGGTATCAAAAACGTAATGTCTGGGTGTAGCTTCAGGTACACGGTTTTATCACACCCGAAATTGCAATCACCTTGACCAAAACATTAACTTAAAGAAGCACAAATTTAGCTTGTTAGTCAACGATAATATTGCGGATGCAGAATGCAATGTTTCTTGAGAAAGAAAGAAACTATCACGAAATTCTCCACGATGGCGCTAAAGGCATAAAAGAAACTGTCTGGAATTTCAGTAATATTTGGTAGTCAAGTGTTACAACGGCTTCGCTACTGTAAGAGAGATGAAGTATGCTTCACCACACTTGTGGCAAAACAATGGACATCAAAATGGCCTCATATAGCGAATGCTGTTTTCCAAAGTTTAGCGGGGACCTTCGCCCCACTCTGAATCCGCCCCTGCCAAGCAAGGCGAGAAGACGACGGTGTCCGCAACGCTACACGGCTTACTCCTGCTCAGAGTCAATGCAACGCTTGTGGGAATATTCAAACCCGAGTGTGAACTCTGTTAAACTTCGACAGCGTAATGGTGAAATTCCTCTCGAAGGCGCTGATCATCAGATTAAGGCGAGCAAATTTGTGCGCGATGGCGCGATACGCCTTTTAAAGGCTAGACAAGCGCGAGCGAGTGAAAAGATTTCTTTTGAGTAAAAAAATCTTTGCCAAGCAGGGCGTTTTGTGAATCACACCGTGGCCCTCACCTCTCGCGCGTGTCGAGCCTCGTGGTTTGAAAAGCGTGTCGCGCACGAGAGCTGAGTTCGGTCAACCAATCTGCGCTGCATTCACGAAAACCACACTGCGGGAAGAAAGCCTGCAGCCGCTACAAAATCATTTCTAGCAAAACCCATTCTGCCTCTGAGCGAGATAAAAGGATTTTTTGTAGCGAGCACACAGAAGCAGTAAAGTTAGGTCAGGTTTTCCGGTTACCCTTCATGTGTAGACCACTGAACTCGATCGGCAAGTCTGTTGTGTGGCAGTTTCGCAAACTTGTTTCATTTCCATGACCAATGTTGGCACTCCCCACTGTTCATGTTCAGTGGATTCGGAGGCGGTTTCTGATGATGACGTAACGTACGTGAGGTCATCATCTCGGTTGCTTGGTGCGTTGTTCCGCTTGATTGCTTTTGCCGTATATTCATGCTTGTGAAGACGTTTAATTGCGGACTTCGGGCGTTGTAGCACAACTAAAAAAACGTACAACATGCAATGAATCTTCTATTTCACTGGCTTCTTTTGAGTCAGTTCTTCAAACCACTGCTTGGCCGCACTAGATCTCAGGGCAGGTGTTGAGCAGCCATTCGGTTGTCTCATCGTCCAGAACTGTCAGGCCGTGCAGTCCACGGGGAGGTCGATGGATTGGAATTTGGGAGAAAATCTGATGTTTAGATAATTCGTATTTGAAGCAAACTCTATATCTAAAATTAAATACGTAAAAATCTTGGAAGCATATTACCTGGTTAACAAAAAACTTGGAAGCATATTACCTGGTTAACAAAAATCTTGGAAGCATATTACCTGGTTAACAAAGATAACCTGGTTAACAAAGATTACCTGGTTAACAAAGATAACCTGGTTAACAAAGATTACCTGGTTAACAAAGATAACCTGGTTAACAAAGATTACCTGGTTGACAAAGATAACCTGGTTGACAAAGATAACCTGGTTAACAAAGATAACCTGGTTAACAAAGATTACCTGGTTAACAAAGATAACCTGCTTAACAAAGATTACCTGGTTAACAAAGATAACCTGGTTAACAAAGATTACCTGGTTAACAAAGATAACCTGGTTAACAAAGATAACCTGGTTAACAAATATAATCCGATGAAAACGTGAAACTTCCTCCCATGTCGCGTTGCGCCACTTCTTATCCAACACGAAGGGAAAAGCCAACAATACCCCGATATTTCCATCCATTATACAAGAAAACGCCAGGGATAGTTTCGTTTCGACATCGCGGTTTATCTTTGCTTTACGTGTTGTGCGCAGTGTCAGGTTGGATAGCGAGTCGGTGATGGTCGCTGCAGCGAACAAGTTCAACTACGGCACATTGTGGACTAAAAGTGCTGGGTTGGTGGAGAATTTCGATGAACTTATTTCTGGTAACGAACAGTTGGCCAAGCATCTTACCAGTACGTGAAAAAGAATGTGACCGATAATTTTAATCTTCGGCAAATGTGAATATATCTGGATACACTTCCATGTTATGTGAATTGTCTAAATAGCGTCATTAATTGAGTGTTTCTGAGAACTTGTCCTATCGTCTTTTTCAAGTTCATATCTGTTACGCAACAGTGAGGAAAACGGATTAAGAGCTTCTACTAGCCTTGTGGCATAAATAATTTCAGTGTTTGCATTATAAGATGCAGCAGATGTCCACGGTCGAGTTCTACCGTTGGCGTTGGAAGAATTTTTTCCAGGGCGGGCACTAGGGGATTTTTCCAAAATTTGCCAACAGTGGTGAAATTTCGTTTTTCCCACTTGAAACTAAGAAAACAACATTTTTTTCTGAAACTTTCAAAATCCAGTGGGTCAAGGCCCCCCTGCCCCCACTTTCAACGCCCATGCCGTTGGATACGCCTGCCTGTCACCTGATTGTGACAAGAAAAACGAAAATCTAGGAATACTTTAAATTGATTACATTTTTCATTTCAGCTGTGCGGTTACCACCATCTAGCTAAAAGCAGTGTAGCTGAAATTTGAAGTTTATTGCGACAGGCGCAGTGGCAATGTTTTAGTCAGGGACAGTTTGGAATTTAGATCGGTTGTGCTTTTTGTGCATACCCTGAAAAATGTGCTGATATTTGTTGTATCTACGAGCTGTTGCGAGCGAAGGGATGGACGGAGACTTCTTGAGGGCCCACGCTGTTTTCTATGTCCATAGACTTTGCAATGATACATGCTTTTGCTTGCCATTAGCTGCGTCTTTAGACGTTATTGCGCATCTAACTGTAATCAACAAAAAGCTATTTTTGACTCAAACTGAGTCATCACGAAGCAAAATGACTGCCAGGGCACGTTTTCAAACGATATGCGCGGCGCTACAACTGCGGCTCTTACTTTTAGTTCTCATCTCCTTATGTTCCTGCATGTTTCTAACGAGTAGATATTGTTTCAAAAACCACCGCATCTTTGTTTGGTTAGAAACCTAAATTTTTTAATGATTTTGTAAACGCGTAGGACACTGTATGTAATGATCTTTTACCACAAATTGATCGAAGCAGCTACTGTCTCTTTTCACGAACAGTTCTTGAAACTTGTGTCAAGAAGCATAAACTTTCTCAAAATTGTTTGTCAGCAGACCGAACGTTTGCACTACTTGCAGATTGCAGAAACCTTTGTTCCAGATCTTACAATAAACAAACAACTAAGGACACCTTATGAGATTCACGAGACCTTGACTCTACTTTACACGCACTTGGTCCTCCACTGGCGGAAAGCACTCAACACGCCGAAGACGATTGAGTATTTGCTGAAAGGTAAAAAAAGTTTAACTCTGTCAAAATAAAATTGAACTAATTACTGTAGATATTTCCTTTGCTGATAGCTTGATAGACTCACTGACCTAATGGATNCAAAACATACTTTCTGGCGCGAAACGTAGGTANGTGTCGAGGCTTCCCATAAACTACATATTTTTATGCAGTATTTTCAAAAGTATTATGACAACATGTATTTTNTCACCGTGGTTAGTTCATAAATAAATACGACTGCTTCTGAGACATTTGTACTGATCGAACTTTTGATCCCATTGGAAACGACTTCTGGTCCTGAGGCAAATAAAAAAAATTACCTATCAGAAGGTTTTGTTCCAATTTTTTCAAGTAAATGTTTTTTATCACCATAGTGTGTTCCTTCACACCATAGTGTGTTCCTTCACACCGTAGTGTGTTCCTTCACAGAGCCAATTTGAAGCGTTTGCGAACTTAAGTAAAGTGCATCCCACAGTGCACATGAGAAATGAGTACACTTTATTTTATCTACGAGAATTTGTCGTTCCATTCTGTTGTGGATTGCGCTTCGCAACACAACCCGCTCTCTAGTAAACAGCCTGGAAACGAATTAAAAAAAGTAAGAAAGAAATAGTTTCATTGAATTTTTTTGTAGCCGCGTTAAGAGTGTCACGAGTGGGTCACCGTCATTCATCCCCGTTTGCTCAGCATCATGCGTTGAAGAGTTACTTTTATGCTGAATGCTGCATTCTAGCAGCTCGTTAAACATTCACTGCATCCATCCATTCAAAAGATAAAATTGTGTTCTTCAAAGTAAAAATTGCGTCTTGCGCCAGAGACATTAGGGCTTGCACAACTCAGCTCCAAGGGTCGAAATGATGAACATAAATTTGCCGCGGACCGCAAAAGTCAATTTCGTTGTAGCTTGGAAAAAATTCTGGAACGACAATAAGTTATATCTGAAGTCGAAAGCTGTCGCAGGCCACAGGAGAAGTTTTTAAGGGCTGTGTGTTTTGTGCCTGCAGCGTTTGATCGCTTTGATAGGAAATTTTTCAATAACAAAACACAAACGTAATGTAACGTACATCGGCTTCCCCATTACGTTTTAGCCAATCGTCACACGTTTCCTTTAGAATTTTAGATGTTGCCCTGTTGTCTTCTTGTTGTTGTACGTGACATGGCCCACTGTTTTTTGTTATAAGCAAATTGGATGTAAGGTGGTTAAAAAGAATGTCCTGTGGAATCCTACCTAAATATAATTAACCAGAAAAGAGACGTGATTTGCTTGAAACTAGACTTGGAAGCAACTGCTAAGGAAAACACGAATAGAAAAATTTGTTTCTAGTATCATACTGAAACAGTGGCACAATTTTTCAAGTTGATGGATTCGGTTTGATTCGCGGTCAGTCGCCCTGAAGACTTGACAAAACTACTTTATAGCCTCGTGCTTGGCGTGAAAGCAATAATATGAGGCTCCTGATGCCACGCAGTTGCGTTGGGGGGGCATGGGCGTAGGGGGGGCAGTTGCGTTGGGGGGGCATGGGCGTCGGAAGACTTTTTTCCAATGGGGCGTCAAAAGTGGTGAAATTTCATTTTACCCACACGAAATTAAGAAAACAACATTTTTTTGCTAAAAATCTAATACAAAATGTCAAATTTCAAAATCTAGGGGAGAAAGGCCCTCCCATCCCGGCGCTCATGGTTGAGGGTACAAAGGCCCTCCGATCCCGGCGCCAGTGGTTGAGGGTACATCCACTTGCACTTGTTCAAAGGTGAACATCCATCGCTTTGAAAAGCAAACCGCCCTAAAATATGTGTACAATTTTTTATTGTATTTCGAAATAAACAAAACAAGTAAAAGTTATCGTTACAGTTAGTCCGTTGCCAAGCAACAATCAGCAATAGAAGGTGCAAAAGGGAATACAGGGTGTTTCACAATTGTTGAAACAAAGCGATTGGGCACAAATCCAGGATTTTAAATGATACCACAATGATGATTACATTT